>Ga0131853_10007777_pt1 | contig 19445 bp, 12 predicted proteins | sample TergutLab28metaG_FD_92764 | JGI IMG/M metagenome (GOLD analysis project Ga0131853, IMG submission 92764) | Labiotermes labralis P1 segment gut microbial communities from Petit-Saut dam, French Guiana - Lab288 P1 (version 2) (version 2) | ecosystem: Host-associated > Arthropoda: Insects >... | reverse complement strand
TATAACACTCCTACATGTTTCAATCCTTCCGGATCATCATCAGGGAGTAAATGTTCCTATATATGAAGTTATTGAATATTTCTATATTTGTTGATGTTATTGGTATGGTGGCGGCTTGCATGTGGTTGTGTAGGTTATGTTGTGTTCGGTTGGTCTGATCGTTGCCTGTCCTGTATCATATATATCATGCCTCCTTATGAATTCCTCTAGCATCAGTTTCCTATTAATCGATTCTAGTCCATTAATGTTTAAGGTTACTATTGGGTAGGTGTAGGTCATACTCGTCTTATTTTGGATGGGTTATCATTTTAACTGTTTGTTTGTGGACTTTTTTATCCTCGTTCTGCTTCTGTTTCTCACGCTTGTAGCGGCGTCTCCTCTTACCGTTTTGAGTTTCTTTGTTCTTATCGATCCCAACTGTACTGGCGGAGTGTCGTCAGGTTCTATCTTTCCTTCCAACTGGTTGTTTTCTTTCCTTGTCCCTTCAGCTCTTGTCCCATCTATGTTGTTGTTTTCACCTGGTCCCTTGTTGTTGTCAGGTATGCTTCTCTCAGTGCCCGCTTTATCGACACTCTCTTTCTCACAGCCGTCATCCTTGATACTGTTGCAATCTTCCTGGTACACTGAGGGGGTCATTTGCACGTTCTCAGTGTCGGATGTGTTTTGGCCCTTGTGGTCATTTTCTATATCCATTGTGTTCATACACTTTCCATCAGTTTCATTCTGTAGGTCATAAGGAGTGGACATACGCTTCTTGTCTGGTGTCTCGTCTATAAATGTATTTTGTCTCTTTGTCTTATTTTCACTTTGGAGTGGTTTCTGGAAAGCCTATACGTCTGGGCTGTGTTCCTGTATCCTGCTACTTACAGTATCCGCCCATGTTTGGTTTGACTGCGTATGTATAGAGTCAGCCAAAAGCTTGCCCCTGGGGCATTCTTGCCTTTGATGGCCTATTTCATTACACCTGTAGCATGTTTGCGGTTGTCCGTCATAGGTTATCAGCGCGTCATTACCGTATATGTTCAGGTGGGACGGTAGGTATTTCTTGAGCCTCATTTCCACAATTCGTACACCATTATACACTTTATATCTATAAGCAGAGTTCCACAGTTCGTCCCTGACACACTTCACTTCTCCGTACTGGGACATGCATGCACGTATGTGAAGCTAGTAACCCTCACTTTTTGTGTCCCCAATCCCGCTACCTCTATAAGTACCTGTGTGATTACTCCGTTCTCGTGTTTATATTCCAGACGTCCTTCAGAGTCCTGCAGAACTTTGTTCATACACTCCTCATCATTGAACTTGATGTAGACGTATCTCTTTGCTCCGTCAATCTGTGTCTTCCTTATACTTTCCTCCTGTGGATCTAGGTGTTCATATATCCACTCATGAATATGAAACGCATTAATCCTAGGACTTCGAGGATCAAAACAGCACACTATTGTTTGAATAAAGGTTGACCAACTAGATGACACTTGCTTTATTATCTACTGCTCAACATGCTTCAGACGTTAATATGTCCATCTTCAGGAGCTTGCGACTACTTGGTGCGTTATTGTGTAGGCTGTATTGTGCTGATTTGAGGCGTGTTGGTGTTATGTAGCGGGATTGTCTGTTGGTGATGTGGTATCCGAGTGCAGGCTGAACCACTAGTAGAGTAGTGATTCAGCCTGCATTCGGATACCACATCACCAACAGACAATCCCTCTACATAACACCAGCACGCAGTCAGCCTACACAACGCAACAAGTAGTCGCAAGCTCCTGAAGATGGACGTATTAACGTCTGAAACATGTTAAGCAGTAGATAATAAAGCAAGTGTCATCTAGTTGGTCAACCTTTATTCAAAAATCAAGAAGATGCACGGTCCAATACGCATAAGAAATACACTATTGTGTTTTGCCTTTCTCCCATGGTACCTCTATGACTTCCCGTTTACACACTCTGTGTCCTCTTTACTAACACACACCACCAAAACGAAAAAAAAAGAAGAAAAATCACTCTACTTCACTCGCGGCACGAAATCAGTACTCTCCCGCTCGAAGGAGAAAGTACGTCCTCTCCGCTCCACTGCGTTAAGCAGACTGATCCCGGACCGTCCAGCCTGTAGTCATTCGCTATACCGACTGATCTACTCAACCCACAAATACTCAGGAAACTAAGTATATATTCATGTCTCGAGATCAGCATGCAGGACTAATGTACAGCTTCAAGGCAGGTAATAAATTCTGTTCAGGGGTGAAGCAGCTCAAATATTTGGGGACAGCCCTCGCAAATCAGAATTACATTCATGTAGAAATTAAGAGAATATTGAACTCAGGGAATGTTTGCCATCTTTCGTTGCAGCATTTTTTGTCTTCCAATTTGCTATCCCAAACTATAAAAATTAAATATACAGAACTATAATTTTACATGTTGTCTTGTGTGGGTGTTAAACTTTGTCTCTCACATTGAGGGAAGCAGGTAGGTTGAGGGTGTTTGAGTGTAGGGCGCTGATGAAGATATTTGGACCTAAGACGGACGAGGTAACAGGGGAGTGGAGAAGACTAGGTAACGAGGAGCTTAATGAAGTGTAGTCACCAAATAGTATTTCGGTGAAAAAGTGAAAAAAAAATAGATGTGCGGGACATGTAGCACCTGTTGTTTAGAACGGAGATGCATACAGGGTTTTGTTGGGGAGACATGAGGGAAGGAGACTACGTGATGACCTAGGCGTAGATGGAAATGGATCGTCAGCCATGCTGGTTATTTTAGCAGATGGAGATGGCAATTTCATTATAGAATTCCCCGTTTACATTTTTTATAATTCTGTAGCTTCATTTTCAACAAGAGCAGTGAATGGAATTCATAATGTTGTGTCTGTTCTAAATAAAAGGATAAGAAGTCGGAACCCAATTTTACATTACGTGTGACGAATGAAATAATCAAAATAATATTCTGTAAGTATGACTAGAATTCAAATTATACATAACCGATTAGAACGTGACTTGTTACAAATGAAATATAAATTATACTTTATTAGTTGTTACTGATTAACTTGTTCCGTTTTAATGGTGTGTGTGTGTGTGTGTGTGTGTGTGTGTGCCTGTTTGTTTGTTTGTTTGTTTAAAACTGGATTAGTTTAGATGACAGTCAAGAACCATGTTTAAAATGACGTTACATTGTCTACGTAATTTGAGTGTTTTGTGTTTAATGGCTGAACTTCATCTAATGAAAATTTTATTTCAAGTTGCGAGGAAGAACTGAAATATAATACATGGTTCAGATAAGTAAATTAATTGTGTTCCTTAAGCCTATCTCGCTAAGTGACTTACATCGGCATTAATAACATCGTCCTATGGCGTGCATAAACAGATCACGATAGATTAGTGAAGCATTAGTTTGATTTGAAAAAAAGGAAGTCCAGCGCATGAGAGATCTAAGTCAAAGAAAGGAAGGAAGGAGAAATGGAAATTCAGCTGCATTTGTACTCTCGCCGCCCTTATGCCAATGTTGCGCTCTGCTGTTCATATCGAATGACCAATAACACAGCGCTTCAGCACGAAGACTTCAGAGGGGGCCTGGCTTCTCATGCAGAAGGATGACCACTGTCTCAGCTGACACTCTCACAGCCTTCAAGCCATTCCTATTCTTTGTCAAATGTTTTGGGTTGGCACCATACTCCGTAACTGGAGAAAGAGGCTCTGACACTTTCACAGTCTTCAAGCCATTCCTGTTCTTCGTCAAATGTTTTGGGCTAGCACCATACTCCATAACTGGAGAAATAGGCTCTCGTTTGCTACAAACTTCTGTCGGCGACATTATGTACAGCATAATGTTCATCGCTTTTTTTACTTCTCTTGTTATGTACTATTCCAGCATCTGGCATTTCACGAACGTGGTTACCATTTGTAGTGTCATTGAGAAGGTCATAGCCATCAGCGTCATCATCCAGTTCATGTTGTCGGCGTTTGTCTGTCTCCTGAAGCGACACACAATAGTGAATATTGCAAATCAGTTGGCAGGTCTTAACGCCTCACTCAAGCGTTCCTGTGGCTGTGTTTGGAAGAAGGTCTTCATTGTCCTCATGTCTCATCTCTTTATCAGCTTCCTGAGTGTCGCCAGTTGCTTTTTACCAGACATGTTTGCTCGCATTCCAGGTCCAAATACTCTTTCACTTATAACTTTCAACGTCCTGACTTTTGCCTGCTTTCTTACTGAATTTCAAATCGTGGGTTTCTTGATGCTTTTGAAGCAACTTATTTCTGACTTGAACAACTCCATTCGTGACCTAGGGAAAATCAAAGGTAACAAGGGTAACTCATGTTCGTGTTCCCAAATGGTACCACTGAACAGCACGGCACCAATATTTGTCACTTCAGCCTACGAGAAGCTGCAACAGAATACCACAAACAACGATTCCTATAGCGCAAAAGTGATTTTGCTACGAGATATTCAGGATTCTCTATGTGGAACCTCTGAGACACTGAACTCTGCATTTTCTTTCCTGCTGCTGTACACCTCAGCGAAGACGTTTATCTGTCTTACCCACAGTCTCTACTTCATTCTCCTCCGCCTCTTCATGATCGGCTCCGTCACTTGTGGCGAGGGGTCGCCATATTCATATTACATGTGGTTCCTGCACTACTCCATCAAGTTGGTGTGGCTGGTCTTCTACAGTAGCTCGGCTATCCAGCAGGTAAGTCGACCATCATTGTTTTATGCATGCTGTTTTAAAAAATTGAGGGTTATATAACGTGACGAATCCCATTGTTCTTTCCCCATAACTTTTTATTTCAACTGGGTAAGAAGCTCCTTTCCCTTTGCGGAATCTGATAGTTAATACTGGTCTTCGGAAAAGACTGCCACTGGGCCTTTTTTCCCTGCCACTTCCGTCCATTTTACACCAACATATGAACCACATTTCGCTCACGGAATGCAACCGTGGCACAATCCAAACATTGCCCATTTGGAGTTAAAACGACAGTTGAGCTGCAAAATATTACAACTGCGTCCGACAATACCGGCACACCTGTTAATTTAAACATAATCCGTTAGATGCCGTTGTTGTCGTATGTAGTCGTATTTATCAGCTCAATCGTAGTATGAACTCCAAATAGACAATTTTTGGATTGTGCCACTGTTTATTTCAGTGAGCGATATAATCTACAAATCTAATTAATATAGGTATGTCTGAATTTATTTTGTCACAATACGAAAATGAACTCCTTTATTTGGCATTAGCATCGAAGAGAGAGAGAGAGAGAGAGAGAGATGTTAATCACCAGCACTTACCATTTGGAACTGAAAGTCAGGAGTGCTTACCGGAGAAGTAACAAACCGTACGTCGGAAGAAATCCATATATAAGGGACAGACAGGGGTGTTTGTGTGATCTGAGTCACATAGTGAAATCCTCTGCAGAAAGAAGAGAGGAGTTATATGAAGTTGAAATTTAATTTCTCTGAAGAGCTTGTCCTTGCAATATAAAATTAAAATATAAACAATAACACGACGTGACGGTTACAACTTAAGCAACACCAATATTTACAGCTGTAGGAAAAAATTGATTTATCCTTTTTTTTTTTTTACCTGCTGCTCAATTCAGTGGATCGCGACGTGTGAGTTATGCCTAATGTGGTGTCTGTTGTGAAATCAGGTCTGTGTTTTTTGCTCGTATTGAAACAACACGGTTGTAAAAGTTTAACGACTTTTCTGAAATAACATTGATCCACGTCTTCTTGCGTTTGGAGGACTTTGCAGTACGAGTGGATGTACATTTTCGATTATTGAAATTGCTTTCTCTTAATGTAATCCATCGATGTCGCCTCGCAAGTGAGCATTGCTTCCTCACTGGGCATCTTTCCGTCTCTTTACCATTTTCCATTCCAGACGATTCTGTTCTTTTTTTACCTTAAAATTCCGCCGTCCCCACAATATTTTGGTACGTTAAGCACACTCTTCAAATATCTGGGAACAAACTTAAATAAAAATTCTATTCAGGAAGAAATTAAGAGCAGATTGAAGTCAGGGACTGCTTGTTATCATTCGGTGCAATTATTTTTTATTCCAATCTGCTATTCAAAAATTTAAAGATTAATATATATATATGCCTGATCTTTTATATGGGTGTGAAACTTGGTCGCTGACGTTGAGGGAGGAACGTAGGCTGAGGGTGTTTGAGAATAGGGTGCTGAGGAGAATATTTGGGCCTAAGAGGGACGAGGTAACAGGGGAATGCAGAAAACTGCATATTGTAGAGCTTAATGATCTGTACTCCTCACCCAATATTGTTCGGGTGATCAAATCAAGAAGAAAGAGGTGGGCGGGTTATGTAGCACGTATGGGGGAGAGCAGATATGTTTACAGGGTTTTGGTGGGAAGCCTGAGGGGACGAGACCACTTGGAAGACCCAGGCATAGATGGGAGAATACTATTAAGATAGAACTTAGGCAGTGGGATGTGGGGGCATGGACTGGATCGATGTGGCTCAGTATAGGGACAGTTGGCGGGGACTTGTGAATGCGGTAATGAACCTTCGGGTTCCATAAAATGCAGGGAATTTCTTGACTAGCTGAGAACCGATTAGCTTCTCAAGAAGGACTCTGCTCCTTGGAGTAAGTAAATATGTAAGTACATTGTTGCTTGAAATTAATTTGGAATGTGTACTTGGAATACGTCATTGTAAGCAGGTCCTATAAACACAAATTTCCTAGGTGCCTAACAGTATTCACTCAACCGTTGTTTTTATGTACGCTTAGTGAAGACTTTTTTTATCCGCTACGGGTCCTTGTTAACGCTGCTATCGGGATTTGATAGCACTGACTTCAGAACACCCTGCATTTTAAGACTAAAATAAGAACCTCCATTTACATTTTATTCGATTTTTATTGTCCATTGCTTGTATTTTCTTCTCTTGATTTTGTCTTTTGCACAGTAAGACGGTTTTGCAAAGGGAACAGCAATAATGCAGACAGTGGGTTGGCTCGCAGCCTTTTCTCTAAGTTGTGTATACTCAATAAAAATGCCAATAATTTAGACGTTTATGTACACCGTTTACTGTTACTGTTCCACGTGCGGCTCGCGAAACTGCCCACCATAACGGTTGTGGTCCTTTGCTATAAAAAGTTTGGACGCCCATTGTGTAGACGGTATGGCGACTAGGCTACAGTCTGCAGGATCCGGTGTTCCAGTCCCGGTAGGATTAAGAGATTTTTCTCTTCTCAAAAAAAAAACGCCCAGAGCGGCCCTGGGGTTTACCCATTCTCTTGTTCAATGGGTATCGGGATTCTTTCCCGGGGTTGGAGCGACCGGGGCGTGAAATTAACCGCTTACCCATATAGTGAAGAGTTTAAGATTGAGTGGAGCTGTATCTCCACTCACTCTGTATGTTTTCATGCGTGGACAGGAAAGGAGCTTGCAGCTATAAATTCCACATTTGCACACGGAACAAGTCAGATTTCTAACGTGAGTAATGCATCGTACTGCGTCGTTCGCATCATTTGCGGGGTGCATTGCTCGGTATTCCTGCAGATGATCCCGGCAGCATTTCGAAATATTTGACACTGCTTATCGATACTGTCCTTGCACCGCCATGTGAGTATGTTCTTTGCTTCACGCGAGTGTTCAAAGTATCGCGCTGTGGAAATGCCTATTTTTATTTCTTTTACGTATACCGTTATTAGAACTCTGATGACGGCTCCTGTGTAGCCTGCCATTTTTCACCGCCTTTTATACGCGACTGTGTGTACGTTAAACAAGCTGGAAGTTTTGTGTAGCATTTCACTGCCATTGGAATGTTATGTTTATTCTAAAATGTTTTTCGAACCTGTTAGTGAATTTAGATAGACACGTATAGTCGGAGCTAATGTGCCTCTAAATTCACACACACACACACACACACTCTCTCTCTCTCTCACTCTCTCTCTCTCTCATTCACTTACTCAGATATCAGGTGTGTAATGCTCCCACTTGTGTTTTTCTCCAGGTAAATATCCACACACAACACACGTGCATGTGCGGCTTAGAGGCGGGGAACAAAGGGAATTTGACATTTCAGGGTGGTGCAGATGTAGATTGTTACATGGTGGGTGACAAAAAATGAAACTCATGTGTTTCTCTCTTAACGGATAACTATGCAGTGTCTTAAATAAATGGGGAATATATTGTGTTATGAAAAATTAAATGTAGACATTAATGATGGTTCCATCAGCAAGTGCCATCGTGAAATAGAGTTTATAATATAATGAATAAGTATGATTATACTCACAAACACAGTGCACTTAAAGTAATGAAGTGACGGTTGAGCGATTACCCATGTTTATACGCCTTTGGGTAGAACTCTAGTGCTCAAGGCCGCACAGCGTATCCACCCAGACCTGGTTATCAGCCATCCTCGGACACCATTGCCATTGTTCATACAACACTCTTATTTTAACCTCGTTAGTTCCCTCTCTTGTGTCTTTCTTTATTCTTGTCACTTCCTTTTTCTCTGGCTGTCTCGTGTCTTTGTCAAGGTCTTTTTTCTCCGATTGTACTTAACCCTTTGCTGGCCTTACAAAATGTAATGACGCCTTTTCTATTCCGCGAATTCGAAGAACCTCGGCTCCAGTTCGCGGTGAGCGTCTGGATCCTTATTAATTGCCGGTGAGGAATTTTAGTAACCACGGTGACATCAGTAACCATGGTGACATCAGTAACCACGGTCACATCAGTAACCATGGTGACATCAGTAACCACGGTCACATCAGTAACCATGGTGACATCAGTAACCAATATATTCATGTACGTCGGTCCTCACGTAAAGCGTCTTTTTATTTTTTGTTCGATTTTCACAGAAACTGAATATGTGGACCAAGTGCAGTAAAAGTCCCCAGTTGCAAGTTTCAACTCATTCGTTCAGAGAGACTCGAGTTGTTCCGTGGGCAAACAGATGGACGGATAGACGTGGCGAAGCTAATGGCTATTTTCCATTATTGGTCTGCGAACGTAACTAAAGTTTTATCTCTTAGCATATCCATGGCTGTCTCTGTGTAGTAACTCAGCTGTTGAAGGAATTTCCAATTTTAGTTAAAAACAGACAATGTGCATACTGTACATCCTTTTTTGCGCGTAAATCGATGAGTATTTGGCCAATTGTAAAGTGCATATTAAGTTCACTTTTAATGTCCACCACAAGATGGCTCTATCTGGATACATAGCCATAACACTCGCCATACTTAATACAGCATTTATATTCTTCAGTATATTTTCGATATAATTAAACAAATATGAGCGAAAATGTCGCACATGTTACCCTCTTCATACATAAAGTTGTCCCTGTGTACCCTATAAAAGTGTATGGGGTTAGAGGCATATCTCCACTCATTCCCAACCTCAGTTCTAGGGAGAGTGAGTATTCAGTTCCACTCCCCCGGCCCCTAGATACCCATTGAATAACAGGTTTGGTGGGCTCCACAGCTAGTGGAGAAGATATACAGTATTGGGCGTCCAGTTAGTAGCCTTGTAGTTACTAGCCTATTGACTGAGCTGTGCCCACATTTGTTAATTTGTTTGTCGCTTGTCATCCAAGTGCTGTGCCTGATTATTTGTCCCTGTTCAGCCCCTAGTGAGTACATCTTATAGGTGGATATTTCCAATTGCAGGCAAACCGCACTGCAGTTCTGGTGCACAAACTGATCACCAAGACACGGGACCCTGGGCTGAGAGAGGAGGTATGTGGGTTCTGTTTGGTCTGACATGAGAACCACTTAGCTATCCTGTTCAGTAACGTACAGTGTAACACATTAATTCACTCAACATTTCCTCACAGTTGATCATTATGCAAAAGTACATTAAATGCAAATTACATTCCAGTTAGTTTAAACACAGTTGAGATAATAGAACTGCTTACACTCATGTGCTTGTATGTAATACTGATGGACAAGACTTACGTACAGTTGAGCATGAAAGCTGTTTCTGTAACCCACATCATCACTTTAGGGATGTGTTCTGTTTACATAACAACAAAAAGAATGCCATGTATGGGTATGTTCGAGAGTGTTTGTGAGGATAATTTTAATTTTTCATGTTATTTGAGAATTAGTAGCTTACACATTACAAGTAGTATTGTCGCAGTCTCATCTTTCATGTCAGCATCAGCAGTTTAAAATGTTTAAATTATTTACTCTTTATGGCTCTTCTAGTGCACAAGCACAGAAGACACCCTATGAAAATAACCGTCACACTAAAGGTTTGTTTGTTAGTCAGAAAGCTGTGTGTTATCTAAGAGATAGCAGGGTCCTCAGTGAGCTCAAAATTTGTCCCGGTTCGCATCATTAAGGCATACAGAACTGGCGAAAGAAGCAGTAAGCAACAAGACCATTGAAGAGTGCTACACTAGAATCCCAAAGAGTGCAGTGTTGAGTGAATTAAGTGAACAATGTGTAAAACAGTGGCAAAATGAATGGGAAAGATCTTCAAAAGGAGTAATAACAAAATCTTTCTTCCCAAAAATAGCGGACAGGTTGAAGCCAAGAATTAACGCAACCCCCAACTTTACTACAATAGTAAATGGACATGGCAATATCAAAACATACTTGTACAAGTACAAAATAATAGAGAGCCCAATGTGCTCATGCGATGAAGGTGAACAATCAGTGGATCACATCCTATATGAATGCAAACTTTTAGAACACGAAAGGGATAGACTAAAAGCAGCGGTAAAGGTGATCCCGTTACAGGCCCAGTGTGGCCCAGAGGGTGGGTAGAGGTATAGCTGTACTCTTCCATGATGGCAGCACTAGAAGGGGGTGAGTGGTCAGCAGCACGCCCTGGCCGCACTTTACCCCCGAGAAAGACCCGGTACCCATTTTACAGGAGGCTGGGTGGGCCCCAGGGCCGGTCTGGACGGGCGGAAAATCTCGTCCCCACCGGGATTCGATCCCAGACCGTCCAGCCCGTAGCTCAGTCGCTATACCGACTGAGCTACCCGGCCCACAAAAGCAGCGGTAATACAGTCAGAAAACTGGCCAGTTAGTAAAGACAAACTTAGTATAAAATTTTACAAAAACTTCAAAGAATTCACGAACAGCATATTATTAGACAAAGTTCAGTGTGTAAATATTACAAGATAGATAAGGAACCAAAACTGTAAATGGAATAGGTAGGTAGTAGAAGATAATATGTAAAGCTAACTTCAATGCATGTAGTATTACTGCATAGTAATGGAACATGCAGAGTAATAATATTTATTTAAAAAACAAAAAGGGAGGGGGGGGGGTAGTGGTATAGTTCAGTCATTCTTAACTTCTGCAAAAGATGGAGGGGAGTGGTGAGCTTTGTGCTCCAGTGGATTTACCCTCAAGAATAAACCCTGGGACCCATTAAATGGGAGGATGGCTATGCCTGCAGAGCTGATGTGGACATTTTAATGAGGAAAAAAGTAGCACATTCATTAATTGAAATTGTTACTTAGTGTACAGTTCTAAAATTTACAGAATATTCTGTTTGTCTGTTTCAGCTTCGTTTGTTCTCACTTCAGCTCTTGCATCGGAAAGTGAAGTTTACAGCCTGTGGATTCTTCCCTTTAGATTTCACACTTCTGTACTCGGTGAGGAACTGTTATTGAATGCATGTGACAGATACCAATAGTCTTCGTGAATTGGCTGAGCAAATCGATGTAGCTGGCACAGCTGCATTGATTATCTGATAAATGTTTGTGTTACCATGGTTATGTTGCTTAGCTGCATTTAAGCAATGAATTGGACTAGAAGCTGAGGTTGACACTAAGGATTTATATGACAGTGGTGCCTATTTGTTGGCTGCCCATTCGGTTTGAAATTCCAGAACTCTTGCAGTGTGTCTCTGTCGTTTTGGTTTGGCATTCTGCAATAAATATTGGACTTTTGTGTAAATGATATTGGTAGTACAGAGGCATTATATTTTGGAGGTTTAAGCTTAATTTCAGAATAAAATGAGCTTTGACATATAATGGTGTAACCCAGAAAGTTTTTCAGGGAAGAATACTAGTCAAAGAAGCTGGTTCTAACATAATTCTGACCTGACCATCTCATGGTCTGCACAGTTAGTACAGATGAGAGTGGCAGCTCATCATACACAATTACTCATACTGTTCCCGAGATACTGGACCATCAATACTGCTGCTGTGTTTAGTCTGTTCTGGTTTTGTGTGTTTTGGATTGGGTTTTATGAGTAGGAGATAGTTAAATATAGCAGCAACAACTGACTCTGAACTTCTTGTTCAACTAAAAATTGCTTTAATGACAAGATAAATATGTACATATAATGTAATATTGAGGCGCATTGCTGTCTGTACATCCTGGATATTTCTCAGATGGTCATGCCATTGAATCCACTGGAGACACAGTTTTTGTTACTGTTCATGCTTGTATATATGTTACAGAGATCTGTTATTATTATGTATATGAGAAACTTGCTATATTTGTGTGTCTACATTGGTTTTGTCCATGATAAAATTGTTGGCCATACATGACCATAAACTTTCACTCCATCAAATGCTGTGTAATTGGAGCCTTAAGGCTGCAATTACACAGCATGAAAAAACAGTTCATGTGTATAATCATAATCCTTCTACACACCAATATTGTGTTCCCAAATATAATTGAGCAAGTGCTATTAAATATTGTGATTAAACAATTATATTTTCCTTCATTTTGCATTAGGGAAATTGCATGAAAAAGAAACTCGGTGGCAACGTGGGAACGTGATGTAATGACACAAAGTCTACATTACTGGATTTTTTTCCCTCACACTTCAACAAATCATATCTGTGTGGCACCATGTTACGTAATTATAACCAAGTATAAATGTCATGACCCTCTTTGTATTTTTTCCATAATTATGGGATGGATGGAATTTGCATTCCCTAATTATTTGGCATGTAGATTCCATCCATGTAGTGCTATATTATGTTTGGATCACAAACTGTATTTCTGGAACTGTCATAAATGGTGAGATATTGGTTGTAAATGTACATAGGTGTTCATGTAATTTGTCTGTTATTTTCATCCATGTTTAACCAAACTTGAATTGTGACAGATTTTAGTAAAAGTTCCCAATATAAAATTTAACTAAAGTGTGTCCTGTGGGACCAGACACAAGACAAGACAGGATGAAATGGATAGTTGCTTTTTGTAGTTCTCTGCTGGCACTCTTATAAACGAGAAGGTGCAGAATACATGTTAGAGATGAAGCTGTGTTATATTCCACATACAAATGAACTTTGTTTCCTGTAGAGCCTTCAGGAGTACAGAAGAGACTTACTTCCAGTGTATACTGGCCATTGTACTTCAAACTACATTCATTTGTAGGTCACATACTGACATAAACATATACTGTTGTGATTAGAATCTCTGTGAGAGCTCCATTGTGTGCAGTGTAGTCTTCCAGTTCCTTGTTTAGGACTCTTGTTAGGGGCTCGTGTGGTATATCATCTTGAAAAATGACATCCTAGGATGATCAGGTCATGGAAATAGCACTAACAACATTTATGTTAAATTCAATATTTGTATTTTCGTTGTTATACCGTGCATGTTGTCAAGTCACTCAATTGGTATACCAACCACTGCACATATATAAATTTATAAAATTTATATATATATATATTTGTAAGTTTGTGGTAGCTTTGCTGAAAGCAGGCATGCTGAGCTGTTTGTCCTGTATGTAGTAGTCACTTTCCTTGTCCTTTAAACATGACTGGCAGTATCTCCTCTGATGGCAGGAGCAGTAGAGTCAGGAACTCTTAGAGGAAAATGTGTGCTTTACTTTCATCTGCCTCTTAGCCCTTCAGTGTTCACTGTCTATGTGCTGGCGGTTTTGGACATCCATCGCATCACTGCATGAGTTGAGCATGCCTCTCCAGTTGCTGTTAACCAGTGTGCAACTTTTCAAACTCATTCACCAACGAATAATTTTGCAGATTGTTGGTGCTGTGACGACATATCTGGTGATCCTCATGCAGTTCCAGTTATCCATAGGAAAACCTGTCCAGAATGGGACTACTACCACCGCCACCAGCATGGTGCCATGGGGGGATGTAACCCTTTCCACCATCATCCCAACAACAACGCTGCCCCAGTAGCACCGCTCTAGATGCCGTACGTGGACAGTACAAGTAAAGCTCTAGTATGAAACATCTGATGACTTAGAATTTAAATAATATAAATAATATGGTTTTGCAATTAGCAATATTGTTTAAGTGTAGTGGACACAGTTTGCACCTTGTTATTCTAAATGTTTCTCACTTCTCTGAATAGTTTTGATGAACACATCCACAGTATTCTAACAACCAACACTGCTGATGAAGCCCTAGTTAACAATGTAAACCTCTCGGCACGTCTGAAATGTTAAAATAAGTTTGTGTACTTCACTGATCTGGGTCAAAAAAATAGCAAAAGAAAACTTGGTGAAGTTAGTTAAATCACTTTTCATTTATACCAAGCACTGGGACACAACACCTGGAGCTCTTGGATAGGCAGAAAGATGTGTATGTTTGTGTGGATATTATCACATAGTTAATAAATATAATAAATGCTGGCATTACACACAAGCCAGCACACAAGCACAAACTTATTTGCAACTTCCCAGGTTTTGGGTCTGTATTGTATTAACTAAGATACTTGTATACTTGTAAATTATTATGACTTCTGTAAAGAACAGTGCCACTCTTAGATATGACTAATAAACTAATGAATTCATATTAACTTTTAAGAGAATCTTATAAACATGTAGGAGGTACACTATATTTATAATGTAATATGAGATACTCTTAAATGTTTAGGTGCATTTGTTGGTTCTGTTACTACATATGTTCAGCTTCATCTATGGTCATGGATTATTTTATAGAGTACCATTCTTCTTTAGTGTCCCATTAGCTGAATTATTTCTCATTAAAGGTTCACAATTAATATTATTTTACAAGCACCTGTGAATTGTGAAATGGTGGCAAACCCCTCATAGTAAAAACTTCTTTCCTCCCTTATGACCTTCGCCAGTAGTCTGTAGTCCATTGATTAAAAACTCACTTAATGACAGCCTGAATTCATTGTTTCTGAAGTAAGAAAGTTGATTTTCTGATTCATGGACCTTACAAATGAATTCACCTACAGTTACTTGTCTTCTGTGAGGACCATTATCAGAGAACAATGCAGACAGTTTGTAATAATTAGCACAGAATGCAGCTTTTCTGATGGCATTACACAAGCATTTTAGTTACATAATATGACTGTATTTGCTAAGTGAACCTTTGATCAATGCAACCAATTTGTTGACACTGTTTCTTGTGTCACCAACTTTTATGTACTTAATTTATGCTCTTTTGGTGTCACAGAAGTATTGGCACACGTATTGCAGACTGACTAATGTCAAACACAGTTCTTGTAATGTAAGATTTAAGGTTTTCAGAGTTGTGTTGCTGAAGATTGAAGTCTTTTGGGATATTGCAACATTGTGACACAGCATGACATCCCAGAAGATGCAAGTCTTCAATTCCCAACATCATTTCCATCTACTGCTTACATTGTTTTGTAACTGAGTACCACGAAACTTCTTCTTTGATGCAGAATTTTATTATAGGAATTTTTGTTCAGAAATGTCAGTTCATTACACTGAAATTACAACATGCATTGATTCTTTGTTTTACAAAACATTATGATGAACAACGAAGATCTGAAGGTTATTGCAATAAGGTGTGCCTACAAAATACATCTGCTTGCTAGACAAAACATAAAGTACTATTTTTCTCATGGAATTGTAACTTCCAGATTACACCTATAACAAAGAGGTAAGCACGTTCTGGGAATGCTGTGCATCTGAATTGGAATAATTGAAATCATCAGTGAATATATGTGAATACGGACACTGTATGTTGTGCTGAAACACTGGTAAATTTCTGCAAGGCTGAATGTGGTGTTTTTCACAGTTAGCACTATGAGAACCTCAAATCTCACAGTACATATACTTTAATTGTTAAATATTTTTAAGGAAACAAAAATAATGAAACATACATTGTGCTGTTTATTCAGTTGTTCAGGTTCAGAAAGAAAATAATATAAGAATCTTTTTAAACAACTGCATAATTTTGAGCTATGAACCTCACACAGTGTAGTGGTTGTATACTTAACCACCATGAATTTTTGCATACCCATTAGATCTACATGATTTTATTACAAGGTGTTTCTTTATATTTCTGATTATTAGGTAACCTTCAAATTCCTTCTAGCCTTTATTTCCAAACAGTGTGTCTGATCTGTTGCTGCAAGTTCGTTGCCTGCAGCATGCCTGGTACTTCTTGGTAAGCTTCTGGGCTTTTATTTTATATCATTGTTGCCTGTGATACCTAGCATACCATGCTGGTAATCACCTTCATTTCCCATAAGTATGATTATGTTCGCTTTATTGGTCTAATGCATATACAAATTCTGACAGAATAATCAGTGGATCTCTTCAACTTTGTTGTAATGTTTTTTTATTGACAGGTTTTTATACGTATATATTACTCAATCAATGTTTATATCTGTATATTTTCTTGTGTCTTACATATAGCCATATGATATCTGCGCTCTTTTGGCCTCCTGTGCTGTGTAAAATCCATACAGAGCACAGATCTCATGTACACCATGGCAGAAAGCTGAAATCATGCACATTTTTACATCCTTGCCATTGTGATCTGCCCAAATTAGATTAATGATTGACATGTGTAACCCAGTGACACACAAGAAAAATGTGCTACAGGCAAGATTAATCATGTTTTTAAGTTTTGTCAAATTTTGTATTTTAAATTTGAGGGTGATATGTAGCCATATAGACCTTTTTTTTCACCACTGTTTGTTCTTATATTACAACAATTGTACAAGGTGTAGCTGTTAGTCTTTACAAACTTGCAGGATTTGTAGCAATGTTGGAGGGAGTGAGGATGCAATTTCAGGCAGGGAACATGTGGTTGGAAATGTCTCATTTTTGTCATTGGTGTCAGTAAAGCAGTTGGTGACATACACAACCTGTGAGAACACACTTCTGAGATTGACTCTTTTTTAAAATTTCTTTGTTTTGTTTTCATAAATGTTTAGCTTTATAATACATTTTGTGTATTATTTTTAAAGTTATTATTTGTAATTGATTGAGAAGACCTGTGTGAAGTAGTGGTCACTGACTTAATTACAGGTATTGCAGTGATGCACCATTTTGTGGTGCACCCTGTCCAAGGTCCCTGTTGTTTTTGCAATAGTTTCACATGCTACCATATCCTCTTGTTTCCACAGGGGTCTCATAAACAAGACTCTTGAAGTAACCCCAAATGAAGAAGTACCACTAGCAATTTCAGTATGAGTGAGATGCTTCTGACCATGTTCACTGCCTCAAATTGCCCAACCTCACCCCCCATACAAGACCAGAAAGTCTGTATAACTCCTGTAGTTATCAGCAGATGCCTATTGGATCTCTGTTATTGTTATAATTTTAGTTAAGATGCAAACTTATGGTTGTTTGCATTGTTCTAATTATAAGTCTAATTATCTCTTGAAGGTGAAGCCCAAGTAAACTCATGCTGTTTATTTGCACCATGAATTGTGAAGGTGATGTGCATTTATTAGTCAGAATGCTCTATTAAGTCATACCTCATTCTGTCCACAAAGAGAAGCCTGTAAATTTTAATCCTTGTGAACATTTTGTATGTATGCACTTTAGGGTTGCTGAATTGGAAGTAAAGCAGCCAGGCATTAAGGATATACCATAGCTGTTGAGGTAAAATGTGAGTGGCTCATCATATATATCATTACTTGGATTGGATTTCACTTCTGTTTGAGATTCACATTTCACACATTGATGGGAATATTAGAAACTGAATGTAAGAAGTTTGACAATATTTGTTTCAAAAATGTTTCAGATGTGCTTAAAATTTTAGTCTGGGTAAATTTGTAACCAGCATAACTACAGGAAAATTGATATGGCACATTTCCTGAATTCAGCTATATATTTCATATATGTATGCTATTCATATCCCCGAGGATTCCAGGACAAGTTAGCAGCCTTTTATTCACAGCAGTCATGGATTCTCCTCCCATACAACTTGTATCTTCATATCAGTATATTCAGGTACTGGGTAACCCTGCTGATAAATATTCCTTGTCCATATACTGTCTTTGTTGTAGGTGTAGGTTTGGTAGTAACTGGAAAGTCATGGTGCCTGTAGCTTTGGCATCCATGCCATTCAGCTGCATATCTTTCCCTTGGGTGATATTTTGAAGAATCTTGAACTGCAAAATGAAAATTGGGAGCACCTATTTCAATGTTCGTGGACACTAGTATTTTTGACTGGGCTTGCCATTTTAGGGTGGAGATGCCATGGTCTGTAGAAGTCTCTTCTTAGTTATGCTGGACATAAAAAACACAGCAAAACTATCACACAGTGTTGCCCCTTCTGTATTGACTGTTAAATTAGGAGGTCACAGGGTTTTGAGAGTTATTAATCAGAAATAATATTTCGCAGTGCAAAAAAAGCTTGAAAATCCATGGATGTAAAGTTTTCAAATCACAGTCACTATGTGAAAGAACAGAAGTTTCAATTCTTAATTGTTTTTAGATAAGTAAATTTGTAACTGAATTATTTAATATGTAATTAATATGTAATTATATTATATGTTCATATAACATGGGTACTCTTTGTTAAGGCTAATACCTATGTTGCATTGTGAAACTATATGGTCATTCAAGGTTGCCTTTTGAAGGTCTGTATTTTCTTCCTCTATATATTTTCAGTTTGAGAATGCGATCTTATTTCCTCTGCCGACCCTTTTGCAAGCTGTGTGTGTCCTAACCATTAATGCCATGAAATCAGTTATGCACTTTCATCACCTGCTGATGTCTTTGTGTGCTTGTCTTGTATCAGCACCTCTGGAGGCATTTGTGCCAGTGCACTCATGCCCACTGTGCCCTTGGAATACTGATGAAGCCCTGACATTGCCATTGTGGGATGTACATGTGGTCTGTGTGAATGGACTGCTGAAGTGACTACAGTCACCTGTTTTTCTGAATTTGTGTTGTTGCTTGAGGCAACACTAAAATATATCCAGAGGGCAGGATGCTGACTGTTGGGTGCCCATGGAGATGGATGGGTGGAGTGCCATGTGGTGGCATTTTTATCATAAGGTGTGATTTTTATCCTTCCTTTCATGCCCTCTTAACCTTGCTGCAAAGTCCTAAAATTGTTGCAAACATAGGTACCAATTTTGACCTTGATGGGGGTTCATCACAATGTGTGGGTGTGTGTGTGTGTGTGTGGGTGTGTGTGTGTGTGTGTGGGTGTGTGTGTGTGTGTCTGTGGTTTGTGTGCATGCGTGTGCGTGTGTGTGCGCGCACCCGCGCGCGCGTTTGTTTGTTTGTTTGTTTTTGTTTTTTGTTTTTGTTTTTTTGTTTTTTTTTTTGTTTTTTCCCTCCCCCTTTTGTTTTT
>Ga0131853_10007776_pt1 | contig 19446 bp, 21 predicted proteins | sample TergutLab28metaG_FD_92764 | JGI IMG/M metagenome (GOLD analysis project Ga0131853, IMG submission 92764) | Labiotermes labralis P1 segment gut microbial communities from Petit-Saut dam, French Guiana - Lab288 P1 (version 2) (version 2) | ecosystem: Host-associated > Arthropoda: Insects >... | reverse complement strand
CGACCCGCCACCTGATAGACGCGGTTCACACGAGGGCGTGTACGGGAATTAAAAAACGGTCATAACTCCGTAACCGTCCAAAATCGGACACATGTTTATATGAGCTTTTTTGATCACAAAGGCATAGGAAATCACCTCCTGCAGTTATGCCCTAAAGTCGTGAAACACCCTGTATACATACGTACATACAAAAATTCATATACATACCGAAATACGTACATACGCATATACTACATACATAGGTATATACATACGTACGAAAATACATTAACACATGTTTACGTAAATATATATAGACAAAAATACATACATATACACATACATACGTACACACTACGTAAATACGTAGTTACATACAACTATACAAAATATATACATATATGATACATACATACCTACATACACACATACTTACTTATAAACTACATACATACATACATACTTACGTACATACGTACGTAAGTACGAAAATACCTTCCTATATTGAACTATTCTACTATACACACACACACATACATACATACATACATACATACACACATACATGCATACATACATAAGCACCTAAATCCATACATATATACATGCATACCTACATATGAACATTCATGCGTACATACGTACATAATTACATACGCATATATGTACGTACGTATATACATACATACATACATATATTCATATATAAATATTTACATACATACATATGAGTAACCCTAGACTAATTATTCTAAACATACTTGGCGACATTACCACTAGCAATATCGGAGAGAAATTAATTGCGTAGAAACGAGGAATCAATCTAGCTAATTCAGTCATCCATGCTGAGTTCGTTTATGTAACAAAAAGAACACACTTGGAAACTAGTAGTGGAGTTAGGACCTCAGGTTAAAAAGGCACTTCAGCAAAATAATTTAAAACTAGGTTTGATCTTTTCCAAATTAGAGGCCTACGCATCCGTAAACAAACGCTTTAAATGCTGTAGTTTCAACCACAGGGCTATAGACTGTAGGGGAGAGGAAATTTGGTCTTTCTTTGCTAGGAGGCACAGATTGCAAGATTATACAGCCTCCCGACAGGAATATAAATGTGTCAATTATAAACGTTTACCAAATTCAACCCGACTAAAACCGTCTGTCCCAACCACTCCCCAATTGAAAAGAAATGTTCCAGCCTGCAGACCCGTATGGAGAAATACAGACAAAACACAAACGACTGATATGGCTTCTATCCGGATTATTTATACCAAAACAGTCACACACAATAGACAATAAAAACCACTCACCTACATGAAATCTTTACAACTTATTTTGCAGCATTCCAGAGTTTCAACAAATTATTTTGTAAAACTAACATCTGAGTAAACAACAGACATATGACTTCTCCAAAAGCCAACGCAATATCAAATAAATTAGTTGTTGTTCCTAAAAGACACAAAAATCTTACCCACTCTGTTAGTAGACAAAGGGAAGGCATTGTTTTACAAACAAACAAATTGTCACACTGCTCACAAAAGAAATTTAGGGCAGTGATATGGTAGTCCTGGAAGTTACAATGGAAAAATTAAATTGTACTTGCCAGCATATACCTCGACATAAACCAGCACTTAGACGGTAATTAGCTGAAGGTCGATGCTATAACACAAAACGGCGGAGGTGGGGCTATAATACTAGCAAAGGGTAGCAAATGAAGATCCACCATATGGCACGACAAGCAGACAAATGCAAGAAACAAAATTCTTAAAGATTTCCTTACCAGCAATTAACTATCCACACGAAACGAGGATAGTGGCTATACTACGTTCAGTAGCACTAGAGGTAGTAGCAATATCGACCTAACAATCGTTCACACTCAACTGTTCGGAACACTGAATCATTGGGGAATCTGTCATCAGGAGTTTTGTTGGACCAAAACAGCATCCGATACATCATAGGTCAAGCCCGTGTTGAAAACCCAGCACGACGCAAACAAGAACGCAATTACATAGTCCAAAGAAGTAACATAAACAAATTTAAATCAAAATTGTTTCGAGTAGCAAGGGCACGAATCTGCACGACGCACAAGCCGGATGATACGGGCGAAGTGGAATCAACACTGGCCAAGCTGGTAAAACCACAAAGCAACATCGAGACGACAATAGACGAATTTTATGAATCCCCGACGACTGCGTGCAACGAAACCTTCAGGAGACATTTGGTACCCAAGTAGGCGAGGAAGAACTGGTCAGTGCTCTGGTGGACCGATGAGCTATACATTATGCGCATAAGATTGAACACATACACATATACAGATAAAAATGCATAATTACATATATATACACACATACACAAATACATACATGCATACATATGTACATTCGTTCGTACATCCATAAATATATACATATATTCATTCATACATACATATATACACACATATACCAACACTTATATTCATAAATAAATACATACACACACATACATTATACATATATACATTCATACCTACCTACAAACATATATTCACACCTAAATAATTCAACATACACACATATATACATATGTAGATATGAGAAACACTAGAATAGTTATTCTAAACTTACCTAACGTAATCACCACTAACAATAACGAAGATACATTAATTGCGCAGAACCAAGGACTCAATCTAGCCAATTGAGACATCAATGATAAGTTCATTTATTAAACAGAAAATAAACACATTAGGAACCTAGTAGTGGAAGTAAGCGCTCAGGTTATAAATTCGCTTCTGCAAAATAAGGTAAAACTATGGTGGATGATTTGCAAAATATATGATTCGTTACAGTGAACAGATGCTTTAAATGCTCTAGGATCTACCACAGGGCTCGATAGAGTAGTGGAGAGTAAACGTGATCCCTTTTTTCAGGTAGGTACAGATTGAGAGACTGTACAGCCTACCCTCAGGAATAAATATGTGTCAATTGCCTAACGTTTACCATATTAGACACGACTACACTGGTCTGTCCCAACCACTCCACACTAGACAAGAAATGTTCCAGTCTGCAGGCACTTATGGAGAAGTTCAGACAAAACACAAACTCTTGATGTGGCTGCCAACTGGAATAATTACACGAACAGACTCACACGCTACAGAAAATATATCCCACTTACCTACATTAAATTCCTCCATTTTAGTTTGCAGCATTCGACATTTTCAACAGATAGACTTGTAAAATTACCAGCTGAGCAAGGAAAAGACATACTACTTATCCAAGAGCCATAGAGAATACAATATAAATTAGTCGTTGTTCCTAAATTCCATAAATTCTTTACCAATGTGTTCATTAGAACAAGGCTTTGCATTGTGCGTTACCAACAAACAAATTGACAAAATATTCATAAAACAAATGTAGGACAGTGATAGTGTAGTCCTGGGTGTGACAATGGACAATGTTAAAATAGTTCCGCCAGCATTTACATCGATATAAACCACCACATAAGCGATAATTTGCTGAAGACCGATTCTATAATACAACACGCCAGAGGTGAGGGAATTATACTAGCAGTGAAGAGCACTACTCAGCATTTACCATACGGCATTACAACAAAAATATACAAGAGGCAGAATTCTTGAAGAATCCCTAAACAAAAATCTTCGAAACACACTAAAGGAGGATAGAGATTATCCTACGTTCAGTAGCAATAGAGGCAAGAGGAATATCTCAATAACAATCGTTAACACTCAACTGCTCAGAACAGTGAATGAATGGGGAATCTGGGATTAGGAGATTTGCTCATACAAAAACATTACCCGAAACACCATATGGCAAGCTTGGTGGTGATTAATCAGCCCCACGCAACCAAGAATCCATGTACATAGTCCAAGGGTGTAACATAGACATATTTCAGTTGAAATTCGTTCGGAAGGCAAAGGTAAAAATCTGCACGACGCGCAAACAGGAAGAAACAGGCGTCCTGGTCTCAACAATAGCCAAACTAGTAATAGCACAAACCGACATCGAGAAGACAATGGACGAATTTTATGGAGACCTGACAACTGCGTGCAACGAATCCTTGAAGACACAGCTGGCACCCAAAAAGGCGACGACGAAAAGTTCTGTACTCTTTTGGACAGACGAGCTAACAATTGTGGCAAAATATTGAACGCTTTAAGAAACGAAGTACGAAAAACAATTGTAATTTGAGAACCCATCGTAAAGCGCAATGTTTAGAAGCTAAAGCCAGGTATGCTTGGATAATAAAAAAAGAAAAATTCAGAACTTGTAAAGCATTCTGTAACTTAACACCAGCTAACAACAAGTGGAACTATGTATACAAACTACCGGCAGGCAAGAAGAAACTATAGACACACTTAATTACCCTGAGAAAACACGACGGAACTGAAACGAAGGACACAGCCGACACACTATGTCACATTCTAGAACACATCTTACTAGAAGTCAACAAAAACGACGACGACGATCTTCGACGAGACTGACTACAATCACAAATACCCACAAGCACTGCTGATGATAGAGTGTTCACTACAGTAGAAAATTGAAACCTAATAGGAAGCTTGGGGAACAAAAAGCAACAATTGAAAATGGGATTACGGGAGATATATAAAAAAACACTTTTGAAACTTTCCTTGGATAAATAACAGCAACTTGCAGCAGTTTTTTCAAAAGAGGAATCTACCCAATGAGGTGAAGAAAAAAAGCTGGTTCCAATTACTACGGCCGGCAAGGACAAAGCCGCAGACGAAACCAATTTTTGCCCCATAAGTCTTATAAACACACGTGGGAAGGTACTAAAAATTATATATAAACGCAATTATCAACCACGCATTTTCTCTCCACTGTATGAAAGAAAACCAATACGGATTTACACCGCAAAGAGCAGGACCGATGGGGTCATGACGGAGAATAACGTTGTGAGAGATGGACTGACAGCAAGAGACGTATTAGTTATTATGAGCCTTGATGTCAAAGGTGCCTTCAATGCCGCCTGGTGGCCCGCTTTTTCGAACGGACTGAGAACATAGGAATTCCCCAATAATTTTTTCAACTTAGTCACAAGCTACTTCACACAACGTTCAGCCTCTCTGACTAACATCAAGTACCAGGTCCAGAGAGAGGTAAGTAAATGGTGCGTAAAAATTCATTTTGCTTTCCGGGTCTCTGGAACATACAGTATAACACAACACTAAATCTCAATTTCATCAAGCGTACAACAGTAGTAGAATTTGCAGATGACCACCTGTTAGTCATTAGAGGAGTATCTGTTAGGGAATCGAAAACTTAGCTAACATAGAAATGAGAAATATAAACGAATGGTTAAGGAAGAATCAGGTAGACTTCAAAGAGGCTAAGTCCAAAATCATGTTAATTTCAAGGACGAAATGAATGAAGCAAGAAAATTGAAATTTGTATAAGCAGCAAACCCATTAATTAATTTACAAGAAACTAATTAATTAAGAAAGTTATTGACAAGTTTAAATTTAGACAACATATCCTCCACGCTGAAGAAAAACGTACTAAGCTAATTTTCAACAATCCCATATCTGCGAAAATTTATTGGGGAATTAAACAATTAAAAAGGAGCTATCTTACCGCTCCTAATATACGGTGCACCAGTTTGAATAGACGCTGTCAGTTATGAATAAATCAGACGCAAGTATATAAGGGTGCAAAAGACTCATGAACATACACAATGCAAAGCATATCGCACTAAGTGCAGCGAAGCTTTATGCAATTTGGCAGGAACCACACAAATCATCATCAAAGCAGAAGAAGCAGCCAAGTTCTACGACGTATGTAGTATCCTGTGAGGTTGGACCCGCCACTTAATGTGTAAAATAAGATGACCTGAGTTTTGTGTAAGTGTGATCTAAGTGTGAACGATGTGAATAAATGTAATAGTGGTACAAGTTTATGTGTCCCAGTTCGGCCTGGTTATGCAGTTCCTCCTTTGCTATTCCTACTCCCTACCCAACCCCTCGGGCCCGGTGCGACAAGGTCGTAAATGCGGCCCGGACGCTACATTTTCTCAAGCATAATATTAAAAAGAGACGTCATTCGACGTTTGTTCGAAGTTATGGAATGGGGTAGGCAGCCGCCGTCCAGCTTGGTCCCCGGTCCCGGTGCAAGAAGGTCCCAAGTGCGGCCAGACTCAAATCTTTCTTTAGCGTAATGTTAAAAAGGATCGGAGTATGGATTTTAAGATTTAAACGAGGTATTTTAATCAGGTTGGCAGCCGCCGAGCAATTTGGTCCTCAGGACCTGGTGCAAGGAGGTCCCAAGTGCAGTCCAGGCACTACTATTTCTTCAGGATAAGATTTGAAAAAATCGGCTTATGGACTTATATATTTACCCGAGGTAATGTACAGGGTGTGGCACTTGTTGTGCACCTTGGTCTCCGGGCCGGTGCAAGAAGGTCCCATGTGCGGTCTAGGCACAACTCTTCTTTTAGCATAATATTAAAAATGATCGACATAAGGACTTTAATCAAGTTGGCAGCCGTCGTCCAGCTTGGTCACCGGGCCCCGTGCATGAAGATCCTAAGTGCCGTCTTGGCAGTACTCATTCTTTAGTACCATACTAAAATGGATCGGCGTTTTACTTATAATATTTTACCGAAGTAATATAATCACGTTGGCCGCCGCCGTCCAGCTTGGTTTTCAGGCCCCCGTGAAGGAAGGTCGTAATGAGGTCTACGTAGAGTCATTCTTTAGCTTCGTCCCATGCGGACACATTGGTAATGAGGCCCCAGGCATTCAGTTTAATTTCCGAGGTAATGTAACGGGGATGACAGCCGCCGTGCAGCTTGATATTGCGGTCACCGTGTAAGAAGTTTCTAAGACATGCTATGTGTTTAGCGTTTAGTGTAGTGCAGGAAGTTCTTATGTACCCTCGAGGCACTATATTTCTTTGAGCTTCGGTTCCCACCACCCGGAAGCCAAGCCCGCCCGCTGGTCGGATTGGTAACACGTGACCTACCACCGGATACATTGGTAACGTTTAAAGGTTTGGGCGGCACTATCAGATGTCGTGATGGATAGGGTGTGGTTGGTGGGGGTGCCGCCAAATTTGATTTGAAACTTACAATATGGATGGGGGGCTCCATTTGGATAGGTAAAAGGCCGCGATGACAGTGAGGTAGAGTACGTTTCTGTTACAGTGTTACATCGCAGTTGTGCCTGTGAAGCAGTATAGGAAAAGGGATAAATGTTGCGAGCAAAACTGGCGTAAGGTTAGTGTACATTTTGTATTTGCGAATCGAGAGTCATGGATGAGAGACCAAGAAGGAAAAAACACATCAATATATCTTTAATCTAGAAATGTGTACCTACAGCATAATTAGTATATTACTGATCTCGGAAGATGAGGAGAAAGAGTGGCAACAGTACGACGCGGGTGTTGTCTTCAGTTCCCTGTCTGGGAGGATATGGCCTCCGAACTAAGGGCGTCGCACGTCATATGCAAATGCTTCAAAATTTCCAATATGTTCAGCACTGCTAGCAGCGGGTAGGACATGCCTATTGATGGAAGAGTTCCACATTGTTTACATAACGTAATTTCACGTTGTTTCCCTTTTTCGACGCGTGTGGTAGGGATGTCCGTTTCCGCTGCAATCAAGTATCGACGCAAGTCCTTCAGAAAGTTTCGTTCCCGTAGCCGCATGGCTAACATATTTTGTGTTGTTGCGATGTCGTCCATAGCGAACTGAATTTGGCTCAGCCAATTTGAATAATATATCAATGAATCCCATCGGGTTAAAGCCGTAGGATCTGTTACCACGAGAGGCACATTATCCCCTCCTCCACGTCCGGTAGAGGCGAAGGGTGTTGGAAGTCTGGATTCCCGATGTTGGTGACGGGGGCGATGACCTGAAGAGGCGAACTTCGTTGCAGACGACCTCCCTCTTCTCCCTCCAAATTTCCTGCCCAAGTTGTGTGCCGAGTTTGTCAAACAGCGTCTGATGCAGAACGAAAGATTTTGACGTTACCATTCGCTAGCGAATAAATAGGTGGTCGCTTGTGCGTGATAGCAACAGTTGGTGCTGGACCCGAAAATAATATTCTGACTACTGAAGAAAAAAGAAATGGTACGTGACAGCAGGGTTCGAGAACTGTAACTATTATTCTGACTACAAATGATGTAAGTTGTAGAAGAGGTTGTGGGTGTGTCGTTCCTATATAGGTATGAATCATTTGTAGAGAGAGAGAGCAACAAAATCATTGCTTTCAGATTCGAAAGATTGGATGGGAATACGAGACAGTACAGGCGGTAAAATGCGTTAGGAAGGAACCTGAATATGCGTTTAATTCCTCCTTCGGATAATACGAGTACCGTAGCAACTTTCCTAGCCAGCGTAAACGATCTCATTGAGCATGCGTTACCACATTTAGACAATAGAGATATGGTGGGGTAGATTATTCAAAGTCAGGTAAACCTAAATAACAAACCTACCGGGATCAGTTTCAGACGGAAATATCAGTTATCCGGAGAAGTGGGATGGATCGTCTTTCAAAAAGTCTCCCAGTCGAATTCTAGATCAATGTCCTGCACACGTTAGATGTAAATGTTTATTCGGCCAGGATGACCGTAGAATTTGGGATACGTGCTATTAAGAGTAGGGGCAGACCTCCCTCCATAATGGCGCACATCAAGAGAATTATCCTGCAGATGCAGGCAGAGCAGAATTGCTTAGCTCACACTCCATTAATAGCAATTGCCAAGGTAGAGAATGATCCAGAATGTAGGTCGTATCTGCAAGGCCGAAAGATATATCACGTTTTTCAAACGCTACTCAAGACGACCAAAATAGATCGGTCTAAGGGTGCGGGGATCACCGAAATAGGCCGTTTCCTGGAACACATTCGAAAGTAAAAGATATTTGTCTACCACTGTATGATCTGCGGTAACATCATGTTTGAAGGGCCGGTAGACATCACCAAAGACTTAATATACCCTACGATAATGTCGAAAGAATTTATCACGTGATCAGAAAATTTACTGGGGCAATGGCTAGAAAGTACGTGTGTAAATTGTTCAACAAATCATGTAGGATTGACGTCAAGCACGCTTGAGACCAGACGCTTAGCGACAGCATGGCGAGCCCTAGGTGCGCGTTCTCCCATGTTCGAATTCCTTTCGCCTAGTGTAATAGACATTTTAGAAGTCGTACGTGCAACGACATAGAGAAGCAGCGCCCAAAGAACAAAAAATTCTTATGCGAGCGTAAACGATATTGCGCGACATGCGGATGGGTTGTAACGCAAAAAAGTCACAAGTGTAACATGCGATTCTGCCATAACTTTAAGCAGAACAAAGAAAAGTTTACCTCTCCTATATGAGACCGCCGAAGGCGCGTTCCTATGTGCAGTTGATAAGGTAGTGTACGTATTCTACGATTTCGAGACTACCGAAAATACCGAGTACACGGATGAGGCTATGTACAAGTATAGTAAGAAGGCATTGAAGTGGCTGATGCATATGGAAAAGACAGACGGGGTGAAGATAAAGCACGGTCGCAACGGTCGTGTGTAAAGACTACCCGAATAGTCCGGCTTCAGTGTAATCGGTTATTGCCCCGAGACCCGTACAATCTACGGGTTCTTTGGTTACTACTATGACGGCCATACGTGCCAGCCGTTCCGTGTCGTTATCACCCTAATGGCGATACTCTAGCGGAATATTAAGAGCGAACCATGTCACGTTTCGAGCAGATAACGTGAGTGGAATACCTGGTGAAGTTCCTATGGGAATGTGAATTTGACGATGCATGGAGGCCCGAATTGTTCGCGCATCCCATAGTACAACGGAGTCCATTGTGTACCCGTGTTGCCCTGTACGGGGGCGAAGTGATGTCATACGTCTACACCACAAGGAACGGGAGACTGTGTCCATTCAATACGTCGACGTCATGAGCCTCTATCCGTACTTATGTAAGTATTTCAAGAGTCCAGACAGTCATCCAGTCATTCACGTAAGCGATGCGTATATTGATAAAGAACCGTGCCTACGTATGGATGGCCTGAGTGAATGTTCGATCGTTCCACCACAGATGTTGTATCACCCCGTCTTCCCTTACAGATGTAATAATAAGCTCATGTTTTACCTGCGTAGTTAGTGCGGCATCACCCTCTCCTGCAATGCGGAATGTGTGCATACTCGAGTTAAGGATTGTGCCCTCACCGGTACGTTGGAAATGTAAAAGGTGTGGTTGGCCGTTTGAAACTCGAGATATTATGACCAGAGTAATCACGGAACCGAAAGGACTGTAGGGATTCATAGCCCCTCCCGGCGTCGAGGTTTTAAACCTCGTGTTTACCAGCGATGTCGTAGTCTGGATCTCGTGCAGGTATGGTACAGAGGTAGACGTCCATTGTCTGCATCATACGAACGCGGTAATAGGCGCTTCGTCGCCGTCGGGGCAAAAATCCATACGTATCGCTTTCTCGAACGGCTGCGAGAGAACGCGATTTATTGCGACACGGAATCTATGATATACATTCAGCCGAGGGACAAATTTGGGGATAAGACCTCCGAGTTGCGCCCCTCAGATACCATTTTGTAATATGTGAGTGGTGGGCAAAAATGTTACGCGTACAAATTTTTGACCGGGGACGGTCGAGAAAAAAACTGTGTAAAGTGTGGGGCTATCCTTGATTTGCAATGCGTCGGATTGTTTAATTTGAAGTCATCTGGTACATGATATTGAGACGGAAGAGGGATGAACCTACCGCTGTGAATGTAGGTACAGAAAAAATAAAAGTATACGTAAGAGGAAGAGAGGCGGAACCGTATCTATTGTCACCGAACCCGAAGACACGCTATATAGAATTTCATTTTTCAAGAGGCGACGATTATTTAACAATACGTCCTTCCCGTTTTGGTATAAATCGCGGAGGTGGTACAGGGTCGTTCCATAGCATGACCATCCATGAGTAATGATCTTAGTTTCAAGCATTCGTTCTAGTTTATTGTGAGCGGTCCTGGCGTTTCAGGCAAAACGTTATTTTGCATACGTCTGCTACAGAAATTCGTCGCTCTCTGTATCGGACGCGAATTCGGCGGCGGCATAATCTGGTGTTACTGCAAGAAGACCGCTGTTCCGTCTCGTCAGCAGATGCCCTTAAACACAACATATCAAGAGGGCTTACCGGAGAAATTTGCTGGTGGTGGAGACCGTAAACCTTGCCTTGAGATGCTAGACGATCTGTTAAACGACGTTTATTCTAAGCAAGTATGTGACTTGTTTACGAGAGGCAGCCATCTCAGAAATATCAGCGTGATTTTTATTACGCAAAATGTTTCATCATGGACGCTAATGTAGAGATAATTCGCTGAATGCCCATCTTGAATTTGACACAAGACAAGAATGACAGTCTGCGGGTTCGAACCAACATTATGCCGTAAAAATATCCACCGGTAGTCTACTGCGATATTGGCGATGAAGCGGTTGAGATAGAATTACCACGCCCTTCACGTGCTAAAGACAGTCGAACCGAAATTACGTAAAGCCCTAATAACTAATTGTAACAAGGAACTCGTGAACTGTATAAGCGAATGTGTGTTGAATGTCCTGAACAGCAATGTAAAATTTTCGGGTTGTAACACGCGCAAGTTGGAAAACGCAAGGCTTCGCTTAGCAAGGTCGCCGAAAGGTACGTGTCAATTTCGGGGTTTTCTACTGCCCCTACTGGTTGCCATTCTGTCAACGATCGCCAGCCTAATTTACAGGTCCACCTCGCGTATATGATAAATATGTTACGTAAGATGAACCTCGTCTCATCCGATCACTTACCGGGGGACGATCGACGCCGCTATCTCCCTTCGTCCCGAGAGCGGAAAAAACCAAGTAGAGGTAGCACACTTAAAAATGAAAACATCACCCTTATGAAGAGTGTGTTAAGATCCGTCATAAGATTCGCGAGGTCGATATCATACGAAATAAGCAGACAAAGGCGATCTCTGATTTTCTAAGACGAGTAATACACGACCCGGTGACGTCAAATTCAAACAGGGCGCCTTCTTCTTCCCCCGAGCAAGGGCTAGCAAAGAGTTGTTTGTCCCTATGTTTGAGGCGAAAACGCCTCTACAGATAAGATAACGAAGACGCGGATCCCCTTTCCAAACCTTCGATTTCGAAAGAGATATTATACGACACCCCTAAACAAGGATTTCTTCCCGGAATCTGTGTTGATGACGATGACATCACGGATGAGGAGGAGGGGGCACAGCTTCTAGAAGAATATGTCGAAACTGTAGCTAGTCCCGCGAGGAGCAGACTTTTTCTCGATACACAATACGATATGCGTTACAATTGCGACCAATTGATGATAGGTCATTTTCCGGTGCTTATAGTTCCCGATGACAATTTCACTTTTAAAGTGACCACGTTTCGAGGGACGGAGGGGCTGTGGGAACTATTGAAGCGGAAGAACGTGAATACGGAAGTTGGTACCAAAGCTGATCTAAAGACGTTTAAGAAACTATTGGTTATGGCTAACGCTCATTTGAACAAATACCAGTATGGCGATAACATTAATATAACGCTAGGAAAGAAATTTCGCGATGTCATTGCGCCCCTCTTAGCGAAACCGAAGGGACGGTGTGTCGAATCCGCGTTACGACGTAAGTGGATAAGTATTAAAGAAAGTCTGCTGCTACTATTAGCAGATACATTATAACCTCGCCAGACCGTCGGCGTTTTCGACCCAGCGGAAACTTCTGTCCGCGTCAACGGCGGTGAAAAAAAGGAAAACCGACGCCGAAGAAGATGTCTGTCAAATCCACTAGAGCACGGTTAGAGAAGCAGGATGCCTATACAGTTCTTAGAACGATAAGGAAGTGTTTGGCATGTTATCCCTACACAGTGACTAACGTGATGGACGTGTGGGATTGCCATCTGCTGTATGTACAGGCCTACGCATAATATACTGAAAATTATAGACACATTCTTTGTGTTATAGATGTATTCTCGAAATTTCTACATATGGTACGTATAAAGACAAAGAGTGGGCCTTCCGTCACCTCGACTTTTCGATCCATATTCGGTGACCCAAAATATTCGAAAAGCCGGTGCCACCCAAAATGGGTACGCACTGATAAGAGCAAGGAATTTGTAAATAAATATTTTCAGGATATATTAGAAGACGAGGGCGGGGGCATTCAGTTTCAGGTGTGTTGAAATGTCCGGTCTTGGAACGCGTGCATTGTACTATTCGCGATAGACTCTAAAAATATTTTACATAGAAAAATACCTACAGATATATCGATGTTCTGCCTAAATTTGTCAAGGCCTACAATGACAAGGTACTCTCGAGGACAGGCATGGCGTCCTCGCGATTCACCGATTCGGACGTGCTAGCGATATGGAAGAAAATGGAGGCTCGAAGTCGCGGGCGCGTTCGCGTCACGAAACAGCGACGATTAGGATAGGTCTACACGTGCGCTTCAGCAAAGAGAAAATTCGGTTTGCCAAGGCTGCCGAACACAATTTCAACACCGAGATATTAACGGTCGCGAAAGTAATCGAGAGGCGGCCGTGAGTCGTCTACGAGCTCGAGGATTTAAACCGCACGCCCACGGATTGTTACTTTTATCGAGAGGATCTGACCGCAGTACGAATAACTGAACGGTCCGCCTATAGGATAGATAAAATATAGAAAATGTGGTTAGATGAGTCATTTGCGAATATCTCATCCGCTGGTGAGGTTACAGTCAGAAGAGCAACACTTGTGTGCCTGACACTAGCGTGATGTATATATAAGTTTGGTGAGGAAGAGGCATTTTTACGTCACTCTGTTCATCAGCAATGCCTCGAGCGACATTCTCTTCGAGGAAAGTAAGACGATTCATGCTTCATTTTCGTAAAAATTACAAGTGGTAAATTTTATAAGACGCGGCGTCACCATCTTGAATAGGTCTTTTATAACGATGCATCCATCAGAAATGTACTACCTAAATCGCGCCGGTCGCGTTCTTACTACTCCCAGGATGTGTCCCGTTTATTCCGCACCGCTCGAATTTCAACGAGGACCCGGGATCGGTAATTGTTCGGCAATCTCTTCCGCTGGTCCCACGCACTCCTATGGTGCGGGGCCAAGGTATTGGGCCGCGAGAAGTTGATTACCGGTGCAAGATCCAGACCGATATCGCGGAACGCAACGACGTGAGTGCTGGACACATCGTGTCTAAACACGTGATTGAATCCTCCCAAAATTTGATTAGCAAATTGAAGGTCGTTGCCGCAAACGCGGCAGGGAGGCGGCAGAGGAAGATAAGAAGAAGGATACATGTGTGCCAAAGCCTCAAATGTTTAAGCGTGTCGCGAGAAAGATAATGAAATGTGACATCTTCTCCTAGATTTATTTCAGTGAGTCCTCAGCAAGCGACATCAGCATATCTGCTTCCGCCGTCGCGGAGATAGCGTCTGTAAGTAGCGAGTTTGACATCTTTGCGCACTGACTTATACAGACGTCTGTGTTCGGGAAGATAATGAGAGCTTACAAACCATCGCCCCCGTCGAACGAAACGATCTGAAATTTTTTTACCTGTCGATAACGATACGTATAATGATCTAGATATCGAACTCTATGTCCGTCGAAAATTTTTTTCGGGCTCGGGAAAAGATGTCGACTTTAAGGACCACACGGTGTGACAAATAATTTCCTCCACTATCTATTCAGTCAGTTTCCGTCATTCTCAATGGCGTCACCATCACGCAGGCGAGTGAGCATTATCTTTATCGATCTTATCTCGAGATTCTCATTACCTGCGTTGCGGACGGGGCAGCCCCGCCTCTCTCGAACGCGTACTGGTACCTAGACACTTGCGACATACAGCCTAAGGAAACCTCGACTGAAAATCTGACCGCTGCGAAGATCCGGATATTCATCATTCGTTGGAACAAACAGCGCGAGTGAGGGATTCCCGCACTTCGGTCGGTAACATAGTGACATATGTAACGTGCACATATACTTGCTGCCCGATGTCAGGTTACAGATTATTGAAGAAAGATCGACGTTGCTTCTATCTGATGAAAAAGAGTGTCGATTCAAAACTGTTTTCAAATGTTTGGACTCCCAATTAATAGTCAGACGCGTCAGACCAAAAACTGCCATATTGCTGGGCTCGCAATTCGACACTGAGGAAGGGGAGTCGTGCGCGCTTTAACCTGACGAATGTCGAAATCATGACATTCACCTTCTCAGGCGGACCAAAATCCTTGTAAAACGACAACGCCGTCCTAGGTCCCATCCCGAAACGTCTCTTGTTCACAATGTTTAAGAACACCGATATTTTCGGTTCACTGGAAAGCAATCCGTACAAATTTCAGCGTTATGATATCGGTGATTATTCATTGTTTGTGAACGGTAAACATATCCCTAACGAGTGTCTTTATCTAGGCATGGATCACGAAAAGAGTCCGTCATGTGGTACATGACACTTTTTGAGACGTCCGACATACTTCGCTCGAGCTCTGGACTGCATATAACACACGATATGTATATAAACGGCATTTTCATGTTACTCTTTAACCTCACAATTACACGTGGCGCTTCAGTGAGTCATACGTCCCACCCAGAAAACAGCAATATCATAATCGATTTGAAATTCAATAAAACGTTGCCCGAAGCGATAACGTGTCTGTTGTACCTACAATTCGACAATTCATTCCGCTTAGATTTTGCGCGTACCATCAGACCGCATTCTAAAACACTAAATAGACACTGCGCAAGCACTGTATACACTGCGAAAGATCAGCTCATTCCTCGACTTTTCCATTTCCGATTTCCTATCACAATCAATCGCGCAAAGTTCTGCCACCGTCATCAAACATGCCGACCCCCCCCCCCACAGGGAGAGGTTCACAATGGCTAGCCGTGCACTTCCGACCCAAATCTTCGAGTGTCTATTAATTTGATTCATATGGCATCCTACCGCGCGGACCCTCCATTCACGCATTCATTAAACCAATCTGCACGACCTGGAAATATAGCAGACGACAGCTGCAACGCCTGACGACTGACGCCTTCGGCAATACTGCTGTAAATTCGCCCTCTACATCGATCGGGCTACACACCGAACCAATTCACCTCGCTATTCGATGCGTGCAACGCAACCCGGCAGGTGAAGCGTCTGTTCAGAACCGAATTCGGGGCCCAAATATCACGTGTTGTTTGGGGTCAATGCTGCCGTAGCTGCCTATAAAAAATAGGCACTTTGCCGATTCTAATTATTACTAAACTAACATGTCTGTAGGGAGGGAGGTCGTGATTGATTACTATTCCTTGCAGCGGCGGCAGAATGATATGGTCGTCAAGGAACTTGCGTGGCTAGTACCGCGGCGTCCGAGACGTCCCATTTCAATAGCCCCTACAAGACGGCGGATCATGGCTCGTCAGAGAATGGCATAAATTAGACCGACGGACATATCGGATATAAGGAATTATACACGGGTATTAGAGAGGCCGAGGCCGGTTTCGCACAGTTCTGCGCCAACGGAATTTTGAAATGCACATTCCTCGCAGGACTGACAGGACGGCCGATTCATAACCTAGAGGACATCGAGTTTCCCCCAACCGCCTCGTTCAATCACAACCACTGTTGCACATTGCCATATCACAAGTCTCCCACATTCCGTTGCGCGACCAAAACCTACCATTCTCTCTACGATTTGTTGTTGTACTATCTGAAGATGAAAGTTTATTTCCAATGTCCTCCTGACATGACACGTTAGACTGCCGAATTTTTTGCATCTCTATAAAACACCGATCGAACACGCCACACATCATTTTGCTCCCTGCTCCTGTTGCTGCGATAGCAAATATTCGAAAGCCTGCAGCAATGAGGAAGCGTGCCCTGATTCAGCCGTTGCTGCCGGACGTCTCTTCCGACGTCATCCCTACTGGCCTTGTAGTCCTGCTTTCGATCTCCACAGAGTGCTGCTGATGCGCCTGTTCTTCATAAACTCGGACAGGACGAAATAGGTGACTGCCTGTTTCTACCCAGCTCGTGTCTATCAGCCGCTGTTGGAATTCAGCGCCATACTGAGGGGAGGGTGAAAATCCATCCTTCTCAAAGACGAGCAATCAACAAGCTGACGGACTGTCTGCCCAAGATGCTCGTTTCAATCTGCAATGGAAGGAGGGATGCAGCGTCGGCGGTAGGTTGCGAGAGCGGTGCCTTCCGCCTATCACCGCCGAAAACCTACCGATCGGCAAGACTGTATTTCGGCACACATTACCTTAGCGTAACGATACAGGACCTACAATATCTCGCCCGAATATTTCACATCGTACAACAACAATTGCGCAATTACACACTCGCTTTGCCGGACGTACTGTCTTATGTGAAATCGTGCGTAACTTCAGTGACGTATGTCCAGTGACCACATAGTCTATCGTCATCTGTTCGAGGATTTCGTGAGAGCTGTATAAATCTATATAACTCTACTGCTTAACTGAATAAACGACAAATTGAATTGAATTGTGTGTTATTTTGGAATTGCTGCATATATTAATAAAACATGCACTGCACCTACGAGTGTTTCTTGTTCTTCTTCTCGGCACGGCCTTGCGGACCGCCTACTTTAGAAAGGAACAGCAGCAGCAGCCACCGGCACGGATGCAGCAGCAATGACCGCCTAGATGAAGCCGTATTTTAATTTTCACTCAAAGGGTTACGCACATGTTCAAGGATGATGATCTCAGGAATGTAAGTGCGTAACATCGCTTACGTTCACATACAGATCTTTGTATTAGGTGCTCTTATGGTTATTGAATGCAAGGTGGGCACAGTAAAATTATTTAACATAAGCATTAATAATAGTGATCGTGACGTTTCTTTCGTTTTCTACTTCGAATCATTACCTACATTCGCTATCGCTATTATTAATGCGTGAACTACGCCATTTTCGTCTGCCCTCCTGGCATTTGGCAGCCACAAGCAAAAGCACGTCACACACAACAGTAGTGTGTATGAAGGTAAACGATTTTGCGCAAGCAAATTCGTGATGATCATGATGCAACATGTGCGCTGCCTTTAACTTCAACTCATTGCAATGAGATTTCATGTACAAACTTCACCTACCTTCTACACACTTCGTCTTCACAGCTTCTCACACACACCTCCTATCTTCACTGTAGCAGCTTCCTTCCTTCTTATTTCACGATGTACACAGGTACCCACCACAACAAAGTTATGATGGGTGGGATTCCTCTAGGGCTACGTTTTATACCAACATCTAGGCGTCTGTTCCCCTTCCCTCTTCTGACATATCCGAGATCCTCATGAATGTTTGTTGCGTTTAGTGATTTAATAAAGATATCTACTACACCACGTGTTATCGCATTCGTATCTGTAGTTCCGCAGGTGTGCATGCCTTGCTGTAATGGCAGAAAACCTCACGCTCTTGCGCGTCTTCAATTACTCCTCTACCTTTACCGGGAAACTGCGCGTGACATATTTCACTAGCAACTGTTTTCCCCTCAAAACCGATGCATTACATTACTAACGACCAGTGCACAGGGGTGACCAACACACTTGCCTTCCTTCTTTTTACATCCATATACCAAACGTTTCCCCCCAGGTGAGCGCGAAATTTCACATGACACTTTTTGGGGAAAAACTGATATTTTTGTATTTTGATACGTTATATCACGTCAACATTCGGACCTATCAAGCATTGAAATTTGATTTCATCCAAGTTCACAAACATTTCTGACGATGACAAATCAACATTTCTTTCATTCACGCATTATAGGCACGCGGGCCTTCTCTTCTCCTCATCGCACACATACGTAGCGGTAAGTCACAGTCACCGCGGCCCTCTACCAATCAAAACGGCCCTATTGTAAGTTTCAATACAAATTCACCGGACACACCCAACCAACCACGCCCGCCCCCAAATCGACATATGAAAGGGGGCCGCCCAAAACTTTCAACGTTACCAATCTGTCTGGTGACAAGTCACGTGTTACCAATCTGTAAAGCGGGTGGTCTTGCTGCCTGGACCGTACTTAGGAACTTCCCGCACTATACTCTACGTTTATCACATAGTGAGAATTTGAACCTTCTTGCCCAGGGACTAACCGACGGACCTCAATATCAATCGGTCCGTCGGTTATTAATGTGGCTTCGCATAGAGGTGGCTACGAAGTTTCGAACCGGAAACCGCACGGCGCAAAGCTAAAGAATGAATAGTGCCGAGACCGAACTTAGTATATTCCTAAACGGGGCATGGGGATCAAGCTGGACGGAGGCTGCAAACCTGATTAATTTCCATCGGTTAGTTATAAAAGTCAAACGCCGATATTTCTTAATAATATGCCAAAGAATGAATAGTGCCTGGACCGCAATTAGGTCCTTCCTGCGCGGGTCCAAGGGACAAAGCTGGTTGGCGGGTGCCAACTTGATAAATGTCCATACGCCGATTATTTTTAGTATTTTGCTACAGAAAGAGTTGTGACTGTCAT
>Ga0131853_10007775_pt1 | contig 19448 bp, 9 predicted proteins | sample TergutLab28metaG_FD_92764 | JGI IMG/M metagenome (GOLD analysis project Ga0131853, IMG submission 92764) | Labiotermes labralis P1 segment gut microbial communities from Petit-Saut dam, French Guiana - Lab288 P1 (version 2) (version 2) | ecosystem: Host-associated > Arthropoda: Insects >... | reverse complement strand
TTTTTTCAGGGCTGTGTTATGTTTTTTTTTTAAAGATTTTTGGTGTTGGGTTGGGTGGAAAAGTTGAAAGTGGGGGGGGGGGGGGGTTTAACAGTTCTGCTGCTGCTGCTGAAGATACAAGTGTGCTGGGATGGTTCTGCATCATTGGGTGAGTGATTCCTGCCATTTCAAAGGTTGTTAGTGCCTACATCTTTGTGGTCAAGAGCCAGAAGATGAAGGCACTACAATAGTGTGGGAATAACTTGCCCAGAAACATGGGGTCACATCCCAGAAGCCTTGAGTCTTGTCTGTAAAAGTTGTTTGGGAAATTTAGTTTTCCCTTGCAAGTTTTTTTTTGGAATGGTATATGACTTTTAAGACTGCTTAGCTTCTGGATTTTGTCTGTTGTGTGGTGTTTCAAAATTACTCAGCATTGCAGAAACTGAATGTTTTTATCCTCGGGTAAAAAGGTGGGGAGGCGCATGTACTGAGTTGGGTCCATGAGAAAGAATTATTCCTAATCTCTGTACCAGAAGTGGTTGAAAAAGATACCTGGGCTTAAGAGGGAGGAAGTAACATGAGGAATGAGAAAATTGCATAAAGAGCAGCTTTATGATTTGTACTGCTCACCAAATATCATTAGGGAGATCAAATTAAGGACAGTAAGATGGGTAGGATATATGGCATATATAGAGGAGGAGAGAGATACATATAGAGTTTTCGTGGGTAAACATGAAGCATAGAATCAACTTGGAAGGTCTGGGAATAGATGGGGAGGATACTGTTGAAGTGGATCTTAATAGGATAGGACAGCATGGACTGGATGAGTGTGATGCATGATGGAGTTAAGTGGAGGGTTCTTATGCACGTGGTAATGAAATCTCGGGTTGTTGTGCACATGGTAATGAAATCTTGGGTTGTTGTGCACGTGGTAATGAAATCTTGGGTTCTTGTGTGCAAGGAAATGAACTCTTGGGTTCTTTTGCACATGGTAATGAAATTTTGGGTTCTTGTGCACATGGTAATGAAATCTTGGGCTCTTGTGCACATGGTAATGAAATTGTGGGTTCTTGTGTGCATGGAAATGAACTTTTGGGTTTTTGTGCAAATGGTAATGATATTTTGGGTTCTTGTGCACATGGTAATGAAATCTTGGGTTCTTGAGCACATGGTAATGAAATTTTGGGCTCTTGTTCACATGGTCATGAAATCCTGGGTTCCACAGATTACAGGCAGTTACTTGTCTGCTGAGGAACTATTAGCTTCTCAAGAAGGAAGGTGTTCTCTGGAGTTTGTTAGGTGTGTTTTGGTTGGTTGGTTGTTTGGTTGGTTGGTGGGTTGGTTATTTGGGTAGCTCTGGACCAGAGGTATGTATGTATGTATGTATGTATGTTGTAGGAGGAGTCACCATCGGTCCCTTATGAAGTTGCCTTGCAGGAACATGAAGAAGTGAAAAGCAATGCATTAAGTTGTGATTCACTGAATGAACAACTGACAAAATGCAGGCAACGAGCTACAAAACTGGAGCAGGATAAAGAGCATTGGCGACTGGAGTACCAATTGCTTCAGCTGCGTCACTGCAAAGTGAGTGCCAAACTGTATATGTAAGTGGAACTGTTAACAGTATCCCTTCACAGACTGCATTTTGATGTGACTTTTGTTTGTGTTACTCAGAAAGTGAAGGATTTGGAAGGACAGATAGAGTCACTCAGTGGTACCATCACTCCTCATAGTGATGATTCACAGCCTGATAAATTGCCGCTAGTGGATCCTGCAACTGTCACTAACCTAGTAAGTTTATGTTCCTGAGCAAGTTGCTTAGTTGTGGTAAGTACAGGGGCCTTATTTTATCTTAGAACTGTCATTCATCATTTCCTGCTACCACCTCTGCACTGCGTGTGCACAGTTGAGTTGGCTGCATTAATGTGATAAAAGAAACAGTAGGAAGTGGCAGTTGATCATTGTCAGTTAAAATATTGACATGGATGCTTGAATTAAGTTTTAATGATGACCATTTAAATTTTGATTCAGTAACTGTATATATGAAGAGATTCTTTTGGTTTTTCTCAACAATATACCTGCAGCCATAACAGCTGCCCCACAGCCTAAACCCTGAAGCAAGATTAAGGTCTCTACATGCTCACACTGAACATTGCAGGATGATGGTTGGTACTCTTCCTGTTATACTATGAAAATTCTGAGTTTAACCTTTTGGCGCCGGAATTATTTTTTTAATTTTAGCACATCCTGTATATAAAATGTGAATAATACAGGAACCGAATATGTTAAAATTATGAAACAAACTGCATTTTGAAGAGAAAAAAACAGAGAGTATATACAATGTTTAAAATATTCAGTACCTATATTTGTTGGATAAATGTATAAAATGCAACTTTAGTGGTTAGTGGTGCGGTACGACCACTATAGTTGACATTAGGTGTCAAAAGGTTAAATCTGATGGCTATCGCAGTTTCAACGAGTTCTAAATTGTTTGGTAATCCACCGTGTACACCAGTCACAATGCCGTAAATAAAGATTGTCCAAGTACATAAAAATCAGTCTAATGGACTAATGTATATTAATACCACTGTATGCACACTGTTACATTCCTACATGTTTCAGCCCTCAAGTGGCCATCCTCGGAATACTGATATGTTTCATGAGCAGGTCAACAGCATATGTTTCTAGATGTAAATATCAGGTGAAGGAGCAGCATGTCGTGTAAGCCACGTAGCAGGTATAGCACTTACACAAGTCCATGTCAAATTAATGCAGTTAACAGTAATATATTAAAAACCCTTTTTTGTTTTATTACTCTTGTTTTGCATTAAAACCTCCATGCACTGCAGTGAGATTTTGATCGAAGCAAATTCTTTTAATACAAGGTACACTTGAAGTTTGGCTATTTATTTTTGTACAGTAGTAATAGACATAAAGTCAAAATAAAGTACATGTGTTAAACAGGCATTCTGTTTGAAGATTTGGACATAGAACATTCTTAACAGAATGTAAACCAGTACTTAATAATTGTGAACTTCATTAATTACTGTTGATCTTGTGTACATGTACTCCCAGATAATGGTCCAAAGGACTGGCTGGTGCCAGTTGGAACAGTAATAAAATGGAGTTCTTTTAACACGAGTAAATGCATACTTGACGTGTATGGTCTGTATTAACGACAGTGTATGAACCTCTTTTGTACAAATGGCAGCATCAAAACTTCCTGTACATCCATCCTGATTCATCAGACATAGTCACTACCATGTAATCAGAGCAACTGATACAGTGTCATAAAAAACTCAATAACCAGTACATCTGTTTTAAAATAATTTCTGGTTACCTAAATAAAATTTTTGTCTCAGTCTGGCACCCCCTGTGGCACTGCTAGAAGAAGAGATTCAGATACATCATGAGACAAGAATTGTTCTGTACTGTTCATGAATTTCTACATTGTTTGAAGACTCAGGCCGGCTGCCGTGGCCACGCGGTCTAAGGCATGTGTGTGCGGCCACTTGCTTGCTGAGATTGTGGGTTCCAATCCTGTCAGGCACATGGTTGCTTGTCGCTTGTGAATGTTGTATATTGTCAGGTAGAGGTCTCTGTGATGGGCTGATCACTTGTCCAGAGGAGTCCTACCAACAGTGGTGCATCATTGTGTGTGATCTAGAAACCTCAAGAAGGAGGAGGGCATGGCCCATGTTGCGCAACAGTACCATGAGGGAAAAAAAATGAAGATTCACTTCTTGTGTGATATGACGCCGTGATGTGGGCCAGGTTTTTTCTGACATTTTGAAGGAACAGATGGCCTTCATCTTCAGGGCCTAGCAGTCCAAGAACAGCTGTGCAAAAACAGGATAAAGACACAACATCAGATCCTAGAAAACTTTAATGTTGTGCAGTATTACGATGATAACCTCAGCTGCATCTTCCATTCTTGCAGCTTGGTCGACTGGAGACTCCACTGGGGTTCACAGCTGAAGCAGAGGCTCGTGAGCAGGAAGTGAAGAATTACTTGACAGGCCATATTAATGAGTTGGTTGCAGCGTGTCAGTGTGCTGAAACCAGAGCTGGAACTCTTGCTGCCGAGGTCAGTAATAAAACACCTCATTGTGGTCTTGTGACATAAAGAAAACTGACTTTTTAATTAACTCTTATATTCTGATTTCAAATGTGGACACAAGAAACAGTGTATCATTTGTTGAGTATTTTCTTCACTATTGCTAAGATTATGTAGCATCAGTGGTAGATGAGATGAATGAATGAGTTTGTAGCATTGGTTAAATGTTACTGACAGGGGAAAACCATAGTACTCGGAGATAAAAACTGTCCGAGCGCCAAATTGTCTGCCACACATCTCACACCAACTGTCCTAGAATCAAACCTGGGCCATATTCATTATTTAGGGTCCAGTGACTAATCAGTTCAGACATGGCATGGCTCAGTTGTGCACTGTGTCACAATTCTGTAGAAGATTAAGCATTGTGTGGTAAAGAATTGTCATCTGAATAATGTTATTTTAAAAAGTGATATATTTGTCATGTACAGTCATGTGTTTTACATACAAGTATGAATAAGCTATAACAAAAACCTGGATATTAATACTTTTTTATTGTTTGTATTCTTATAATTTTGCTTGATTTGGTTGTCACTGGTTTATTTTATACATTTTATTGACAAAATATGAAAATTTGTTTTTCTGCATAACTGATTTTTTTCCATATTGTGTTACATGTTACATCCCATCACACAAGCACAATCCAGTGACGTTTTTCATATAGTTCAGTATCTCTCTCTCTCTCTCACACACACACGCACACGCATGCACGCGCGCTCTCACACACACACACACACACACACACACGCACACTCTCTCTCTCTCTGTCTCTCACTCTCTCTCTTTTTCAAATACTTCAATGTCACAGTCCGAGGAAGAGGAAGTAAGAGATAGAGATACAAGATCCAGGGAGCTATGATAGCATACTTGGTACTACGAGCAAGCTACGTGCTGGGAGATCCAGAATTCAATTCTTGGCAGGGTTATGAGATTTTTCTCTTTTTCCAAAATGTCCACATCTGTTCTAGGGTGGCCATGCCATGACTTAGATCGTTAGCTGCATTCTTTCACAACAGTGCGTGTGTTGAACACAGGACAGTTTATGTGGAATTTTCAATGGACAAAATAGCATTGGGACAGTTTTTTCCTCAGGTACATTCCCCCCCCCCGTTAGTAACACTCATGGAATGTATAATTCGTTAGTTCCATATTTCGTACTTGTAACACTGCATCTGCCTATCTATGTCATGTTTCTGCCTTAACGCGTGAATTGCCACATATAAGCAATTGCTACTTTTTGTTTTTATTTTTAAATATTTTTTGAAGGTTACATTAAACTTGTTTCACTCTTCCAGTGCCAAGTGTTACAAAATCGACTGGAGTTATGTCTTCAGAATAAACTGCAGGCAGAAACCAGTTTGCAGAAGATGCAAGATTATGCTGCAAAGCTGCAGGAAGACTTGCAGACCACTACTCAGAACTATGAGACACAGCTGAGCATAATGTCAGAGCATCTTGCTAACATGAATGATAAACTGACAATTCAGAGGGATGAAATTGATCAACTCAAATACCAAATGACCAATAAGGTAAGTCTTTATATCCATCATCAGCTAAGTACAGGTATGGTATATCATGGTATACCCAGAATGCTTGTGGCATGCTGTTTGGGGATAAGGGTTTGTTTCCCCTAAAATTTGGAGCACCATGTACAAAGCATACCAAAACACATTGAAACATCACAGATGAAACCTGTTGTGCTGTAACAATGAAGGTGCATTTAGTTGGTTAACATCACTTGCAAAACACTTGAGGACCTGTCATCAAAAGAGCATGAAAATAAAATGCTGGCCTTGGAATTACTTAGTGCTAATTTAAATTTATTTGCTATGGAAAATAGTGTAGAATAAGCACAAACATTTCATTTACCTAAATTGTCTGTTAAATGGTAGTTTTCTCCAACATAAAGCTCACTTGCAACCATGTGAAAGTGAAGCACTGGTGTTGTGAAATCAAATGGCAAATTCATTCAACCATATGTGGCTACTGCTTTGTGGTTAGTCTCCAGTCTTCTTGGCCTGTATAAAATGAAGAACACTAACACAAACACAATGCTTGTACTTGGGATAAAACTTAATCACTATAAACAGTTTTTTTAAAATATGTTCACTGTCTGAATCACATTTTTTCCAGGCATAATGCAAAATTTGACTTTTTGGCATTGGAATTAAGTGTCCAGTGGGAGCTGCAGAACACTGGAATTTAAATGAGATTTGCATAAGGAAGTTGTTGATGTGTTGTCACCTTGTCCTATGTTTGGCATTGTAAGCATGATGGGTGTACCTGGCATTTGGTTCTGGAGGGTTAATATTGTAAATTTGCTCCTATGTGACCACATACTCACAAATCGTGTTGTAACGTAACATGAGCAGAACTAACGAAACATTCTTTTTCGTGCTTGGAAGAGGGAGATTCAACACTGGCTACCTTGTTATGTACATAAATAAAACTGTCTCATTACTTATCAGACAGAGTGTGTGCTTGAACGCACATGATGGATGTTGTATCTTTACAAAATGTATGTCAGAAGTAGAGGCATAACACTATTAACAAACACACACACACACACACACATATCAAATTGGATATTTGGCATTAGTGGTAACAAACTTTGAATGGCTGCTGATGTACTCTAGATGTTTGAATTTAGGGATTTGTCACAGTTGTTAGATGTCTATTTTCCCGGGGATCATTGACATTAGGCATTATTAATTATGTAAAGGAAGGATGGCATATGTGGAGACCACAGCTGTCCATCTGTGACCTAGTACTGGCAGCTAAACCACATGTCAGATTTTCGTGACATTTAGTATAGCATTTCTTACAAATCATCAAACAAACATGACTCTTGTGAAAAGTGGGCTAGTGACAGTCATACTTTACCTAAGGACATAAATGAATTGCTACTTGTAATTTCCACTTTTCTTGATCAGCTTACATGAAATTCAATACAGATTTCCACCAGATTCTATTCAGCAGTTACAAGTGTCATGGAAATTGTTTTACAAAATCCAGACTTTACTGAAGGGTGTAAATGAAATTTTGCCCGTATTGTCTGCATTTTCTCCCAGTTTGCATAACGTTCATTAAAGAAATTGCCCACAAATCTGAATCGGCGATTGTGAGTTCCACGAAAATCAGCCCAACAAAAGGCTACTTTACATGAGTTGTGGAGCAAATCTGCACATAATGATGTTGAACATTGGGGAGTTTCATGAAAAAGAGTGCAGAGATGGGCCTAATGCAGATACTGTGAAATCACATGACATTCTGAAAGTAAAGAACACCTTTATGGAGTCTCAGTATATTATCACAAAGTACTTGTTACTGTGGAAGAGTGTTTTGCATTTTGTCTGTGTGAAGATGTACAGTGGCATTAATAATAATTCAGTAACTGTTTTCTGATTAAAATGCATCTGTTATTCCAGGTTAGTCGGAAGGGTAAGCAGAAATAGGCGCTGAAGACAAAAAACAGGAGCATATACCGTGCCTGTCACAACAACTCTGGTAATTAGCAGTTACTGCAGACATTTCAGTAAGTGGTGAACATATGTGTGAATGCGTGTGTCTGTCATACAGGTGCACTGTGGCAACATGTTACATAAGCATTCACATTAGCAGCAAGAATTTCAGCTGTTTGTTTTTTGCTGTACTGTTTACAGTATTTCTACTATATTTTATGCAAATATGCACCTAGATGCAAAAGGCTAGAAACTGAGGGAGGTATACAGTGTACTGTCTACTATGCAGTGCGTTACAGCTTTACAGCACCTTTGTTTACAGGTTGTTACAACATTTTTAAAGCTACTCTCAATTTGTAAGGTTTCCTGTTATACCCCACATTTGTAGAAATACTGCTTTAGTCCAATACCAAATCAAAATCAAGTTACAGAAAACTATATGCAATTATTTGGAGCAGAAAACTTTAGAATCACATGATACATTAATTCCCACATATATGGACCCATTTCACTTCTCTGTAAAACTTAAATTCTTGCTGCTAATGTAAAGGCTTGTATCATTGACATTATTGTGTTGCAACATTGCCAGGAACTTAAGGAAAAACTGTGTATCAATTGCCAGCTCCAGTTGCCATGATTAACGACTTTGTTACAAAGACTTGGTATGAATGTGTGGCTGTAATATATACATAAGAGAAGGTGACTGAATTTTGGCATCTTCAGAAAACAAACATTCCATTGTTCAGTGTCTTGTGTACCAGATGGTTCATGCAGGTATCCACTAGATAGGCTTGAAATCAGTACAGAATATCACAGATTATGTAGAAGAGTGTGATATGAAGTACTGGTAAGTACACATAGGCCCCCATATTATGTGGAATATAATATCTTTATGTCATATAATATTGCTGTCAGTTCCTTATAATGTCAGTGATAGGTGAATGGTTATGGAGTTCTGGAGAATGATATGGAGAGGGTAAAAACTGAAATATGCAAAGAAAAACATACCTCATTGACACTTTGTATGTAGGTCACAAATCCGATATGGAGTAGCCTGGTATTGAACTTGGGCCTCCATGGTGAGGGGCCAGTGGTTAGCCATATGATCCATGATATGGCCCATGTATAGTAGACAGTATACTGTATACCTCCTTCAGTTTTCAGCCTTTTGCATCTAGGTGCATATTTGCATAAAACTTAGTAGCATTACTGTAAAAAGCAGAGACCAACAGTTTGCTTCTTTGTGGGTTCCAGTGTTAAATGTGACCGCTTTTGTTTAGAGCAAAAATAAACAGCTATTTCCCCTGAGTGAACTGTGCACTGACTGGCAGATTTTCAGGAAACTTTAAAATGTACATGATGCCATTAGAAAATGTGCCTGTCTTAACACAGTCTAGCACGACAGCCATGCAACTTAAGGAGCCAAAAGCACTAGTAGCACAATTCAATATAAGCTCATTATTTTATCTGACAGTTATATGTTACCACTTCTGTTGGCCTGTGTATTAACTCTGTTGACTGCCCGCATATGTGGTGGAACAGACACATGAAGTAACAAATAATAGTTGTCAGATAAAATAATGGTCTTCTATTAGGTATGCTGATCTTAAAAAATCAACAACATTTGTTAAGGTAAAGCGTTTACATACACCTAAGGTAAGAGCAGGCTGATCATGTGAAATACTTCAGTCTTATGACAATCAACAAATGCTGAGGAGCTTCCGTACAAGGTGGCAAATTTTGTAATCACCCAAATGAATATTAGTTTCTAAAAGAATCCCTTCTATGTAGCTACTTTGTGATAAATTATGAATTAATTGTACCTTGACTAGAAGTTTGAATAGTGATGTCTTTGTATTCACAGTAGCATGAGTGGTAATGAATCAGACTAGCAAGGCCTAATTCTTCTGTAAGTGCTTTGTGGATTTGTTACACTCACACGTCCTGTACGGATTCCAAGATGGGCCGTAAGATGCTACCTGTGTTCAGTCTGCTCATTGAGCTATATTTTCTGTACACAGTAAGAGAGACTGATGTGAGATATTTGCAGGCTTTCAGTATTAGACCGTGCAATTGTTTTTCCATCCAGAAGAAAAGTTCATGAAATTTCTGTTACTGCATTAACTTATATGTGATTTGTTAATGGTATGAATTACGTATGTTACTTAAAGAACATAGCTTATGTATTTATTTTTATTTTATCCAGAAGATTTACCTGTGCCATAGCACCTTCACCTTGTATCCACTCTACTGCATTTCCAAGGATGTCATGTTCATAAACTTTCACATACATGTGCAAAGGGTAATCTGTATATACAAAAAGATGTCAGGAGAACTGAATTATAAATTAAAGAATAAACACATTTAAAAAGTGAAATCACAAACACATACACAGAAATCTAAATTATTTCTCGTAATTACTGAGGCACAAAAAAATTATTAAGACTATACAACAGAAAATTATTTTAAAAAATTTTTATATATAGTTGTATGTATTACTGAAAACATGATTTATTTTATACACTATATACATTTTAATTGAAACTGCATATATAAATACAAATCAATAGTAAAACAGTCCAGTTAGTTTTATTTAGTCAACTTTTATAGAAAAAGAAGCCCCGCAGGAACAGCCATGTTCTGCCACAGGATTGCTGACTATACGAAAGGATGATCGTATCAGCTCTTCATGATATTCAACTGTCGAGCCTCGCACATATTCCAGTGATGTCTCATCTATGACAACCTTTACACCATTTCTGTTGAAGACTCTACGGAAAAATTAGAAAATGGCATGCAGTGTTAATTGAAAGATTTGTCTAAACTAAATACCACAGACATGGGCAAGATCAAAAGTTTCAACCAACAGATGTGTGCATTTGTTGGTTAAAACTGTAGATACTGACTTATAATGCATGGAATGGAAAATATAAAACAGTGGCATGAGTTCTATTCTGAGCTGCTGGCAAGCCTAAGGAAATGTCACCTGAGGGGGATACAGCCATAAGATATAATGGAATTAAACTGGACATAGTACATTAACGTATACCATTAATTTGTGCTATGCATACACACATATGTTAATAACCATGGGTGAATGTAGTTGCCTTCAGAGTATTCCCCTCCAGAACCTACACCTGCAGACATTGTTGGAAATGCTCGTTGAAAGTCCATTCTGCTGTGTCACCATCTTGCTTTAATGTCTCAGGTGGTTAAAAATAACACCCTTCTGAAGACTTAGTCTGAGAACACCGAAATATTCTGCGCATCAGGTGAGATGCATGTTGCGACATAGTATTGGTTTTGTACCCAACTGTCATTGATGAAAGTGCAGTGTAGACAAGTATTCTGTCATGCTGAAAAATCCCACTTGTCAAGCTGAAGACTTTTCCAAAAAATGTACAGCCATAAACATTGCAGGACTTGAGGGTTGAACGCTTTGTTGACTGTTTTGGAGGGACAGTACTTTGTTATCAAATAAGCAGGTCATCATGGTTTTGAGCTCCAAATTTGACATTCTTGTTTTTCCGCTCTTGGTCTCTCCAACTGCTGTGACTTTTGGGCCTCGGAGGGGGAAGTAACAGGAGGCTGTAGAAGACTGCATAGTGAGGACCTACATGAATTGTACTGCTGACCAAATATTACTCAGTTGATCAAGTCAGCGAGAATGAGATAGGCTGGCCATGTGGACTGTATGGGAAGGAAGAAAAATGTATACAGGGTTTCGGTGGGAAGCATGCAGGAGAGAAGCCATTTTGAAGACCCAGGTGTAGATGGGAGGATGATATTAAAATGGGTCTTGAGGAAACAAGATGGGAGAGCATAAAATGAATTAATCTGGCTTAGGACACAGATCAGTGGCGGGCTCTTGTGAACACTGTGATGATCCTGTAGGTTTCATAAAATGTGAGGAATTTCTTAAATTGGTGAGGAACTAGTAGCTTGTCCAGAAGGATTCTGCTTCACGGAGTTAAGACTGTGGCATGTTAATTTCTGTCTTGTTGCAGCAGACTGATGCCTTTGTAATTACTTTTCCCCAAATGATAGGGTTCTTTGACTAGTCTTGGTGGAAGGCCAGAGCATATGTCTTTTCTCCTAATTTCTTGTACCATCTGATCACGTCCTAGATCTGATCACAGGTTCTGTTTCCACATTCATCGCTTCTCCTCTCATGAATAAGCAAATGACAGTCATTATTCACCACTGTAGTTACTTTTTTGACATTTAGTTTAGGTGCTGAAGCTATCATGTAGCAGGTTCCTTTACTATTTGGTATGTCTTCCTCCTGCTTTGAAGTCACTTGACCCATACAACAAACTGTGGTCTCTTCATTATTCATCACTGTTTCCTGCCCCATAAACATACCATGACATTTTATAGGAATCAGAACTGCTTCTCCAGTGCCAGAAAAAATTTAATGTTCATTCTTTGTTCTAATAATCTGTTGTCCATATTTTGACAAACAAAAAGAACTACAGTTACCATGATACACAGCTGCAACACTGTATATCCACCAGTGTTGCCAAATGGTGCACAAAAATAAGAGTCTATTTGTCATTTTAAATTTGTGAAATTTATATACATTCTGTCTCTGCTACCTGCAGGGTGTATAAATTTTATCATCTTCCTTAGCACACAGATCCTGCAACTGCTGGGACTGTTACCATATTGGTGCCAACAGTAAGAGGTATGCTGTATGTATTAGATACACCCTCCAACACTACATAACAGACTCACTGTGATACAAAACAGTATTGTACTCAAAAGACATAAGTTCCTTTGCACATAGCATTGCTCAGGGACATGATTAAAGGTATATTTGAAATTGTGTTATTTAACAATGCTGTTCACTGCTAATATATGGTGTCAGTGATGTATGGAGCACTGGTGGAATGTTAGTGAGAGGGCAGGACTGAAGAACCTGTCTCTGGTTTCCGTCGTCCACCACAAACGGACTGGCCATGCGACAACCAGGGCCACTGTGGCGAGAGAAAGGCAACTAACTGCCTGAGCCATGGCACAGTCATGATCAGAGATACAGTCTATATGCAGTACTTACATATCATCATCTTTGATGCTCTTCTCCAAGTCAAACTTGTATTGGAATCCTGAACAACCGCCTCCTTCAACCATAATTCGCAAACATCTCCCATTAGTTGCAATTTCATTCAGACGCTTTACACAGCTATCACTTATATGGAGCACATCAGATGTGGTCTTATCTTCAGTGTGTGGAGCTGTTGATGTCAGCCGAGAATAGGGTCTGAAAATATTAGACAAGTTTGTGGGACGATGAGCAGAAAATGGATTTTCTAAAAAATCCCTGGATGTAGGTAATTATCTCTTGTGTAGACCAGTTCTGTAAGATACTGTGGATTAACATATGGTTTGATAGCAGAACACAAAAATTTAATACTACTGAAAGACCAAAGCCCTCTGCTTGGAACAGACCCTTGGTCCTGTCCTATGTCCATAGAAATTCATCTGAATGTTATTTTGTTATCATCAGGCTTCTATGTGGTAATTTTTCATGAGAATTAGTTAACCACCATGAGTTCATAATGCCTCTTACCCCATCCCTTTGTAGCTTCTTTCATTTCATTATTCTGATAATGGCTACACAGTATTTCTTCCACAATGCTCGTGCCCAGTCTACCCAAATACAGAGTATCACATACCTAAGAGTCACTTCAGAACTATTCCCCATTTGTATGTCTGTGGCTTAGGTGGTAAACTGCTGGTGTTTCATCGCACATCCCACCCCTGTAGAAAGCTTGTAAAGAGGTGCCTGGGAAGAATTACTAGAGAGCTGGACAGCATTGTTCATACAGAGTCTGGGCTATGGTCTGGACAGGCTGGGGTTCAAATCCCAGCAGGGGAAAGAGATTTTCTTATTAAGAATGTCCAGACTAGCTATGGGGCCCACCCAGCCCCCTGTTCAGTAGGTTCCTTCCCAAGTGCAAAGCAGCCAGGGCATGATATTGACCACTGACCTCCATCTAATGCAGAGGTTTAGAATGAGTGGAGCTATACCTGTCCTCCCCCCCCCATATACCTTCATGGTGTGGACAGGGACAACTTTACTTTGCTTCTCACATACTCACCAACTGCAATACATAATGTTATTTTTATTTCACTCAATCAAACCGTAATTTGGCCGAGGATATTTCAAGTCTGCCTACCAGTCTCTGGTTCTTAGACTGGGAATCCATTAAAACTAGCATGTAATAAGTATGAATTTCACTGATGTCATGTTGTAAGGTGAGGTGGGCATACAATGCTTTCTGTCTGAATGAACTTGTGTATACATACATTTTTCATTTGTAATTTTAATTACATTCAACCTCCGCTTTTAAGTATGCTTAGCAATATTTGTGAAAAAATTTCAGCTCTGATCTTCAACATAATTTTCATAATATTCTGAATGCCCTAGGTATATTTGATTTCCCTATACAAAAATGTGAATGGGGTGCAAGAAGGCAAAACATTTGTATGAGGAAGCCTCTAGGTCCTGGGTTCATCCAGTTGCATCATATGTAAATCCTGAAGTGCTTGATAAATTATAAACTGTATGCTGTCATGCTCCATGTACAACAGGCTGCCACATTACACAAGGTTTCATCAACAGAAATCATTTACCTCTGCCTTCGAGTTGAGCCACACTTGGATTAACAACACTTGTTGTATTTTGTTAGGATAATACTATATGATGTGTAAAAATATGCTCATCATATAACTGCCTCCTATTGGCCAATTACTTTTCTTTCCTCCCCTCCCCCCCTCCCCCCCAGATACTTCCCTCACATTATGTGTTCATAGTCATTATAAACCTGTGGGAAAGAGGCCTGCTTGCAAACCCTATACTCGCAGCAAAGCATGGCACTCATAAAATACAACTTGTCAAAATTATTTGTGTCAAATAATTTCATTAATATACAGGAGAAATATTTTTATTGGTGTACCAGTATGGTTTAGGAATGGTTTCTGAATAATTTTATAGCAGTATTAATAACTATACCATCCAATTCTGAAACTGTTCAATTGACATCATGCTCTGTGATTGTATTAAATCCACTTCTTATACTGAAGTACTGATTTATGCTTTGTACAACGTCCATTGCATCGCTAGACTCCAACTGCAGAGAGTTTCTAAAAATAACTTCATAACGTGTGTGAATGGGGCCGTTTACGACTACGGCCACAGTGATTATTCGTCAAATTAAAATCGATCCAAAAGCATGTATTTTCTGACGTTATTCATAGATGGCGCAGATGCCGCCTATTTTATAAGGTGCTTCATGTCACAAGAATTCACTACAATCCATTTTTTATGGAAAGCAAAAACATGATTCATATATGAATACTGCAGGTGTAACAGACACAATTACACAGCTTTAGGAAATGTGACTTACTTCAACGAGAGCAAATAATGTCTTTTAAATCCCAAACCTGTAGTTAACTTACGCACCAACTGTCTGCCAATTGCCGCCATGTTGGTTGTGACGTAACGAAAGGCATTGTGGGATAGCTAATTAGAGTGCAGTGAATTTTTATCAAAATCGACCTTCATGGCTGTCAAGAAAGCCTTGTTTTTGAAAGAAATTCTAAGAGTTTCCCTATGCGGTTGACATATTATTTGATTACGTGAGTGGGGTGCCGGATTTGCTGAAGAGTTTTGTTCGAGTTGTGGGTCAGACGACGCCAATGTTCACTGGAACCGTAAGGGTGAAAATATGCGAGGCTTGCGGGTTGAGACCTACGGATTTTCAAACGCGGCATAGTATGGCGTTTGGGAAACCTGATGACCAGCCAATAGATCCTTATGTGTCGATAGATGTCGATGAAAATCATCTAGATCGTTCGTCAACAAAACCGAAGACTTGCGACCCAGTATGGAACGAATACTTCGTCCACGACGTTCAGAGCGCCGTCAACCTGGGGTTGACTGTTTTCCACGATGCCGCCATCCCGCCTGACGATTTTGTGGCCAACTGCAATATTCCGTTCGAAGATCTCGTTCATAGAGACCGGGAGTCTGCCGACTTTTGGGTATGAGCCATTGTTTTCTGCTAATCGAGTTAAGGCCTAGTTGTGTACTTTGCTAGGTAACACACATGTCCTTACAGTTCAAGTAGTACCGACAATTTTCACATTCGAAATTGTGGACTAGTATGTCACTGTGTATTGTGACAAATGTTTAGACCTGTAACACGTTTTCATCCCTTGGGACGGGTCACAAGAATGTTCTGGCAGTTAATCAAGCATAATTGATTAGACACTTTTCAAATCACAGTAGGTGCTGAATTTAATGCTTAGCATGTCATGACATATAAATTTAGTGTACCATAATTAACGCAGTTTCACACAGAAATATGCATTGCCACTTGTTTTGTGTTTTAGATATTTATTTCACTTACTGAAAGAATCGAAAACCACCATTGTCTATATTAGTGTTAAATTTATATATTGAGTTTAAGTGCGTCACTTTTTTTATTGGCATTCCATTTATTTACTGAGTTTGTTGTGCTAATTGATGGCAGTCCGAACGAAGATGTTACTACGCACCAACATACAATATCCATGTTATGTGTATATGTATATATTAGTTGCAAATGTGAACTGAGTTATCCCAAGCATTGACTTTAAAGAGTTGACTGAACTAGAGCAGCTCAGAACAACCATAACCTAATTTGACTTCCAGCATAAATTATAACTTGTGTCACAGCATTCAGTGAGTTTCTTATGTCCTTGCAGACTGGGCTATTATTCCATATTCCCAATTGCCTTGTATGACTGAGTATATTAAATATTTTACCACTTGAAGGGATGAAAGGTAGTGTTAGACATACTTATTTGTAAACGGGCAAAGGCTGCTTAATCATGAATTTGAAGTGTAATTTTCTTGCTGCTAACACCAAAGCTTGACAGTCAACCAGATACTAGGTTTGAATAGATTTTTATAACATGTTTCTCCCATTGTAAAATGTGATTATATGGATATATTTTGGGATGGACAGGTGCTTATAGAAGATTTCCTTGCTCATTGTGTAGCCCTATGGTTACATTTATATTGCTTAATCACACATAGTTGCATTAAACATCACATGCTTCATTTGGCAGAACTATACACATTATGAAGTAGTTTTATCAGTTTGTTTCTCAAATGTGTTACATGATTTTGAAGTTCAGATAGTTTTAATTTTAAATATTTGCTTCAGTTCATGGAAAGTAGCATAAGTTCTTCATGTTTCGGTTAGTGACATGTTGAAGGTCTAGTAACTTGTTAGACTATAACAGTAAGTAGTACATACATACAAAATTTGTTAGTTCTTTGACATGGTGTTGTGTCTTTAGACACTTATACCAGTGAAGTGTGAAATTTTTTAAACTATGTGCAAAAGAGTTTTGTGGCACGATCATAGCCAAATTGGCACCACTTCACTAATATAATCATGGCTGTGAAGTTACTGTGTCCATTATGTATCTTAAAGTGATCCAGAGTGATTGTAATCTAATTTAGCCAGATGTCATATCTTGTGTTGGGTGGGATGGACACATATTTCAGATTACGGATAAGTTCATTACCTAAGCAGAAGAATAGGGGTAAATTCAAGCCATCAGGAAGGCTGTCTCATGTTGTGTTGTGTCACAAAGCGTAGCAGCAGCAGGACATGAACACGATATTTGCAGTCCCTGCGCAACGTTATTTATTTTTTATACTTTATTTTGTGGCTCCTGCATGTTTTTGCTGGTCCATATGGAAGCAGTCAATTTTAGGAACAAAAAATGCATAAACTTACTTTGCCATGCATTTTGTTGGTTGCAAAAACTATGGGAACCCAAGTATATACATATAGTAAATACAGTTAAAATTTGTTTCATGTCAAAAATAACACACTGAAGTACTAAATAAGGAGGGTGTCACATATTTATATGTCATATGCTTAGCCATGTTTAGCTGTCATTAATCCTTATATGAAAACATTATAGTCCCTGTAGTCTCCAGACTGTATGGTTTACTAGTTTAATGCTCTGTGGGTGGGGTCTGTTGTCTGCTATATGCTTGTATAATTTGTTTGTGTGTATAACTTTGTCATTATGTTCTTACCAAACAAATGTATGTACACACATTTTTTGTTTGTACACTTGAGACTTACATGATAAAGGCCATATGGAGTATCTGCAGCCACACAGTAAAGATCAGAAAGTGGGAGTAATGTTGTGCAGACAGTCAAATATTGTGTTTACATTATGTGGCACAATGGGGATGTGTTGAGTGGGGAAGGGGGAAACCGGTCCGTTAAAAGCCAATTTCTGGCTTGATCCCTATGCAATGGGTGTTGGTTTGTCCATGTTGCATATATAGGGTTAATGAAAATTGCACAGCTAAACCAACAGAACACAATACAAAAAAAAATTATGAGAATGTAGGCCTTTTGAAGTGTGGCTGTTGAGTTACAGCCTCCTGGTGTGTATAGAAAATGTTTTAAGGTGTCCAGTTTGAGTTTCAATACCACCATTGCAGGAGACAGACTTCTGGGATCCTACCTTGTTCCACTGGGGTTGTTTATCATGATTTCCTACAAAACTTGGTTCCCTAGCTGTTGCAAGGTGTGTATCAGCAGATTGGCATTTATTTATGGTTGATGTGTGACAAGATTATCTTCTTGCATTTCAGGAATTCTTGAATAACGTGTTTCTGTAGAAATGGGTAGGAGGAGGTGGACCAGCAGCATGGCTTGCCCATTCCTTTGGTTTAAATCCCTTAGATTTTTATCACTGTGGACTTCTAGAGCCTGCTTTTTATGCTAAAGAAGTCAGTGACATTTGGGACTTTCAGCATTGAAGTACAGTGAATTTGAGTTGATTTGTGTGACACTCAAAATTTTCCAGCAAGTCAGGCAGTCATTGTTCAGATGTACAACATCCTGCGTTGAGTCTCAAGGTGGATGCTGCAATTATTTTAATAAGCTTCACTAGGTCGTAACTTGGAGACCAGACAGCTATGTGCATGAAAATTTTTTTTTCCTGTATTGTGGTGTAGATTCAACTTCCGTAGGTTTGACTGTGCATTTTTCGATCACCATGTATATTATGACAGTCCTGTGAACATGCAGAGTGTATTGTTTTTGCTGCTGGGTTTCTCATTGTACAGCAATGACAGTATTACTGTTTAGTGACATTGATGTTATGCATTTTGCAGTGCTGCAGCTGGCAATGGAACATATTCTCTGTATATTCTTACTGACAGGTGTTGTCTTACTGACTGTGAGTATCACTTTACATTGAATGGTTGCCAACGAAATCATGGCCACACCATGAAACAAGTCGTGGTTGTGTACCAGCTAGACTAGAGACAGTGCAGTGAACACAAACAAACTAACCAGCAACCAACCCCATAGAGCAGAGTTCTGCCAAAGCTACTAGTTCTACAGTTACTCAAGAAAATCCCCACATTTTATGAAACCCAAAGGTTATTATTATTATTTATTTAACGTTCCATAGATCCACAAACAATTTCAAAGTTTAGGATATAGAACATGTCAATAAAAGTATATAAATATAAGTGTAAATACATTGGTCTTAGGAATCTGTTTCCAAGTCAATACATGCAGTCTGGGAAACAAAGTTTGTATATAAGATACATAGGACAGTCATAACTACAAGCAGACAGTTTTATACGTAGTCATAAACAGAGAAGCTTATCAGATATGTAAGTCAACATTTGTAGGTAGTAAATCACAGAACGTAGATTACACATATTGATAAATTAGTACAACAAATCGCTGAAGAAACATTTTCAGTTTGTAAATAAATTGTATTGAAAGTATTCTTCTAAGCAATAAAAGGAATGTATATGTAGGAATCGTTTTAAACAATTTTCAAATTTCTTA
>Ga0131853_10007774_pt1 | contig 19449 bp, 10 predicted proteins | sample TergutLab28metaG_FD_92764 | JGI IMG/M metagenome (GOLD analysis project Ga0131853, IMG submission 92764) | Labiotermes labralis P1 segment gut microbial communities from Petit-Saut dam, French Guiana - Lab288 P1 (version 2) (version 2) | ecosystem: Host-associated > Arthropoda: Insects >... | reverse complement strand
ACCCGTTGCGCTGACCACGTGACACCCCTCTATCCGCAAAAGTTGGCACTGCGATGATAGTACTGCTGAAAATTGATTGGCATTATACGTAAGTGGGCTAATAAGTTTTGCCTCCACTGTAATATTTTTATTTACATTAGACATATCTATATAAAACCGGTTCTGTGTAGTCGCATGGTATCTCTCTTCCATCACACTTCACCTTGAACACACAGATGCTTACAGTTCTCACCCAGTGCACATCGAAATGGAAGCGCTTTCAGACGTTCGGTTCAAACAGCGTGCTGTTATTGAATTCTTAACCGTGGGAAAATTTCCTCCAATTGAAATTCACAGACGAATGCAAGCCGTTTGTGGTGATCAGTGTGTTGATGTGAGTACAGTAAGACGCTTGGTAAGGTGAAGTCTGCAGTGAGGAAATGGTTTCAAAAACAAAACACCACTTTTTAAGAACGGATTTCAAAAACTAGTCCAGCGTTGAAGGAGGTATATTGAAGTGCGTGGTGATTTTGTAGAAAAATAATTATGTAGCTTTGAAAATAATTGATGTAGGCGTATTTCTTTTTTATTTCATTTAAATATCTTTTCCCGTTCATTTTCTATTTAAGTGGAGGCAAAACTCATCAGCCCGCCCTCGTATTTGCTGCAGTGGTTGATGTTCATTAGTTTTCCTTTTTATTCTAATTTCTTGTGGAATATACTATGGCCATGATATCTCGGTTAGTATATTGACGAGGCTATACCCTGCATTGTCCAGGGTTCCTTTCCCGATGTGGGCAAGTGTGCATCTCTCCTGAACATCTAGATCTGCCCTGTGAACCTTTGTTCAACTTGGCTCTTTCTCCTTGGATTAGGCGGGAGGGAGTAAAGCTGATCACCTTTCATCGAATGTCAAAATTAGACTGTGTGGAGCTAAACTTCCACCACCCCTCCCCCTCCACGTCTTCGTAACGTACACAGCAACACCTTTAAATTCAACTGCTGAACATACCAGATAGGCGGAGGGTACCGGATGTGACGTCATATTTACGTATCGCCGCCGTGTCTGCAGTCGACACATCTTCAATTTGTGTGTGCAACAGGCATTGACATGCCTTCCATTAGTCGACTGACTGCCACCGTCAAACAGAAAGCATTTCTGCTGTCTTATTATTTTATATTCTAAAAATAGCTCCATACTGCACATAGGTCTGCTATCATACAAGTCTGTACCTAAAACTGAGCAGCCATGTTGTCCATCCTGCTTCACAAGGTTGTGTGTCCGCCACATTCTTATTGTTAATTTTACAAGACTGCAATATAAGCTTTGTGATGTATTAAATTTTGTAAAAATTAAATAGTAAGTTTGCACTTTGAAATAGGACACACGCACACACACACACACACACACACACACAAAGACGGATTTTATCCTGCAAGCCTACTTCTTTTCCTTTCATGAATGAAGATAAGTCGTAGGCTGACTGAAAAGACATGTGGAGACCAACAGACCATTGTTACTCTTTTACAGAAAGTGCAACAGTAACTCAGGGAGAAATGGTCACGTTTATGTTCCGTAATGCTCCTATCTATAGGGAGTAGTTACTTTCTTAAGAAGCTGATACTAGCGCAGCTGTTCAAAGATTTCTCTCCTTGTATGCAAATTGAAACTTCATTTCATTACTTCTAGATCCTCTAAACCAGAAAAACAATGATAATATTTCTGCGTTCAGTCAAACACAACAATATTTTCATATTCAACTTACTAGCAACAAGTTTCGGTCACAAGACCACAATCTACAGTAACTTATGTCACTCGATTTTCGATAGCAATACATTAAGTTCGATATGTTCTGTTAGACTTATCGCTAACTTATCTCCCTAACTAATTACACTGTACATAGCTGCAGTCGGCACTCCTTCACCGCTGCTAGGCTCCTCTCGGTGCGGTCAGGCACCGCTACACCTCTTTTAGAAACTATTGCTCTGTTGGCAGAGTATTCATAGCTGTCGTCAACAGTTTCTTCTGAAATGTCTATATTTACCTTCGTTACATTCTATGGAGAGATTAATTTTCAACCTCAGGCCTCTAGAGATCAGTGGTTACTTAATGTGCCGCCAGGTTTAACATTAAAACATTCTACGTTCTGTTCACAGAGTGTATTACGTTTATTGTATTGTTCTCATGAAAAAAAAACCCCCCGCGATTATTTCTTTACATAATATTAACTGATCGGTTTGTGTAATACAGACAACTTGCTGGTTACCGCACAATAATAACGAATCGCTACGGGCTGGACGGTCTGGAGATTGAGTACCGGTGGGGGCGAAGATTTTCGTCGCCATCCAGACCAGCCCTGTGGCCTAGGGAAGGGTAACTTGTTTTTTTCCCAGGGATAAAGAGGCCGGAGTGTGGAGTTGACCACCCACCCTAATATCCAACCAAGGTTAAATAAAAAGTAGAGGTATAACCCTACTCTTCCTCTGGGCCTTAAGGTTTGTTCTGCGATGAACTTGTACTGCACGATACAAGTTGAATCGTTAAATTTAATTCAGTTTAAACGGAGAATTTAGTCGTGTATATATGTAAATAAGTTAATGTGACAAATACAAAGCACAGTCCCTCACTTTCTTCAGGGAGGGAGCTCCAAGACTGACAGACTGTAAAATACAGTACATAGTTATGTGACGAGCACCAGCAGGGGTTTGAAAGCAACACATACTTACAGATGATCTGTCAGTCACAGAGTAACTGACACTGCAACTTTGTGGTCATAACCTGTCTTCTTAGGAAACTGTACTTACTTACTGCTGTCCTAGACACCCACAAGAAAGGAAACACAGTCATGAAGACGTTTCACTTAACGTTGAACACATGAATAATCAGAGAGGGACATACCTGCAGCTGAGCCATAGTGAGGCGGCTAAGTCACACTGAAATGAATGAACGATTGAGACGGGGTTACCGTTGTAGTTACATTTATACATGCTGATACATTTCGGTCTGTAGCAAGCAGCCTGGATGGGAGGGGAACATCTTAAAATTCTCGTGTAGAGACAGGTGAAGGGGTGGGGAGGGAACTTGTTTGTACCATCGCAAATTATCGACACACACACGTACAAGTTCAGGTGGGGTGGGGACGCACCTGCCGGAGTTGGTGCCTCCTGTTTGGAGAAGGACATTATGTGTTAAATTAGGTAGAAAATTTAGATTCAACATCAGCGGGGTAAGTTTGACTTTTTCTATAGGATGTGATACACTCTAGCACTTTAACAGAACTCACTAATTTCAGTTAAATAATGTGAAGTATTATCTCGGTATTCTGCAAACACAGAATGGCATTCAAGAAGACACAGGTAAAGGTAAAGGTAAAAGTAGAGCAATCCCTATACAGGTTTGGGCAGGTCCTGAGGGTTCCAGGACGTTGAGGTTCACAGATTTCAAAACAATCGCCACATGAAGGTGGCAATGGCCGCCTTTACCTCCCCCCCCCAGGAGGTACCCTGGTACCCATTTCTGTTAGAGGCTGAGTCGACCCCAGGGCCATAGTGCGGCCGGAAGGATTATGTCAATGAAAAATTCCAGTGACACTATCAGGAATCGAAACCGCGACCTTCCGGCTTGTAGCGCAGTGTCTCTACCAAATGCGCCACCGCGTACTCCCAAGAAGAAAAAGACAAGAGGAGATTAATGTGTGTGCGAAACACTGTCTAAAAATAGGAAATGCAAAATTTACAAAATTTAAATATATATTTTTGTTGTGGTATGCAACAACATGGGATGTCTTTCTTAATAAGTGTACAAGCCAGCTAGGATTCTTCCATTAACCAATACCAGAATATCAAAAAGAAGATAGTCTGTTGTAATTCGTGTATTTATTTTAACAAGCAATGTATCTCTGCGAGTTTGATTACGACTCGCGCGAAGATAGAAGTTTCCAACGCATCCCTAGCTTCAAAATTTACCAAACTTAAGTATCTCCCATTTTTAACCTTGTATACAGCGCAAAGGAATGTCTTACTAAAAGAATATCTACTATCTTAAAGTGAGGTACAGAAATAGTACAAACAAATGATAAACAGTGTGGAGAAAATAAGAAAATTATTCTAGATTGATGTGAAATTTATTGGTCGTGTCTAGAAGGATTCATTTAATGCTGAAGGACCTCTAGTTCACAAAGTCACAGTTGAGATCCTGTGTAGAGAGAATCTTGGTTGGTCAGGAATATTTGCATTTTAGATATTAATACATCAATCTCAAAGAAAATGTGATGTATAATGAGTGGAAGAGGCCCATAATTCCTTCTGGGTAAATCAGAGGGTCGAAATACGTAAATAAGCAGCCTTTGCGTGACTGCTGGGATGAATTGACATAAAGAGTGGCAGGGCAGCAGAACTGCTGGGCCGAGGTGGCATAAAGAGTTGCAGGGGAACAGACATGTTGGGCTGAAATGGCACAAAGAGTGGCGGAGGAGCAGAACTGCTGGGCTGAAATGGCATAAAGAGTGGCAGGGGAGCAGAACTGCTGGGCCGAGGTGGCATAAAGAGTGGCAGGGGAACAGACATGTTGGGCTGAATTGGCATAAAGAGTGGCGGGGGAGCAGAACTTCTGGGCCGAGGTGGCATAAAGAGTGGCAGGGTAACAGACATGTTGGGCTGAAATGGCATAAAGAGTGGCGGGGGAGCAGAACTGCTGGGCCGAGGTGGCATAAAGAGTGGCAGGGGAACAGAACTGCTGGGCGGAGAACCTGAGTTGAACTGTGTCCAATAAAAAGGACATATCCGTCACAGCCTGGCCCCAAGTAATTTGAAGTCCGTAGCATTCAATCGTTCGCATAGATGGGAAGACATCTGTAACAGATGTGCGTCACATCCGAGCCACAATTTGAAATGCAACACACACACACAACATGTTGATGTCAGAGATCTATATCTGTCCTAGAGTCTCTAGGTTTCTGGAAAGTGATGCTGTTTCGCAAAAGGCCTTGTCTTCAGCAAGACCGCTGCTACAGCCTATAATTTTACTTTATTCCACCTTAGGAAGGAAGGTAAAGCTTCGGCTATTCTTACACAGGCCTGAGGAGGCCTTGAGGACTCCAGGAGGTCGAGGCTCACAGGATTTCTAGAGAGTGGTCACATGAAACTGGCAAGGTTTTCCTACTTAACGTACCCCCAGCAAATATCCCTGATTCACATTTCTGTTAGCGTCTGAGTAGAACTCAGAAGGATTAATTCAATGAAAAATCCGACCTCGTCGGGCATCGAATCCGCGACCCTCCGTTTTGTAGCTCATTGCCTCAACGAACTCCGTACCGCATTTGTAAGGAGAGTAATTCCATATGTAGAGCTGTCTGTGTGTTTGAATGCCCGCGCGGATTTCACCACTTCGACGTTATCACAATACGACCAATATTACGCCATTGGATGACACTCTAAAGCCATACTTCTAATTTTCAACAACAACATGGCTGACGCGCGAACTTTCGAAGGGGAATGAAATAGGAGACACTTATTTCAGGATCCTGATGTGTGTGGTAATAAGTCTTTGCTTGATGAATGAGTGTAGTTAGGGTAATGTTTTTGAAGGGAGAATTGGGTATTCATATATGCCTCTTCGGCTGCTGGTTTGGAGGCGTAACTAATGAATCATTCAGCTAGTTATGTAACAAATTGTACCGGTAAAAATCGTGAACATAACTGCACACTACGATGATTTTTGGTCTACCAATACACATATTTATATATTTAAAGTGCACAATCTGTAGGCCCACTTCCCAAAAAGATCTCTTTGCAAAAATACAATTAACCAGCATTAATAACGCTAAAGGTGAAAAGTAAAGGTAAAGGTAAATCAGTCCCATTATAGGCCTGGAGTGGCCCAGAGGGTTTCAGGTAGTTAAGTTTCCCAGAATTCATGACAACGGCACAGGATGGTGGTAAGGTTGTCAGCCTTACGCACCGGCCGCCTTTACCCCCAGGAAATGTTCCTGGTACTCACTTCTATTGGGGGCTGAGTCGACCCCAGAGTCATAGTGCGATCGGAAGGATTATGTCAATGAAAAATTCCAATGACACCAGCTGGGATCGAACCAGCGACCTTCCGATTTGTAGCACAGCACCTTAACCACTGTGCTACCGCCGTCCCCAATAACGCTAACGGATACGTTAAATTTGAAACATGTGCATTAGGATGCATGATTATGAGTTGTGCTCGCAGCTGCTGATTTAATGTTTCTCTTCTCATTCATTTCAACTGTCAAACAAAGTTGCTTTTTTCTAACGTCAGCATTCGTTCCGTGCGTTTTTTCTTGTCCTCGCCATGAAGGCGTATAGGGGGCGTAGCTGAATAGTTCCACTGAAACTTAATCTCGACCTCCTGGCTTCTCCACAGTGTGCGATCTAGTGCTTCCTCGTTCAATTTCCAATATCCCCACTTTTCCTCAAGGTCATCCAATAGGTGCTTACTTCTTCTTCCTCGCCTTCCCGTCACCTATATCATTCCCTCTGTCTTTCCTTGAATAACGTGTTCTAGAAAGTAGTCTCTACACAAGATGTGACCAATCCACTTAGCCTTCCTTCCTTTTATTCACGTACGATATTCACCTCCTTCTTGACTCCATGTAACACTTTTCATTTTTCACACGATAGTTCCATTTGATCTCCATCTTTCTCCGGCACCACATTTCAGACCCTTCCAGTTATTTCTAATCTACTTTTCGCAGTGTCAAAGTTTCAGCACCACACAAATATATCCTCAAAATGTAGCACTTTCCTAGTTCCTTCCTTAAGTTCAGTCCAATTAGCGGCTGAAAAGAGTTTTATTCCTGTTGAATGTTGTTTTTGCCCTGGCAATCCTGGATTTAATTTCACGTGTACATCTTACATCGTTTGTTTTCATGCTACACAAACAGTTAAACTTTTCCACATTCTCCGGTTGCTTTTGGTCTATCGTTTTCCGTGTTTTGGAGATGGTTGCCTTCAGATTCTCATTATTTTACTGTTTTACAAATTCTGCTGTTCCGCTATCAGACACGGATTCTTACATATGTCTTTAAAAAGGATACATACCCTTTCTTAATTTGCTTCGAATATCCCCTTGGTCATTCTCGGGAGGAACCAGATCATTACTTATACAAGTCCATTGGCTTCTTTATCCAGGTAACCATATATCGTAAGGGAATAAAATTTAATTCTTAATGAGGCTCTCTACGAAGACAGTCGAAACCGGTAAACTCGCTTCATAGACAAATATAAAGATCTGTGCTTCGATTTTATATGATTCGTCTAATGTTTCGAGTTGTGTCTGGTTTCCATAACAGTATGTCCACCACCGTGCTACATACATCCCAGCATTCTAAGCCATCCTGTATATTAATTAGTTTATGTACTTCTTATCACCTCTGATATTAATACAGCGTTCCCAAGTATACCAAATAATTTTTTCTCTCTCTCTCCACGTGGTGACCTCTGGTTAGACCCTCGAAGTTCTTAGTTTGACCAAGAAATTGAATAATCCACGCAATGCTCTAAGGTAAATCACGAAATATTGAATTTATAAGGGACTATAGCCTCCGTGCAGAGCTTAGTCAAACCTTTCTGGCGACAGGTCTTGGCAAGCAGAGCTTTCAGATGAAGTCGGCTATGCGATGGTATTGGGTTCGAGTTCTTTTTAATAGGAAAGTTTTAGGAAAATATTTGAATGGTAAAAATAGAAAATTCCATAAATTACGAAGTACAAACAGGTTCTGTAATAAAACTGGAATCAGCTATTTAAAGTGAAAATGTAAATATGAACTACGTAAAACGTCATTTCCAAAATCTGTATCTTAACCATGCGGTGTATTTTTGAGTTTCATGCAACTTCCACAATAAAGAGCGACTATTCGTTTTGTTCCTCTACAGTGGTGACCGGTTGGTCTGTAAAATAGCTGTCGGTTGCGTTCACTGTGAGGTACGAAATGAAATTTTACATAAATGTTTTGTCAAGAGTGCACAAATTTCTCCCTAAAATCTAGGAGCATATCCAACAGGTTCCAGAAACGTGATATAAAGCAAGATCCATACTGAGGATTGAAACACTAGGCGCCACAATACAAATATAGACACCACGGGTACCAGGCGCTTGGATTTGTACACCCCTATTTAGAGTAATTTATTCTTCTGACGCATACTTAAATATTCCAATTCCCATCACACTAACATCTTCAATTCCCAAAGCTCCACCTTGAAACCAAGTAACCTTTACCAGAAGGACGAGGCGGCCAGTCTGGAGACATTAAAACTTTACATTCTATTTCCCCACTCCCCATCAACTACACTAAATACACTGCCTACAGCTTCCTGTTTTATCGTTCCTCCTTCTGCCCTCTGTTTTCATAGTGTTAAGTGCGATGGAACTTGATGAGTTTAGAAAAAAAATCTAAATTTTAAACACGAAGCTGATATCAGCTACTTACAGATGCGTGTTATTCCTAAGCATCAGTGTTACAAAGCGATTCTAGCCAAGTTACAGGGTCAACGTGCCTAACAAACCTGTGTGTCGAAGCCCAAGGACAGCGTCCTCAATTCTGCATCCATTATCGTCCACTTGAAGGCAGTGCTAAGCTATTCTGATAAGCAATCGGTATTCTGTGTTCTCCGTGGCATATTAATATCTTACATCATCAACTGATGATGCTACTGGTCTTACGACAGAATTAATTCACTTGGAACACATTTGATCTTCAGTTTTCGGTAATGTCAGTTTCTTCTCACAAGGCTTGCCAATAGACTCTGTCTCTTTGTTCCAGGAAAACAGAGCTCAGTTTTGTGACACGTGGCGTTTCGCTGTATGTGTCTTTCCGTCCGTCTGTCCCACGGGTAGGCTAACTACATTCATGTAACACAGCTGATCTTGAGAAGCTTAAAATGATTCAAATGGTAAAGAAATTTCACGCGAATTATAGAACCCCATGTTCATTCCTGTGTTCACATCAAACCCCACTGTCCTGTGAATCCAGTCCATAACCTTCTATCTTATTTCATTAAGGCCCATTTTAATATAATCTTCCCTACTATGCCTACAGCTTCCAAATGGTCTCTTTCATTTACAGGTCTTTTTCCTCCAATGTTTGCCAAAAATTTTCATTCTTCTTTAATCTGTCAGCCGATAAACTGTGTTAGGAGAAGCAATTTTCAGCTCCAGACTAACAATTCTCCCACAATCCTATTATGTTCGAAGAAACCTCTGAGCACACTGTTGCTGAACACTTTATGCTTTTGTTCTTAAGTGTGTGAGACGGTACAGAAAAGAAAATTAGGACTGCTTCTATTTTACTTAATAACTCCATGCAGCACAGTCCTTCTTGAGAATCTAATCGGTTCTCAGCTAGTCAAGAAATTCCACGCATTATGTAGGACCAGAAAGTTCATTACCGCATTCACACGCGCCTGCCGACTGTCCCTATCCTGAGCCAGCTCGATAGAGTCCATACCCCCACATCCCACTTTCTGAAGATCCGTCTTAATATTATCCTCCCTTCTACGCCTCGGTCTTCCAAATAGGATCTTTCCCTCGGGTTTCCCCGCCAAAACCCTGTATACGCTTCTCCTCTCCCCCATACGTGCTACATGCCCCGCCCATCTCAATCGTTTCGATTTTATCGCCCGAACAATAAGGGTGAGTAGTACAGATCATTAAGCTCCACATTATGTAGTTTTCTCCAGTCCCCTGTTAACCTCGTCAGTCTTAGGCACAAACATTCTCCTCAACAACCTTTTCTCAAACACCCTCAACCTACATTTCTCCCCAAATACGGGAGACCAAGTTTCACACCCCTACAAAACACATTTATAATTCTCTATGCTTTAATCTTCATATTTTTGGATAGATTCTAGACCGAATGGTAACAGGTATTCCCTGAGTTGAATCCGCTCTTAATTTTTCATGAATACAATTTGATTTGTTAGGTTTGTTCTGCAACATTTGATATTTCCATACTTTCAAAAGACTTATCACTTTTATGTTCTTAATTTTGTCTAGTATTATGTTCATGAGACATGAATATGAACTTAGTTTCCTTAACATTTACTTCTAGAATAATCTCCCTATTAGTGACCAATAAATTTCTCGTGTTTTGGTTAACAGTAGGTTTGCTTTCACCCAGTATATCTACATCACCAGCATAAACCAGAAGCTGGTGTGTTAACATCCATTTCCAATCGTCCTGGCCCTCCTGAACCCTCCTAATGACACGCTGCACAGCAAAGTTGAACAGCAGTGACGAGAAAGCATCTCCGCATTTCAGGCTATTCTTAATTGGACATGTATTAGGCAAAATGTTGTCTATCCCCACTTTATGTCTAATTTAACATTCTTATTAATCTAAGTAATTGCATTTAGATAAAACCCAATGAGGATATTATGCAAGACGTCTTCTTGATTGAATCTAGGCTCTTTTGAAGTCTATAATTAGCCTACTTACTACCCTATTGTATTTCCATTTTCCCAACTATAGGACAAATGTAGAATACACTGACAGATTCGGACAAGGAGGAGAGATAATACAAAATTGTAGAAAATACTCTCCTTTCAAACCCCCTCCACCCCGTAAAAAATAAGGTTCCATCACCCAGCCTTATCCAATGTAGCTACAGTAACGACTATAAACAGTAATAATAATAATAAGTGGTAATTTAAATATGACCATACGCAAATATTTCATTATCTGCAAGCGACAGAATTCTATCATTCTTACACGATATACTCGTATTTTGTCCATTTGATTTTAAATTCTCTCCTCCTATTATTCTTGTCTATACTCATCACGTTAGGTTAAGGGGCACGGGATGTTTCGTACTCTGTGTTATCAACAGCATGTTATGTTATGGTCCTGTGCACTATGTTACCGGATGACCTTCTATGTTTCGGCGAAAAATGGCGACTATGCTTTAGGGTAAAAATAGAAGGTATAGCAAATATATTTCTTCTAAACACTGGTACTTCATCAACCCGCTCTATGGTCGCACATTCCAGAAGATAGTTTCTTTCAAAACAGTATATTTATTTTGAAAAATGTTTGTTAAATCCTCGTATCAGTGGATACAAAGAAAATTTTTGGTGCATTTTTGCAGTGTTTAGACCTATATAGAAAGACAGACGTGTGGTTTGAACATCTGGCCGTGAAGAATATTGTCTTCTCTTATACGACGCTGTGTAGTGTGATATATATGTGTCTAAACCTCCGGGAAGCCTGCTTGATCCATCTTCGAACCAGCGTGTTAATGGAGGAAGCATGTTCCCTCTACCAAACTACATGAGCTATCAACCCAGACTACAATAATTTTTGAATGATAGATGTTGGAAATTTGTTCAGGATGTTTCAAATTCTTATGGCGTGAAGGGCTAACTTGATAAGTTCACGGGTATCTGTCCTGTTGTCTTTTCTGCTCACATGTCACGTGATTTAATGGAAAATATTTTGTTGCTGTAATCAGAAGTTGAATGTTGGCTCAAGGTGAATGAGAAAATAATTTCTGTATAATGATATGTAAATTTCTTATTGGCTAGTGGAGAGGTGCAGTTTATATTTTGAACTAATGGAGACAGATTTACATAATTGGGCATGTTAGCCGAAATGTAATGTCTACAGAAATAACTATGGTGACAAAGAATTGTCTGAATTCTTCAACGTATGCTTATAAAATTAATTATAAATTATAGTTGAGTTTACGTTACAATTTATATAAATTCATTACATGTGTCAGTTTATGTTTCAATAGATCATTGTACAATATTTGTATTGAATGTTAATAAAAATCCAACCAGATGCAACAGTATGCAAATATTTATTTACTGCAAACTCACGCTACATGTTTCGGGTGTCACAGCACCCATCATCAGGAGTACTAAAAACTGTAACCGCAACCTCCGGTACAGGTCATAATATCGGTACAGCTACTTCCCTCCAACGTGGCCTGATCAGGCTTGATCAGGCCTGAATTAAGATGAACGGAACCATGAGCTTAAAATTTGTATTGAAGTTTGTATTAAAAGTTGCTGGAAGGAATTAGCCTACCGCAGTAGGTCTAGAACATTTATATCTCTTCTTGACATAAATCTGGAACTAAATCTTGCAGATTCTCTCAGACATTACGTACGCCTATCGTGAGATCAAATATACACACCATTAAGACTTTTCATTTTCGCTGTACCGACTCATAGACTGGTCAGCATTTAACAAACTACAAGATACATACAGTTCTCATCCTGTAGTAGGAAGTGTCATACCTGTAATTTTTACACCGACGTGGGTATATCTACATAAATCTACAACTGTAGTTAACCTACTTTATAATTTAGGTATTAAACATAACATAAAGTAGAATGGTTCACCAACACTTTTCTTAGGAAATACCTAAATCACAGAGGATCAAAATCGAAAATATAGGGTCTGATGTATTTTAAAACCCGCAGCCATAAAAAGGTGTGGTTGATCTTAATCAAGTTGATACCAATCATGTACGCATACTAAAAAAACTTCCAAGGCGATCGGTTAATTTTTAAATTTGCATTAAAATTTAATTTATTTTTTCATGCCGCTTTAAGAGCAAGGCTATTCGAAAGACTTCGGTGTAATTTAACATGACTTGTTCTTAAATAATCTGTAGAAGTTCGGAAACGCTTCGCTTACAGCTTGTTTAAACCTTCAAACACGAAGCGCAGACTGTTTCATTTAAAGAGCCAGGTCGTACCGCGCTGTAAACACTTTTCATCTCGGTTACAAAAACCAACCAGTTTATGTAATATGGGTCATAAATCCCTGTTTTTTTTCTGAGATATGTACAGAACTAAAAATGCGTTCAGTCAAAAACGCAACAATATATTCAATAATGTAAAATTTAAATTTTTTAATGTATTGTTGTGTTTTTGACTGAACGACATTTTAGTTAGTACTACAACACAACGGGATGGCTCCAATCAAATCAAATAGTTAAAAAGTTTGAACTTGGAGCCCTGTTTGTAGCCTGCTGAGGTCTCTGGCAAACTGGGTATCGCTAAATGGCCCCCGATACGTAAAAAGGCGTTTTACCATAATTTGTTTCAAACAGATTTTCTTGGGACAGTACAAATACGTAAAATCCACCAAGACAACCTCCGATTATTTTTGATACAAGCTTTTTATCAATGACCCCAGAGATTACCAGATTCCACACACATGGATTTTTTCTTAGTTGGAGATTTGTCAAAGAAATATCCATGTTACAAAATTTCTCGGTCTACTAGCCACCTGCAGGTGGTACAATCCGCAAAAGCTGTATTGCATTCAGTCGTTGTAAAAATCTGAGCTTATATTTAATAATTGTGGGCCCGGTAGCTCAGTTGGTATAGCGACTGACTAGGGGTTGGACGGTCCGGAATCGAATCTCGGTGGGGAAGAGGTTTTCTGCCCGTCCAGACCGACCCTGGGGCCCACCCAGCCTCCTGTAAAATGGGTACAGGGCCTTTCCCGGGGGTAAAGTGCGGCCGAGGCGTGCTGCTGACCACTCACCCCCTTCTAGTGCCGCGGTAAAGGAACAGTAGAGCTATACCTCTGGGCCACACCGGGCCTGTAACGGGATCACTTTACCTTTAACTTTTATATTTTATAATTTTTTCCCCGTTACCGATGGCATTAGAAAAGACCAGAAAACGAATCACAGTGGAATCTGAAACAGTGGACAAGATCAGCTCAAACAAAATGTGGCACAAGGCTGAAAAAAGTTTCGGCACATTCCGAGTCGTTCTTGGAGCTTACAGAGAAATTTATTAGTTGTCACAATACTTCTGTGTTGGTATTCATGGTGGTTAGTACTTTTAACAATACCAAAAAATCTCTGTGAATAACAGAATTTTAAAGAAGTAGATATCTACTACGAGCATTCTGCACTGAATTCTATCACAAAATTATTTTAAAAAGAATAGAATATTACGTGTAGGCGTTAATCCAATTCGTTTTTAAAAGATATCTGACGCTGATATGGCACAATTTTAAGGTAATTTATCTACAATTTGCCTGCCGTCCTCATGTTCCTATTGTAAAATAAGTTAATAAGTTCCCGTAGAACTAATCATTGGGGCTCTGTGAAAATTAAAGTGGAAATCTGAGGGCCCCACATTCATGGGATATCTTTACCTTACGCACAACTCCAACTTATCTCACAATATTTTGGGTCGTCGATTTTTCTGTTGCATTTGTATCTTACATGACACTGACTGAATGATGTAAGAATAAAGGGAAGTGTATGAAAAAAGTGCCGTAACGAATCAACGACATTTAAAGAGCGCATTTTTTTATTTACTGCTATTACGTTTGTATCCTGCAAAGCAGTATCTGATCTTTTTAAACTTACTTCCTAAAGTATCAAAGTTTACCTTAGCTTACAAATGTGAAAATTACTTCCTACAGTAGTTGAAATAACGAGATATGCATTTGAGGGAAGTCTCCTTGCTAATTAAAGTGATAGGCTGCTTGTCAATGTTCCAGCACGTGGCCTCTTCAGTAAAAGCTCAACATCGTTACACAGTTTAAGTCTTTGTTGTCAGTCACAATACCTGTTGCCTGTTACGGTCTATAAATTACATTTGTTTGTTAATTAAATGGGGTGTTTCTTGATATTTAGTGTTCTGACATTACTCATTAACTGCTGCCTGTTTGCTTTTGATTTATACAAAGAGATACTGCTTCCATTTACGTGTTGTATATCACATCGTATATCTGTGAGATTTATATCAGTAAGAATTGATAAAATACAGGGCGTTTCATAATGTACTCCGGGATTACAAAAATGTATTATAGGAAAGCTGTAGGACACGTATTTACGAAACCTATATAGATAGAAAGAAAAACTGAAAAACTTACTAAAACTGGGTGTCTGTGCGAGCAGAAATTAAGTGGTCGCACATTAACCACTGAAGTTGAAACTGAACGGGTTCGGGCCAGTTTTCTGCATAGTCCGAAGAAATCAACGGATCTGCAGCTAAGGAGCTATCGATGTCGAAAACAACAGTGTGGAGTGTTCTGGTTAAGCGTTTGGTGTGAACAATTCCATTAAGGTAAGTCCTTTGGTTTTCTGTTTATAAATGTTTGTAATCAGGGAGAACATTATGAAACGACCTGTACATTCTTTTAACTGCGTCGAAGGAAAAACAGTTTAAATACTGAATAGACCTACTCTCAGCGAGTTGCATTTTTTATGACACTCATCTTTGACATGGCAGAAACTAACAGATCTTCAGCCAGTCAAAAAATTCCCCACATTTTATGGAACCCGAAGGTTCATTGTCGCATTCACAAGTGCTTCTGACCGGAAGCAGATTAATCCAGTCTATGCCCCACCATCTAAGTTCTTGAAGATACATTTTAATATCATAATTCGTTTTAAAATACAAGCAACTACTACTCTTAGGAATACTAAACGTCCGGGGACTGAGTTCATAAAGCAATATTTCGTGACTTATATGACTGTATTATGTGAGTAAAAAGTTTTAATGGTGTGTTACCTTCCCGCACCAGTGAGGACTGACCACAACAAATTATGAATCAAGTATTTCCGTGCCCGAAACACACAAGCACTGGAATCATATCATTATAAATTTTAAACTTACGCAAGAAAGAATTATGTCTTGCGCACAACAGCGAGAAAATAAAATAAACATCGTTAATGTATTAAATAACAAATTCCCTCAATAAAATACAATATTGGTATATTGGATGTAAGTAAATGCAGGATTTGAGTAACATAAAATAAACATGTTTGTTTGGTGTTTCGAACATTGTTGTCCCTCTAAGTTAAAAAAAATATATATTAGAATGTCCAATTAAAATATTAAAACCGAACTGCTGCTGCTCTTCACCGAACCTGAGAATTACGAATACAAAGATTAACTGGTTGTTGTATTTAAAATATTCAATAATCTACGGGTGTTGCTACGGTATACTTACTTACTTACTTACTCACTCCATGGTGCAGAGTCCTCCTTGAGAAGCTAACTGGTTTGCAGCTGATCAAGAAATTCCCCACATTTCACGGAACCCGAAGGTTCATTACCGCACTCACAAGCGTCCGCCACCTGTCTCTATCCTGGGCCAGCCCAATCCAGTCACCATATACCCACATCCCACCTTCTGGAGATCCATCCTAATATTATCCACCCATCTAAGCCTAGGTCTCCCCAGTGGTCTCTTTCACTCCGGCATCCCCACCAAGACTCTATACACCCCCCTCTCCTCACCCATACGCGCCACATGCCCAGCCCATCTCATTCTTCTCGATTTTATCACCCACACAATATTGGGTGAGGAGCACAGATCGTTTAGCTCCTTGTTAGTTGCTATGGTATATTTTACTTATTATATTGTCAGTATAATCTGTGCTATTTAAAGTAGTCTTGTAGTCTCTGATTAAACTAAAACAAACACCCCTTTACAGCTAGTATTATAAAGTACGCAACACCAATAACAGCTGTATAGACAATATTAAATAAATAAAAATGTAGATGCTACAAGCCTTTATCAAATTTAAACCCACTCTTGTAGAAGACCGCACATTCTGCAGTTAACTATAAAATTTAGGAACCTAGCAGTTTAAGATTCCGACTGGCGTTTTCAAACATTTATTGCTGCACAAAGGGAAAGAAACGTGAAATTAAAACTTTTAAAAACGGAAATTTACAAAAACAATACATATAAATGCCCATAATGTTGACCGTGCGGTCTAAGGCTTAGGTCATCGACCACTCGATTGCTGGAATCGAGGGGTTCCAATCCCGCTGAGGCCATGGATTTCGTCTCCTGTGTTTGAATGTTGTGTAGGTAGCGGCTTCTGCTACGAGCTGATCACTAGTTCAGAGGAGTGTGAGTGCCTAGTTTTGTGTGACATAGAAACCTCAAAAATGAAGTGGCCTAGGCCCAAGTAGGCTTACCTTTAACAGAATTTAAAAAGACGTAAAATGATAGGAATATTATTGGATAATAGATTGCAAACAAACTGAAAAAGTGGTCATAATTTAACCCAATATGGTATCCAAAATTTTCCTGGAGTAATAGAAGAAACCCCCCTAAAACCCTCAATCAGGATAATCAGTGTCGGAGTCGGGATTTGAAACCTTGAGCTCTCAAACTCAAAACAGAGGTGTTACTCATTTGATAGTTTCTTTGGGCACAAAACTACAAATATATTTCAATTTCAAAGTGATACGTCCCCGAAATATTTGTACTTAGCAAAATATTCCAAATTTTCCGCAATCACATATTTAAGTTCTGGAAGCTTGTAGGTGGGGGTGCTGATAGGTCCTTAGCCCGACCAGGAAGGAAACAAGCTACAGCGACCAAACTCGGGATTTATTCAACATACTCCCCACGAAGCTCAGTACACTTCTTAGTCAGTAGCTCTAACTTTTGCAAGCCACTCAAAAAAAAATTCAGAATGCTGTCCGTCCAACCAGGTGTCCGCGACAGCAATGACCTCTGCGTCCGACGAAAAATGGCGAACTTTTAATTGTTTTTTTCAGTCCAGGGATCAGGTCGCAGTCCGACGGGGCCAGATCCGAAGAATAGGCTGGGTGATCAAGACATTGGAAATCCAAGCAGACCAGCTTCTTCTGGGTTGCAAGTGCCCGGTGAGCCGGGGCATTGTCGTGCAAGAACAAGACCACTTGGTGGCCTTCCCGCGGCGTTTTTACTTCAAAATGTCCTTAAATTGCACCAGCACAGATGAGTAATACTCCGGGTTGATAGTTTGGCAATTCGGAAGATAATCAATGAGGATGGTGCCGTCCCGATCCTCAAAAAATCGAGGCGAGAAATTTTCCAGTGGATTTTTGGACACGGAATTTTTTTGGACGGTGTGAGCCGCTATGCCGCCACTCTATTGATTGTTGCTTTGTCTCCGGATCATAGTGATATAACCAGGACCAGGTTTCGTTCATGGTCAACAATCGCGACAGGAAATCATTTGGATCGTGCCGAAAAAATTCCAAAAGTTGCTCAGATGACACGCACCTTTGACGTTTTTGATCCGCGTTCAGGCATTTCGGGACCCACTTCGCGGAGAGTTTCCGTATGGCCAAATCTTCATGAATGATGGACCCAACCCGCTCACGTGAGATGTCCAGTTGCTCAATTATTGATTTAGCCGAAATCCGGCAGCCTTCCAAGATTAGGTAGTGAATTTGATCAATAATCTGCGGTGTGGTCACTGTTTTGGGTCGTCCAGGACAAGGCGCATCGCAGGTGGAAAAATCATCACGTTTAAACTGGGCCACCCAGTTTTTGACGGTGGTAAACTATGATGCATGTTCCTCTAATGTTTCTGTCAGAACGGCGTGAAATTCCTTAGGCGCCTTGTTTTGCAGGAAAAAAAACTCGATGACAGTTCGCGTCCCCATGTTGTTGAAATCGCGCGCGTCGCCTGACATGCTTCCTTTCAGCCTCTGTAACAAAAAAGACTTGCAATTCGGCACATGAACAGACCCCTCTTTCCAACGACACTATCGATTCCTTCCTACGACATAGGGAAGTAGGTCTGGCTAAGGACTTATCAGCACCCCCTCTTACAAGTCGTGTTCTGCTTAGTAAATAGAAGGGATCTTGGGGGTCATGTGACAGGACCTGTTGAGGCAAATCATCTGCTGTAGAACACAGCGTCGTGTTAATCTCAAATTCGGTAGTGCGGAGCAGTATGTTTACGGTACGTTCTTTTGTTACAATCCGTAAGATGTAGAACTGGAAAAATATAATTATTTATAGAGTGTCTGTTCTGTCACTGAACTGCACACGGCAGCTGGTATGGACTATGCCTGCAAATGAACTTTTTTTTGTGCGACAAAACTGCTGTGTTCGGGGCAGTGATAAAAGAAACGGCCAGTATATTTGCAAACTCCTCTATTCCTGGACATATAAGTACATATATTTATATTTCGGAAATTTTTAACTGGTTGAAACCAACTGGTTGTTATTGCAAGTCGCTGCCCATCTCACTTCAGGGGAATTTCCTGGAGTTCCAAAGAAAACAGAAAAATTGTTAAAATATACAATCCAAAAACTCAAATAGGTAATTGATCTTCTAAATTTTTCACTCTTCATATTATTCAAAGGCATTTCTTCCGTATACTTTTTTCTTGTAAAGAGTCGTAAAAACGCATTACGCAGTGCACTGCCTGGGAAAATGGCTTCTTATGCTGCCTATTTGTCACACAATACAGAGACTTTTCCCTAAAAACGGAATTTCGTCTCACCCGTTTAATATTAAAGAATTTTTTCCATTTTTCCCCACATATTGCATTGCAAGTCTCACGGAAAGAAACCGGACAGATTCTCTTTAAACGATGACAAGGATGCGAATAAGGTATTATGATTTAAATATGCAACCTGGAATATTAGAGGGCTAGGAGAGAAAGAAGAAGAACTAGACAAAATTCTAAACGAAAATAATATTAAAATAGCAGTAATT
>Ga0131853_10007773_pt1 | contig 19449 bp, 12 predicted proteins | sample TergutLab28metaG_FD_92764 | JGI IMG/M metagenome (GOLD analysis project Ga0131853, IMG submission 92764) | Labiotermes labralis P1 segment gut microbial communities from Petit-Saut dam, French Guiana - Lab288 P1 (version 2) (version 2) | ecosystem: Host-associated > Arthropoda: Insects >... | reverse complement strand
TTTAGCGCAGTGATGGGGCTGATCGGCACGGCCACGGGCGAACCGCTGCACGACGGCATGGCCGCCGCGCCAATGGCCGCGTTTGTCGAAACCATCGACGACGCCTTTGACGAACAACACATGAACGCGCCGGCCGCAGAGCGTGTCATGATCCTAGAACTTGATAACCCCCAAACCTTCATGAGCGGCGCGCCGTGGGGGATGGACACATCGCTGGAGATCGCCGCGCGAACAGACATTTTGCCGACAGACCACGTTGCGCGTAACGCGGGCATCGCCATCGAGGTGGAGGACCTTGCCGCCGCCGTGGCCTACATCAACGGCATGTTCGGCGGGCACAACGAAAGCTCCAACATACACTTCATAAGCGCGGATCAACGCCTGGACCCTCACGCCTATCGCTGGGTGGGTTCGCCGGGAACCGCCGACATAGTACGCCGGGTTCCGATAGAGCTGTTCAATCTGCACATGGGCGAGATACGCGGCCTTGGCAGGGTGATGCACGAGACCGAGTCCACGCGAACTCTGCGCCCCGCCCTCCTGCACGCCATATCCAGGCGCGACGCGTTTACGTCCGAGGCCGAACGCCTGCTGGCCTATCTGGAGAACAGCGAGACCATCACCGAAATGACAACCATCAGCGCGCGCATCGCAAACGTAGATCTGGAGATTCTGGAGGCGCAGAGGCAGATCGCAAGCGTTGAAAACGCCGTGAATCTGCCCACCGTTAACATCGTCATCTTCGAACGTATAACCGAGGACGAGTACCCGCCTTGGATTGCCGAACCCATCGGTTTCGGCCAAGAGCTGTCCGAAGCTTTCATGAACTCTCTTACGGTTATGGCGGAGCTGATGGGGCATATCGGCGTGCTGGCCGCGTGGCTGGCGGTGCCGGTGACTATCGTGGCAGTAACGGCCGGTGCGCTTAGGTTCGCCCGCCGTTTAGGCGCTAAGCCCGAACACAAACACGCCAAAGGGGACGATACGGATGAAGCTTAAACTTACGATAGCCGCTGTAATCGCGGCACTGCTTACGGCGGCATGTTCGCCGGCCGCGCCGCCCGCGGTTCCTATGGCGCAAGGGCAGGATGCTCCAAGCCCCGCGGCGGCCGCGCCGATGATTGAAGTGGATTGGGATGCCTCTGTGGGAGTGGACGACGCTAACTGGTTCTATAATTCCCAGGAAATGACATTGCAGGAGGCTCTCGAGTTCACTGCAGGGCTCCACGCAGGTGTGGAGGTTGCGCCCGTCGTGATCACGCCGGCCGAGGTGCCGATGCTGGCCTCCGACCGCCGCATATCCACCATCGCCGACGTTGTGATGCAGTCCGGCGAGTTTGAACACGCCGTGACGGCGGTACGCCACCTGGTCTGGCGCAACGGCGGTTTTGTCGAACACTCGTCCATGAACACGCACCGCGACGGCTTAGGCGGCAGCAGGAACAGGGGGATCTTCGAGGCCACACTGCGTGTTCCCGCGCAAGGTTACGACGTCTTTATCAGCGGACTGCGCAACATCGGGCATATCGTGTCGCTGACGGAAACGTCGGAGGATCACACGGCGGCGCACTCCGACGCGAACATCAGGCTGGAGACGCGCAGGGTCGAACAGGATCGCATTCTCGTTCTTCTCGCCCGTGCGCAGGATATCGGCGATCTGGACGAGATCCTGGCTCTCGAGCAGTATCTGCGCAACGTGCGCCTCGAGATCGAAGGGCTGACGCGCCAGATCGACCACATCGACAGGCTCGCCGCCTTCAACACCATCCACATGACCCTGCATGAAGTAATCGACGACCCCTTCGCAACAGCCACCATCGACAGCACCGGTACGCGCGTTATGGACGCCTTCGGCAGCTCCGCCGGCCTCACCCTTGGAGCGGCTCGCGCCGTTGCCGTCGTTTTGGCAAGCCTATCCGCGCCGTTCATCATCCTGCTGGGCGCGCTGATCGCCACCATGCTGATAATGCGCGGCTTCCGCAAGCTGCGCGCCGGCTCCGGCCGCCTGTAGACCATTACGCGGAACAACAAGAAGGTGTTGCAGTCTGCCCAAGCATTTCGCCCGGGCAGACCGCAACACCTTTCGCCATATGCCCGAAGCCGGGGTCGAACCGGCATGAACTTGCGTTCGAAGGATTTTAAGTCCTTTGCGTCTGCCAATTCCGCCATTCGGGCATTGCACATTATCACAGCAGATTATACCATTCCGCGCATGGCATGTCAAGTGCGGCGATCTGAATATGTTTTTAGGCTTAATTTACATTAACTCTTAGAAACTATGAGGCGAAGGCCATCATTTCCCTTGACACCTCCTGCGTAAATGTATATAATCCAGGTATACTAGAATCGGGGGAATTGCGGCCTGGGGGGGGCGCGGTGTTGAATCGTGATCCGGAACACGCCCGGGCAGGCCGCTTGAACACGCATGAACCTTTACCGTCTGCGAAAGAGGTGACGGGAGGTTTTTGCGTACAATAAAATGACGAGGTCTTGCGATGTTACCCACACAACAACTTAGGCTAGGCGAAGTATTGATCGAATCCGGGTGCATCACGGCGGAACAGCTGGCCGGTGCGCTGGAGATACAAAAGAGTTCCACCACAAAGAGACGGCTGGGCGAGGTGCTGATCGAAGAGAACATCATCACCGAAAACCGCCTGAACGTCGCCCTTGCAAAAAGGCTGGACATCCAATACGTAACCATGCGCGACGTAAAGGTGGACCTCGAAGCCACAAAGAAGGTGCCCAAGGCCATCGCGCTGAAGCACTGCCTGATAGCCATCGCCATGGACAGCCACACCCTGACGGTGAACATCAACGACCCGCTGAACTACTACGCGATAGAAGACGTAAAGCTCGTGACACACATGCAGATCATCATGCAGGTCTGCGACCGCGCGGAGATCCTGCAGGCCATCAATGAATCCTACGCGGAGATCGAAACGCGCAAGGCCTCCCAGGTGGCCAACGATTCCGCGGAGAAGATCACCACCATGGGCTTCGTCGATATCTCGGAATCTTCCGACGATACGCCGATAGTCACTCTGCTGAACTCGTCGTTGTACAAGGCTCACACAGCGGGCGCGTCCGACGTACATATAGAACCTTTCGAGGAAACCACGCAGTTCCGCATCCGCGTAGACGGCCTGATAATCGACTATCTGACGCTCTCCGTCTCCCTGCACACATCCTTGGTGGCGCGTATCAAGATCCTGGCCGGCATGGACATCGCCGAAAAACGCGCCCCGCAGGACGGCCACTTCCGCGCAAAGCTGCAAGAAATCGACATCAACGTGCGCGTGTCCAGCATACCCACGGTGTACGGCGAAAAGATCGTAATGCGCTTCATGGGGCAGGGTGGCTCGCTAAGCAACTCCGGCACATTCGGCATGATCCAAGAGGACTACGCCAAGATGATGGAGATTCTGCAATCGCCCCACGGCGTTGTCTACGTAACCGGCCCCACGGGCAGCGGCAAGACCACCACGCTCTACATGATCATGGAGATGCTGGCAAAGCGCAACGTAAACATCTCCACAGTGGAGGATCCCGTAGAGCGCAACTTGGCAAGGATCAACCAGACCCAGGTCAACCCGCTGGCCAACCTTACCTTTGAATCCGCTCTGCGCTCCATCCTGCGCCAAGACCCGGACATAATACTGATAGGCGAAACGCGGGACAAGGAAACCGCAAGCATTGGCGTCCGCGCCGCTCTCACCGGCCACTTGGTCATGAGCAGCCTGCACACCAACGACGCGATCTCCGCGATAGTGCGCCTTGTGGACATGGGCGTGGAGGAATATCTGCTGGCCAACACCCTGGCCGGCGTGGTGGCACAGCGTCTCGTGAAGAAGATCTGCGCCGCATGTTACCAAGAACACGAGACCACCCCGCGCGAACGCGACATTCTGGGCGAAAACTGCCCCCCGACGCTGGCGCACGGCAAGGGCTGCCACAACTGCAACAACACAGGCTACAAGGGGCGAATGGCCGTACACGAAATCCTGGCCATCGACGAAGAGATCCGCAACCTTATCTCCTCCAAGGCTCCCACCAAGGTGATCTACGAATATGTTCGCAAGCACAACAAGCTGAAATTCCTGCGCGACAGCCTGCAACGGCTGGTGCTGGAGAAAGTCACCACCATGGACGAACTTCTCAAGCTGACATACTCCGCGTAGCGCAGAATTCCACGTTATCCCACGCAATCTTATGTGACGGAGGGTCATAATGAATATATCGCAGCTTATCACCATTGCGCGCGAACGCAGGTGCAGTGACATACACATCACCGCGGCGCGTAACATAGTGTTCCGCATAGACGGCTCCCTCGTTGAAACAGAGATACAGATGAGCCCCGCCCAACAGCGCGAGCTGATCCTCTCCATGTTGAACGACAAACAGCGCGATCTGATCGACAACGGCAAGGACGTCGATATGTGCTACACAATGGAGAACGGCCAACGCCAGCGCGTAAACGTGTTCCACCAGCAGAAACACTTGGCCTGCGTAATGCGTATAATAAACGACAAGATCCCCACCTTCGAAGAGCTGAACCTGCCCGAAACCCTGCGCACCCTTGTGGAGGAACCGCGCGGCCTCATCCTTGTGACAGGCCCCACAGGCTCCGGGAAGTCCACAAGCCTGGCCGCCATGGTGGACTATATCAACAGCAACTACGCCCGCCACATCCTCACGGCGGAGGACCCCGTGGAATATGTCTACACGCAGAAAAAGTCGCTGATACATCAGCGGGACATCGGCACGGACGTGGCCTCCTTCGAAGGCGCGTTACGCTCCGCAATGCGCGAAGATCCCGACGTAATACTGATAGGCGAAATGCGCGACTACGAAACGATCTCCGCCGCCGTAACCGCCGCGGAAACAGGCCACTTGGTGCTGTCCACACTGCACACCACCGGCGCGGCCTCCACTATCGACCGTATAATCGACGTTTTCCCGCCGCACAACCAACAGCAGATACGCACACAGCTCGCAAGCGTGCTAAAAGGCGTAGTAACCCAGACCCTCGTGCCAAAGGCCGACGGAAAAGGCCGCGTGGCCGCCTTCGAGATAATGACAGGCACCGACGCGGTCCTCAACCTCATCCGCGAAAACAAGTGCCACCAGCTTAACTCCACCATCCAAACAGGCTCCAAGGCCGGCATGGTGCTGCTGGACTCATATCTGGCGAAGCTGGTGAGAAGCGGCACCATCAAGATGAACGACGCTCTGGAGAAGGTGAACGACCGCCAAGCCTTTTTGGCCGAAGCGGGCAGGGTGTAGGCACCACATACGGAACATTACCAGGGCACACCCTGTGATGTTATATACTAGCAAAATAATAATAATGGGGAGGAAACGAAATGAAAATTCTACTTAACAGGTACAAAGTCCTGAAGAAGAAGCATAAGAAGGGCTTCACCATGATCGAACTTGTTGTCGTTATCGCGGTTCTTGCGATCTTGCTTACAGTTCTCGCGCCGTCTATCCTTAGCGTTCTTGATAGTGCCAACAGAATCGGAGACATGGCAGATGCTAATGCGATTCAGCAAGCCGGTGGTGCAGCCGCTATTGCTTTGGGGAGACAGCCAACGCCAGGCGAGGTTGTTGCAGAAATGGCCGGCGGAACAATGCACGTCGGTCTTACTGTAGACCTGTTCTTTGAAGGAATGGCTCCGGCAGGCTTTAGGATTGTTAGTGGTGGTAGAACTACTCGCTCTGACGGTCTAACACAAGGAAGGATCATAGAGGACGATTCAAGAAGGGTACAGGTAGTAGTTCCTGCTGCCGGAGCAGGCGGCGGAGCTACATCCCCTGATGGACCATAACATTAGTGGATGATGTCTCAACTGCAAGTAGTTAACGTTATCTTGATCTCCGTGTCGGCCATGCTTGGCGCGTCCTTTGGCTCGTTTGTTAACGCGGCCTCCATGCGCTACGCGGCCGGCAGGGGGTTCGTCACCGGCCGCTCTTCGTGTCCGTTCTGCGGCCGGGTACTGCCTTGGTATGATCTTATCCCGCTGGTCGGCTGGCTCTTGCTGGCCGGCCGCTGCCGGGGCTGCAAGGCGGGTATTTCAGTGCGCTATTGGCTGGCGGAAGTGTGCGCCGCCGGCGCATTCGCGCTGTGTTACATCACCTTTGGCTTCGCGACCCTAACCTTGGCGGCAATGGCCGCGTTTTCGGTGCTGATGGCGATATCGCTGATAGACCTGGAGACCATGGAGATACCGGACGGACTGAATATTGCCATGGCGGTGATCGCCGTGGTCTGGATATGGCTAGAACCCGAGATGTCTCTTGTGTCGCGGGTTATCGGCTTTTTTGCTGTAAGCGGATTTATGCTTGCCGTGGCCTTGGCTATCCCCGGGGCGTTTGGCGGCGGCGATATCAAGCTGATGGCCGCGTGTGGGGTAATGCTGGGCTGGCAGGGTGTGTTGCTTGCGTTTTTCGTGGCGGTGTTCCTTGGCGGAAGCTATGCCCTGTGGATGATGATTGCCTTTAAGCGGCGCGGGCAGATGGTCTTTGGGCCGGCTCTGTGCCTTGGCGTGTTTGCAAGCTTGCTCTACGGAGACGCGGTTCTTGAGTGGTATTTCGAGCTGTTGCGGCTCTGATGACGATATGATTTGATGGGTGGTGCGGCGGATGCCGAAATATCAGTTTACGGCGATAGACCTTTACAATAAGAAGCTTGTCAGCGTGATAGACGCGAGGGACGAGGACGACTTTCGTAAGCAGATGCGCTCGCGCAACCTCGTGCCGACAAAGTTCAAGATACAGACCGAAAAGGTGCAAGGCTACAAGATGAGGTCCAACGAGGTCTCGGAGTTTTGCCGCCAGATGGCAAGTATGCTTTCCAGCGGAATCACCGCCGTGCGCGCGATGGAGATCTTGAAGAACAGCGATTTCAAGCCGCCGGTGAAGAAGATCTTCGAACGGATGCACAAGGAGCTGCAACAGGGCATAGCCATGAGCGATTCTATGCGCAATCAGGGCAACGCCTTCCCCGTGCTGTTGATAAACATGTTCGCCTCTGGCGAGGCCAGCGGCAAGCTGGTGAACGTAACAGAACGTATGACCACCCACTACGAAAAGGAACACTTGCTAAACGGCAAGATAAAGGCGGCTCTGCGTTATCCGCAGATCCTAAGCACCGTCACCTTGATCGCGGTGATCGGCATATTCACAATCGTACTGCCAAGCTTCTTCGAAATGATGGTGGACTTCGAGAAGCCGACCCTCACCGTCGTGATGATCGCGTTCAGCGACTTCCTGCTGACATATTGGTACATCCTGCTTATCGCCGTGCTGGTGCTGATCATCTTGGCGCGCTTCCTGCTCTCCATCCACAAGGTCGCCCTATGGGTCGACAAGGTGAAGCTTCGGCTGCCGGTGATCGGCAAGCTCCTTAAAACTATCTACACCGCACGTTTCTCACGTACACTATCGTCGCTCTACAGCAGCGGCGTATCCATAATCGCCTCACTTGAAATTACCGGGCCGATAATCATGAACAAGTATATCGAGATGCAGTTCCAGAGGCTTGTGCTGGACGTGCGCAACGGGGATTCGCTAAGCGAGTCTGTGCGGCGTATCGACGGCTTCAAGTCCAAACTGCCGGACACGATCCTGATCGGCGAAGAGTCCGGCCGGCTTGACGAAATGCTGGTCAGCACGGCCGACAGCTTCGAGTATGAAGCGGAGCAGGCCGCCGGCGCGATGGTGCAGCTGTGCGAGCCTGTGATGCTGGTGGTGCTTGGCGGGGTCATCCTGGCGGTGCTGCTGGCCGTGATGCTGCCTATGGCGACACTGTTCACAGAAATGGCGTTCTAAGAACCTGTGCTCAATAATTCAACGCCACCTTGACACGGCTTGACGCCGCTGTGACCTTCTTAGCGGCTCCTAGCGGATCGCGCGGATACGCGTCGTCGCCGCTACAAGGCCACAGCAACGCCAATCCGCGCCAATGCGGCATTGAATTATTGAGCACAGGTTCTTACACTGCAAGGTTCTGACAATTGCAACGGAAACCAACAACGAGGACTGATGCGTCATGAGGACATCCATATATATATCCGCGGAGCAGATCCAGGCCGTTGGAATTGCCAAGAAGGATGCGAAGGCCTATGCCGTGCAGCACCTTCCGGAAGGTGTTATGTATAACGGCATGATAATGGAGGAAACTACATTATCGGAGAGCTTGGCCGCGCTTAAAAAGAGCAACCCCGCGATGTTCAAGAGGCCGGTGTCCTTGGTTGTGGACGGCAGTTCCATCCTCAACCGCCGCCTGATCACGCCTAAGCTGCGCGACAAACAGTACCTCCAGCTTGTGCGGGACGACTTCGTGGATTCTATCGGAGACGTTAACGACCTCGTATGCACCTACCGCAAGCTGGCGTCCAAGAAGGAGAAGGAACACGCGATCCTGGGCTTCGCCGTAAACAAGGTGCTTATCGACAGATATGTCGCCACGTTTAACGAAGCGGGCATCAAGATAGAGTCCATGCGCATCGGCATCGAGATGCTGCTGGAATTTGTGAAGACCATGCCGGCTCTGCAGCAGTCCACCGTGATTGTGAACGTGCTGGACGGGCATATTATGCTGTCGATGATCTTTGTGGACGGCGAGAGCGTGTTCTCCCAGCGCACCCGCCTTTACGGGGAGGACAGGGAGCAGATAATCGGCAATGTGGCGGATAATCTCAACACTTTGCTGCAGTTTGTGCAGTCGCAGAACTATGAGGGCGCGGCGTGCAGCTACTACTTCGGTATATCGCTCTCGGAGGCCTCGGCGTTGCAGGCGCGTAACACGTATCCGGGGCTGAAGATAGAGGCGTTCTACAAGCGCAGCATTGTGCCGTCGGAGGCGCACTTCGCAACCCTTGACGTCATGTTCGGCGGCAAGGGGCTGGATCTGCTGAAGGCGCGTAAGGCTCTCGATGCGTACGTCAAGAGCAAGAGACCCAAGAGGACTTGGATCGCCCTGCTTGTGCTGTACTTCACTTGCTTGGCCGGTTTAGCGGGCTACTTGGTATACGAGATACACGAACTCGACTTCGAGATCAGCCTGGTGAACCGGTTTGTGACGGCGCCGATTGTGGCAGAGAGGCAGGAACACATACGTGGCCTGATGTCGGACACCACCGGCTATAACAATGTCTTGGAACAGGTGGACGCTAAGTGGGTCTGGGAAGGATCCATGGCGGCGGCGGAAAGCCGTATTATGGACTTTGTGCTGTTCGGCCACGGGCTGGAGGTTGATGTCACCAGTTTCAGCTTTAACGAGAACACGGGCGTTGTGCGCATTAACGCAACCGCGGCCGATGCCGGCGTGTCCGTGGACTATGTTCACGCGATGTACGACAACGGCATTGCGCGGGATGTGATGTACCACGGCTTTGGCAGCAATGCGCAGGGCAGATTCACCTTCACGGTGGACATATATCTGCTGGTGGTAGTCGAAGAGGAAGGGGAGTAGCCGGATGGAGAAGAAAGGCATCAGCAAGCGCGAGAAGGTAATGCTGATTTTTATAGCGGTCTTTGGCGTGACGGCTCTGTCGGTGATGTACGGCATACTCCCGCTTAACGAGACCATGGAGGTGCGCGGGGCGGAGCTTTCCCGCCTGGAGCTGGAGCGCGTCAATATCGAGATGCTGTTTGCGACAGAGGAAACTATCGCGGCCAATCATGCGGAGGCCGCGCAAGCATACACAAGCCTTGTGGCGAACATGCCGGAGAAACGCATAAGCGACGTAGGATTCATGCTTACCCAGCTTGTGCAGGAACATTATCTCGCGCCGATAGAACAGAGGCTCTTCGGCCCGTCCGCCTTCCAGGGCAGTGACGCTCTGCAAATTATTTCGGCCTCCATGGTCGTAAGCGGCAGCTATGCCGCTCTGATGAGCCTGATGGACACCGTAGAGGCGACGGACTATCTGCGCATCAGCAACATGACATTCTCCTTCAACGAGAGCGGTGTCGCGGAGATAAACAGGATCAACCTAAGCTTCGAAGTGCTGATGGTTCGGGATGTTATGGCAAGTTAGAGCCTGATCAGGCTCTAAGGCGTTGTTGTTGAGCATATTACATAAAAGGAGAGGGACGCTATGATTAATCGGATACGACGCATTAGGCCGCGCTCGGGGTTCACGATGATAGAGCTGGTTACGGTGCTGTCGATTATCGCTGTGCTGCTGGCTGTCGGCGGGGCTGTGACCCTCGGCTTCATACAGGCCGGGCAGCAGCGCAACCGCACAGACATAGCGCGCTCGATCTACCTGGCCGCGCAGGACCAGCTTACCGAAATGCGGACGCTGGGCGCGCTTGACCAGTTTGTATCACAGGCGGGCATAGACTTTAACACGCCGTCGACAACAAATGTCTTTTACCTGCTCGGCGAGGACAGCGCAGTCTGGCCGGATCGCGCCGACGTCAACCTCTTTAATACGGACTACGTACACTTCATAAGTATGCCGGCCGGCCACGTACCGGGCACCGACCCATCGGCCGACGCGGTTCTCACCCTTCTGCGCCCCGTAATGACTTACGGCGAGGCACTGGCCTCCGCAGTAACCATAGAGTTCAACATCAGGACCGGTATGGTCTTTTCTGTTTTCTTCTCCGACACGCTGGGCGACGGCGGCGCGTTTGTGTACACCGGCGCGGGCGACGCGCAGGACAATATACTCGGCGGGCGCGGAATGGCGGCCGGCGGTTATGCCTTTGCCTCCATGCGCAACCAAGGTTTCTTCGGCGTTTCAACCACGGGCGGCCTGCCGGACGGGCCGGGCCAGCCCCCGCTGGCGACTGTCGCGCGGATATTCGACAGCCACGATGACAGAATCTTCGCCCAGGCCGCGGGCATCACCAGTGAGAATGCGCTGTACGCCCTCTTCCTTATCCCTGTTGCCTCCGCCGGCGAGACCTTCACCGCGTCCGTCTCTGTCGACGGCGGTGTTGTTGTCGCGTCCAGGCAGTTCAGCCTGACAGGCGGGCCTGTGGGCGGCCCCGGCCTTGCCGTGGACGGAACCTTCTCCGGCGGCATCGCCAGCACGCGGGACAACGGCATCTACCTCAGCAGGGTGCTGGACGACCCGGCGGGAAACCCGGAGTTTTACGAGATCATATGGATACTGGACTATGTGTCGGGCAACACCGCGGCGGCCGGCTACACTCACTTCACGATATTCCACGAAGCGGATGTGCGGGCGGCCTTGGGGCCGAACGCGATGGTCTATGCCTCGCTGACAGGCCCGGCGGGTTTCCTGCCGCGTCAGTCGGAGCCGCGTGCGCCGTACTTCAGCCGGCTGACCCTGCCGGGCGCGGCACCCGGCGAGAACTTCAGCATACGCTCCGCGCGGCACCTCTACAACATCCGCTTCATGAGTACGCACCACCCAGGCACCCAAGGCGCGACATTCACGCTGACAAACAATACATTAATCACCGCCGACGGCTTAGCTCCGGGCACCCAAGGCCTTGATCTGGCCTTGGCCGGCTCGGCAGTGACCAACTTCATGCCGATACCGTATCTGCGTTACGGCTGGACATTCGACGGCGCAGGGCTGACCATCGCCAACTTTTCATCGGCCGTGACAGCCGGCAACGCGGGGTTGTTCGCGCAGACAGAAGCAGACAGCACCGTGCGCAACCTGCACATGTTCAACCCGAGCGTGTCCGCGCTTACGCAAGTTGCGGCCACCGGGCGGGCAGGCTCTGTCGCGGGCATAGGCAACGGGCTTTTCACAAACATAGACATCGAAGGCACCACCATTGAGCGCACCGTCGTTGACGATGACGATAACGAAAACGGCGAACCTCCGGCACCGGTTGATCCCTTGCAGGATGACGAACCTGCCGTACTCACCCCGGACATACGGGCTTCCGGCAACGCCGGCGGCGTAGTGGGTCAGCTGGGCTTTGCCGCCAACAACAGCAGAGGCCGGCTGGAGTATATCACCGTTGCCGGGCTGTATGTCAGAAGCGACGGCGCGGGTGCCGCAAGCGATAATCTCACGGCCGCCGGCGTAGCGGGTCAGGTTTTTGTGCGCTCAGGCGCCAACACAGATCCTGTTGATTCACCGGCCGTCATCCGTTACATTGATGTGGACGACGTGCGCGTTACAAGCGCGGGGCAGCGTGCCGGTGGTGTTGTGGGCAACCTCAACACAACCATGTCCGACGTAGAGGTGAACAACGTATTCGTGCGCGGCATGGGCAGGGTCGGCGGCGCGGTGGGCATAATCCAGACCCCGGCAAGTTCGCGCATCACCAACCTCATCGTAAACAACCCCGATGTCGGCGATGACTTTGCCGGCAGTGCAGGGCAAGTCGGCGGGGCTGTCGGCCAGCTGGGCGGCCCGGCATACAACATCGTAGTGACCAACCCGACTGTTGAGGGCATAACACTGGCAGGCGGCGCGATAGGCAATGTTGCGGGCGTGGGCAGACTGAACGGCCTGGAGGTACACGGAGGAAACGTCACGGGCGGCAGTCACGCCGGCGGGGCAATCGGCCAACAGACTGCCGGGTCAGCCCCGATTAACCGGGTAGACGCGGTGATCGTTACAGGCATGACAGTCACGGGCGATCAAGCCACGGGCGGAGCGGTGGGACTTTCCCAGGGAACCTTGGACTATGTGCGGGTGTACAATACGCAAGTCACCGGCGGCACTACCACAGCTGCTACTACAGGCGGCGCGGTGGGCAGAAGCACCCAAGCCGCGGCAGCCGTGGCAAGCCTGGGTGATCTTCGTGTCACAAACGGAACCGTTGTGGGCGGCGGCAGCGCGGGCGGCATAGTCGGCCAGATCGGTTCGACTAATGCGGCCGGAGTGACTACTCCGGTTAATTTGACCAACGCCCATGTCGCCGGCACAAATGTAACGGGCGTCGGGCTTACGGGCGGCATAGTGGGGCATGGCGACGGAAGCGTAACCAATGTTTCGGTAAGATCCGTGCCGCTTCCGCCGGAGGATGACGAGGGCGAAGCCGCAGGCGTGTCTCCCGCGAATGACGGACAGGGCGGCGCGGTGCAGGTGCTGATCTCCGGAGGCACCACAGGCGGCATTGCCGGGCAGGTGCGCGCGGGAACGTTATCCGACGCCGAAGTGTACGACGTAAGAGTTGAAGGAACCGGCAATACCGGCGGCGGCGCGGGCAACATAACATCCGCCGGCGGCCATGCTACGGATCTGCGCGTTACCGACGTAACAGTCACCGGCACCGGCGGCACCACCGGCGGCATTGTCGGAACAATGGGCGGCACCATGACAGACGCCACGGCGACGAGGCTTACTGTCGAGGGAATCTTGCTGCCCACGGGCAACCACAATGTCGGCGGCGGCGCGGGCAACATAGCATCCACCGGCAGTGCCGCAGACATAAGCGTGATTTCCACAAGCGTCACAGGCAACGGCACCAGCACCGGCGGCATAGTCGGCCATTTGAACAACGCAACGATAACAAACGCCGCCTCGCGCGGTGTGACAGTTACGGGAAACAGCTCCCGCCGGCTGATGGCTCCGCCGGCGACAGGGGAGGATGAAGAAGAGGGCGCAGGACAGCCGGCGCAGGAATTGCGGGAAGATTATGTTTCCAACCACACCGGCGGCGGTATCGGCACAACAGGGCCTGCCAGCAATGTCACGAACTTACAGGTTCACGGCGCGACGGTTGCCGGGTCCGGCCGCGGCAGGGTCGGCGGGGCGATAGGCAACAGCTTGGGAACCGTCACCGGCGTAGAGGTAGGCACGCTGGCTGCCGGAGAAAACGTATACACAACTGTATCTACCACAGGCTCCGGGGAAGTTGGCGGCGGGTTCGGCTTCTTCGGTGCCGCCGGCGTGCTGGCTTTGCCGCCCACGCCTGAGGACGAAAACCCGGTACGCCTCGAGATAACCAATGTGGCCGTAACCGGCGGAACAGGCTCCGCCGGCGGGGCAATAGGCCAGGCAAGTGTCTCCGATGCTACGCTTGCGGCACACTTCGACCTTCGCGACATAATCGTCCACTACCCGGTTGTCAGCTCAAGCGGAAACGTGGGGGTAGGCGGCATAGTCGGCAATATGCGCAGAGGTTTGGTCGACTCCGTGGTGAGGGAACCGCAAGTCAGCGGGGCTGCTATCGGTGCCAACCAAACCGTCAGAGTGGGCGGTGCAGTCGGCCTCTTGAATGTCCGGCCCGGCCAGCCCGGCGCGCCGGACGCACCTAACGCACCTGATGCGCCTAACGCGCCTGATGAGCCTGACGGCGAAGTGGTTCCTCCGTTGCCGGCCAGAGTTGCAAACACCACCGTCATCCGGCCTACAGTCACAGGCTCGGGTGCTTCCGTAGTCGGCGGAGCTGTGGGCAGCGTGCAAGCCAACAATATCGTCGAGGACGTGTTCGTTGAACACCCCAGCGTTAGCGGGTCGGGGAACGCGGGCGGCATCGTGGGTGTTGCCAACGTAAACAGCATCAGCAGAAGAGTTGAAGTTACCTTCCAAGCCAACGCGGGCAACAGGCTCAATGACGATCCGGATGTTGATAACGCCCCGGATGTCACGGGCTTGGTAAACGTCGGCGGTGCCGTAGGCAACATGGTAAACAACAGCAGTCTGCTGGACGTTACGGTAAGGTACCCCGCTGTTCTGGGCGGAACCGTGACCGGCGGCATTGTCGGCATGGCCGGCTACAACAGCTTGATCCGAGATTTTATGGTGTACGATCCGGTTATCGTCAGCGGGGGAACTGCCGGCGGCGCCGTGGGCTTGCTGCGCGGTCAGCTCCAACGCGGGGAAGTGCCGGAGGGAACCGTACCTGATTCGAACGTACGTAATCCGAACGTTACCGGCGGAGCAAACAGCACCGGCGGCGCAGTGGGCTACTCCGGCGTGGCCAGCACAATCGAATATCTTGACGTAGCCTCCCCGGTTGTCAGAGGTTCCGGCAATGTGGGCGGCGCAGTGGGGCAGATGCGCGGGCGTATCGAGAATGTCAGCGTGGCCGACCCCTTGGTCACCGGGGGCAGGAACCCCGTGGGCGGCGTAATAGGCGCGTCCATCGCAAACACAACCGTAGCCGGAGCCGACCCCGGCGCGATCATCAACCTTATCGTGACGAACCCCAATGTCTACGCCTCAGGCAGGGCAGAGGCCGACGGCCCCCGCAGTTATATCGGGCGGGCGGGCGGTGCCGTAGGCTCGCTGGGCGGAAGCCTGGCTAACGCGGAAGTGTACCGCCCGATAGTTAACGGGCGCAGAGCCGCCGGCGGGGCTGTGGGCTTCTCCGGCGCGCTTGCCAACATCACCGATCTGAACGTCAGAAACCCTGTCGTAACCAGCTTCCCGTCGGACGCGGGCTTTGCTGACGCGTCGTTTAACACCGGCGGCGCGGTGGGGCAGTTCAGCGGAGCTATGTCGAACGTAACCGTACACACCCCGATGATCACCGGCTTTAACGCCGTGGGGGGTGCTGTGGGAAGAAGCTACGGCGTAATGACCAATGTTGTCGTGAACAATCAGCTCACCATAGACTATCCGTCCATAATCAGCGGCGCGGATCGCGTGGGCGGTGCCGTCGGCCAGAACGACGGCGAAATGACGCTCGTAAGGGTCAATAACTATGTGGCCGAACCCGGCGTGGTGTCTCCGACGCCGACTCCTGTGCCGACGCCGACACCAACGCCGGTGCCGACACCAACGCCGGAGCCGACACCAACGCCGGCACCCGCGCCAACCCCGGTGCCTCTGACAACATGGAGGCCGGATGTGCAGTATCCCGCGGGGGACCGCGTATTCTACAACGGCCTGGAGTTCGAACTCCGCTTCTGGGCTCCGGCAGGTGTCCGGCCTGACGGGCATAACGAAGCAAACGTATGGCGGATGATCTGCGACACTCCCCTTCCGTGGAGAAATGACATACGCTACTGGGCGCAAGGTATGGGTGCGGGACCCTCGGGCCTCGCCCCCGCTCCGATAGTTATCTTCAACGGCAGGGTGTACCAAACCGTATTCGGCGCGGTCGCGGGTGCGACGCCGGGAACCCCTCATTCCGGCTGGGATTTTGTCAGGCCGCATGTGCCTGACACACAGCCAACGCCGGAGCCAACACCGGAGCCGGCTCCCACGCCGGGGCCAACGCCCCGGCCCACGCCGGTGCCTCCGGTCATACCACCGGTGACACCTCCCGCGGATGGCGCGCACATGGTTATAGGTTTTGAGCGTGTCGGCGGCGCGGTAGGGCACAACACCGGCAGCATTTACGACGCGGGCACGCTTAACCCCGCAATATCCGCTACGAGGAACGGCGGCGGCCTCGTCGGCCTTTCCTTCGGCGGAGATATAGGCAACTCATTCGTGAACAGGAGCCATGTGGAAGATCGAACTCCAACGGACGATCCGAACCCGCGCTCCGGGCATTTCGGCGGCGCGATAGGCCAGATCAACCTTGCTGAAGTGGACGATATACGCGTGGAGAATCCCAGGGTTCACGGAACACGGCATTCCGGCGGTGTCATCGGCTCGTCCTTTAACACCGTTGCCGAGGAAGAGAATGTCGGCGAGGACACGGGCGACGACACGGACGAGGAGGACGCCCCGGAGGAAACCCCGGATGATTCGCCGGACGCACCCACCAGCACCATCAGCAACCTTGTGGTGAACAGCCCGGTCGTCACCAGCACCAACTCCGCCGGCTCCGGAGAGGATGAAGGCGTGAACCTTGGAAGCGCAGGCGGCGCCCTTGGCCAGCTTGTGGGCGGCACGCTAAGCAACGTAGTGGTCAGCAACCCCACCGTAACCAGCGGACACCACGCCGGCGGCGCAATAGGCAACATCGGCTTGGCCGGAGTAGCGTCGCAGATTTATGTCCGCTTCAACGAAGAGCCGACCCCCATGTACTACAGAATTACCACCGTGCGCGAAGCGACGCACCAGACCATGCAGCCGGCTATCGGCGGAATCGCCGGCATCCACAGGGGAAGCTTGCGCCAAGCCGTGTTCATCTCTCCCGCAGAGCGTATACACATAATGCGCCCGAATTGGCACACCGCCAACAGCATCGGCGGCATTGTCGGCAACTTGCAAAATAACACCGCGGTAGAGATGGCTCTGGATGAAGTGTTGTTCCTTGCCCTCGCGCCTTCCAACCACGCAAACAACCAGCTCCAGCCAATACTGGGCAACAACCCCGGCACAGAGCGTATCAACGCGGACAGGTTGCGGTATCTGCGCGGCGTCGGCACACGCCCGGCTATGGACTTCAACGTTCAGCACGGAACGGACGACAGCACCGGCACGTTATTAGGCACCGGCGCGGGCGTTGCGGAGATCCGCTCTGCTGCCGGCGCATGGCCCGGGTTCCATCAAGGACTGGGACTGGACGTAGATGCCGATCGGCTGTATGCCTATCCGCGGCTGCGTAATATAATCAGCTTTGTGGAACCGCGTCTGCCCGAATGGCTTTGGCCTATAGTGCGGTAGACGTGGCCAACGCGGCAACTGCGAAGGGAAGGGGAGGGGGAGCAATGAAGGTACTGCGGAGTAAGTCCGGCATTACACTGTTGTTTGTGCTGGGTACCATGATGTTGCTGCTCTCCCTTGGGGTGTCGGCATTGACGGCGGCGGGGCTTGCCTTTGGCGCACGATTCGCCAAGCAGGATCGTAATCAGCTGGAGCTGTTCGTGGGAAGCAGCGAACACACACTGCTGGCGGCTCTGGATAACGAGCTGATACCCATGGCCGACTCAAACGCGCCGACAAGAATCGGAAGCTTTATCACGCGGGATGTGGTGTATCAGTTTTTCAACGGCGTGACCACCGCCGGCGGCGATGTTATTATCCCGCCGGCCATAGACCCTAACGCCTACATGCGCCATCCCGCGACGATCAACGAGGCCGGATTCTTCCCGATAGCTTCCCGGGCATACGAAGTCACGCCCATAACCTTTAACGTGACGGCCCCCTTTGTGCCGCCAAACCCGGACGGCACGGCGGTGCTGTCGCAAACCGTGACCATAACCGGCACGATGAATGTCGAGGGTTCGTCCTTCGTGCGCCGCCACAGAGTACCGTATCCGAACTGGCCGGATCCGCCGTTTCCGGAGATGCCCGCCCCGATACCGCCCCAGCCGCTCTACGTCACTATCACAACTGGCATGATCACGGCTTCGCTGACAACAATCTATACCACGCCGCGCGATACAATGCAGGTGGTTACGCTGATAACGCTGGAGTTGGGCGCGCCGATAGTTCTGCAAGAGGTGATGACGGGCAGTGATATGTATCACGACACCGATCTGCCGCAGTTTAACACAATGGCCGTGATTTCGGCGGGAGACTGGAGTGTGATCATGCGTGGCCAGTAAGATAGCCAAGATATTGAGGTGCAAGCGCGGCATAAGCCTTCTGGAGGCGATTTTCAGCATCCTGCTGCTCACGGTGTTGCTGGCTACTGTGTCCTCCCTTATGATGACGGCCTCGCGGCTGACGCACAGGGGCTGGACAGACTCGCAGGCCATGCAGGCCAACGCCAACGCCGCGCTGATACGGCAGGGTTTAAGCCCGGCCGCCGGCACGGTCACGTTCACACTGGTTACGGATGCCGGAGGCGGCGTGCCGGGTCTTACGGTGGGCGTGCCGGTGGATGTATATACCGCGGGCGGCGGAGATGACGGCGGTGTCGCGTTTATTTCGTTTGACCCGCAACCGCAGACACAGCCGCAAACGCAACCGTAATAGGTCTTATAACGAAGGGGGTGTTGCGGTATGGTCAGGAAGGTACGGCGGTGCCGAAAAGGCGTGACCTTGATGGAGCTGGTCGTCGCGATTTTGGTGTTTTCGATAATCCTTGTGGCGACAACCTCCGTGTTCCAGCCGATTCTGCAGGCGCATCTGCGTTCGACCGATTTCGCCGAGGCTAATACTCTGCTCGACAATATCGCAACCTTGGTGATGGAGAGCGTCAACAACTCGCAGGGTTTTGCGCAGCCGGAAGGGCGTTTGGGTGTGTCGATCAACCCCCCGGATCCGAATTCCGCACTATATGGGCTGACACAGCGGGATTATTGGGAGGTCGGCACGACTGCGCAGGGTATGACATTCCGGATAAACTCCGGCGGCGTGCTGGAGTGGCGCATAGACGGCCCGGGCGGCACCCCCGGCAACTGGTACAGCGTGATAGACCCGGGCTTCTACGTAAACAAGAACTTGCTCATTGGCTGGACATCGGACAGCGGTCTGGTGACTGTGATCATCAGGCTGGAGCATGATCAGGGCTGGTGGCAGATGGAACGTGCCTACGCGGCGCGGCCTCTGGGGATGATATAGCTGATCCGGTTAAAAACCATCCCATCAGGCTTGTCTTTTTCGCGTATGGCGTCGTCAACTCCGTCTAGCGTGCCTAATGGGCACGCGTCGTTGTCGTTTCCTAGCCCTACGCAAAAAATCCCGCGCCTGATGGGACGGTTTT
>Ga0131853_10007772_pt1 | contig 19449 bp, 14 predicted proteins | sample TergutLab28metaG_FD_92764 | JGI IMG/M metagenome (GOLD analysis project Ga0131853, IMG submission 92764) | Labiotermes labralis P1 segment gut microbial communities from Petit-Saut dam, French Guiana - Lab288 P1 (version 2) (version 2) | ecosystem: Host-associated > Arthropoda: Insects >... | reverse complement strand
TTGGTTCCTGAAATAATAAAGTTTTTTGTAAACCATGTACAAAAATTTAAATGCCAAGCGAAAATAATGTCGTACGCGAAGGTTGACTGTAGCCAATTTAAATCCCGTTGCGTAAAGGTTAATTTCGCTGTACCAGTTGGGTATTGTGGCAGCATGCCATGTTGTATAATGTTATGTTGTGAAGAGTGCCCTGCTACGGATGTGCAGTATCACGCAACGAAGCACAGAAGGCACATCCGTAGCAGGGCACTCTTCACAACATAACATTACACAACATGGCATGCTGCCACAATACCCAACTGGTACAGTGAAATTAATATGTGACTATTTCTAGTGTGACTTTAGCAAGGAAGATATAGCTCCCTGAGGATGGTCTTAGGACCGAAACATGTCGGAGTGTTTTTAATGTCTTAATGTGTAAATTTTATAAATTTCATATATGTGCAGTGGTTGGTGTAATAAGGGAGAATGTTACATTATAAAGAACACAACTGTGGCACTTAAACTTTTAAGAGCCTGGGATTTAAATAACCTGTAGTGTCCGTAGACCAGAATTTTCACTGGGGAGTTATAAACATCTGTTGCAACAGTTAGGATAATTTTGAATAACTTAAAGAGTAATTAAGATGGACTGGTAGAGTAAATTGCATTTACTCAAGTAAAGTATGATGAACAAAGCTGTGTGCATCACTGTTTATTACAAAATTTTTCCAGGAAGTACAAAACAAAAACAATTTTCACAAAGACAAGCGATGTTATATTTTGTTCTCTTTAGCCTTAAAATCAGGCTCCTTTCTCCTGAACTCTTCTTCAGTGTCCTGGGAAAAGGTATGTGTGAGTGTCTACTGGCAAAGAGGTTTACAACAATGAGGAATTTGATCTGTAGAAGGGAATGTAGGTTTCTCAGTATTTTTACAAGTACCCCAGTCATTCAGTGTTCGTCACACGGTACAGTGCAATTATCACTCATGAAATTCATTTTGTATAAAAACCATGGCTCACAGGAGGAATACTCCCTGACAAAGACAATGAAGTCAAACTCATCTGTGATAATTATCAGATGCATATGCTGAAGACACAAGAATCCAACAAGGATGAAGATTATGATGAGAAAGAATAACCATCACCACAAGGGTAAAGCAAACACTTTAGGAAGTGGGGACTAAGGTCTCAGGCTGACCAGACACATGTCCATCAGTTTGCAGGTGCTGATAAAGGAAAGAAGCAGAAAGAAGCGCCACACATACATAAGGATTCATCACCTTGCAAATTCTGCCGCAAGCACATAAATAATGCCTTCATTGCACCAGATTTGTGTTCGATGGGTACCTGAACGTACAGGTGCTGAAGCATGAAGCTGAATATGTATATCTCAACAGTGCTTAAAAAATTCACTGTATGGTATAATACCTCTGCATCCCTATATGCCTCCTTGACATAAGGCACAACCAAAAGATAGTTTCAAGTCTGTGATATGTCTACATAATATTTACATTAACATAATGTCTGGTCAGTATTGTATTTAAGGTGGAAAACCTTCATACATGTTTTTGGACAAAAAAGTCCATTTTGGCTTCAATTCATACACAGAACAACGGACAGAACCGTCCGGGACTTAAAGTATTAAAATACGGAAGATCAGCAAGCCATTAATCACAGACAAACAGCCACAGGCCATAAATCACAGAGGAGCAGTAATATCAGTGAAGGTGATTTAATCACCACTTCTCCAAAGTCTGTTACTGCAAGTTACTTCATACTGGTAGTAGCAGTGACTGGAATAACAATCTACAGCTCACTGGTTAGCCAGTAACTGGCTATGTGCCATGTAGGGATAGTCTGTTATAAGGGTCAGAAACAGAGTGGGAGTAGTCTGCTGTAAGGATCAGAAACAGATAAATAAATAAAAAAATAAATAAGATTAAATATATATATTCACAGAAAGAGGGAAAATTTGAAAGACAGCCTCCACTGCCCTGTATGGGCTCAGTTACCTTACTGGGTCAGATGTTCAAAAGTGTAGCAAGAAAAGAGAAAACACTGATTTTAATAATCATGTGTTGTGTCATACAAGTCCACCTTCCAATGACTTCAGTAATACTGAAGAGACCTAAAATTTGTACTTAATGCTCGAGACTAAAAAGAAATTATCATAGCATTGCATTGCATTCTACCTGCTGTTTTCCTGGAGGGCTGCCCTCCACAAGCTTGCCATCTCCCTTGTTTTGAAGCAAGCGGTGAACAAAGTTATCTCCAGCATAGTCCCAAACACGATTGCTCCCTAGTTGCATTGAGAAACAATGTTGTGTCTCATGGTAATGCCTGCCAACAAATCATAAATTACAACTAAAACACATTTATAAATGTGAAGTCAGTGGACTATTAAAAGATAAACTTGTCATGGTGGGAAAGTAGTCTCACATTGGTGACTCTACAAACAATAACCAGCGAACTGCTTCCACCATGCCATTTATATATATATATATATATATATACATAAAAACTTGTAGGCCACTTATTTCTTCACAGAAGTCAGTATGTGATGGCTAACCACCATGACAATTGTTACCTATTAGGCAGCCTCCAACATTGTGAGAAATGAACTCAAAGAAATTATTAACTGCAAGCATGCACCTGTTGTATCTGTTGCGGACCCAATGAGGAACGTATCTTAGATGTTTCCAGGGAGGACAGAGCTCGTAACTCTAGTTAAGACGGGGAGTCGGGCAGGCAGCACACACTCTCAATAATCCTCAAGTAAAATATATTGGAGTTTTATTGTGTAAGAGTATGGATTAATAGCATTTACAACTAAAATGTATAAGTGACAATTCTCGCCGGTGGACTCTTCATTTCTGTTTGCACTCACTGACTGTGCAGCTTCGTACTCTGCTGCTCGGACACAGTTCAAGCTATGCAGCAGACTGCTGCCGCAGAACAACGCAACTATTGTTACATGTGTTGCTCCACACACTGCTCGCGCAATACACTTAGCAAGTCCAGTTATAAACAAAAAAGAAGTGGAAAGAAATTATATTCCTCCCATGCCTGGTCTTAAGAGTCAAGAACTAAGCATGAGTAAATTTAGCTTATGACTAACATACGGTAATGTAAGAATGCTAAAAGAAAACCACAACACAACATGCATTTTGTAGAATTTTACTATATTTGTCCAACAAATGCATACTACATGTTAACAATTATCTGTTTCTTAGAGCACCCCCTACATGTTTCAATGTTTATACATCATCCTCAGGGAGTTTATTATTAGGTACGCTACAGTTACACAACTGTCGGTCCCAGTGGTCACGCGGTCTAAGGCATAGGTCTGCAGCTGCTCGCCTGCTGAGATTGTGGGTTCGAATCCCACCGAGGGCATGGACGTATGTCTGTTGTGAGTATTGTGTATGTTGTCAGGTAGAGGTCTCTGCAACGAGCTGATCACTCATCCAGAGAAGTCCTACCAACTGTGGTGCGTCCTTGTGTGTGATCTAGAAGCCTCGTGAATGAGGAGACCCTGGCCCACTGGTGGTGTCGCACCAAAACACACAAAGTTACAAAATTAATTAAATGGAAACATTTATACTTGTGGTTGTTACAAAGAATTAATACAGTAAAACCTATAAACACATCATAAGGTATGTCCAGTTGCTTACAGTTCTCAAAATGTTTGTTTAATCACAGTTACTTACAAGGTTATGTGGTTGATGGCTGCATATATAATCAACAGTATCTAGAATTGTATTTCTTGTGGGCCCAATCCCTGTTTGTAGAGCTTCCTGTGTGGTGGTTTGATGGGAACTTCACTTTCATAGTAGCATAACCTACTGTATGCATTCCAATACCTAAATATTACTAATAACTTGAGTACTTACTCATTTGCGTGGCCCTTCACATAACGGCCACACCCAACGTGTCCACATATGAGACAAATCCACAATGAATCAGCAGAATGACATTCGAAACAACGGTTATCAGCAACCAATTCTGGAGTCTGAACATAACGACACACAGGACAACTGAAAAAACATATCAGTATCAGAAAAACAATATGAAAATGAAAGTAGTGGTTGTCCAGGAAGTCACCCAGAAATTTTATGATATGATATGATATATTTGTTAACTACAATTGGGTAGCCACCCGGTGGCAGCAGTACAGTACACATTTACGCACACACACACACACACACACAAAAAATACACAGGACACAAAACAAACAATACATAGAACAACACAAAAATGTTGGAAGAGAGCAGGCCATGCCCCGTCTCTGCGGGTTTTACACTGGCATTTGCCTTACAATTGATGAGGAAAAAGCACGGAAAAACCTCAGTCAGGGTAGCCATGGAGTGCCAGTTGGCACGATGAACATACAATAAGAATACATAAGACACTACAATAAAAATAAATAAATTACAGTATTAAACAGGAATACAACCATATAAGCAATGATAAAAAATAGAACCTAAAGAATGTGATAATAGTAAAATACAAATAAGCAGCAACTTCATACTGTCTATATGTCTTCTAATAATTTTGGACACCTTATTACAAAGATCATCACTATACTGCAACACTTCACTACACTTCACTCCTCTCATTTGGCTTAATCCAATTACATTTCCTATCGTTCGATTTCACATCACTAAACTAGACACACTAGGTGTCTAATTTTCTTACACTAAACAAACTTAAACAAGGGCAAAGAGTAAGAGGCAATAAAATGTTGAAATACTTGTGAAATGAAAATGTTCATGTTAGCTGCATGATGATATGCACTCCTATATTCAAATTTTAAATCTACCTGAAGAGTGGATGTTGCCAGCCACAAGGCAGATGGAAGAGAGTCAAAATGTTTGTACACATTATTGGGAATGCCCTATTTTAATGACCTAGAAAACCTGTGACATGTGGCATCCCAAACCATGTCAATGTTCCTCCTCAACATGTTGCCAAGATACAGGTTGTGGCAGAAATAGTGAAGAATTTTAAAATTGTAATTATGCGCTTCTCAGCTAGGTTATCATTGCGTACAGGTGTTCGAACTGAAGTGGTGACCTTTGAAGTCAGTCGACATGATGCGTTGAGAAGTCAAAGAATGCGTGTTGTGGAACTGTTTATTTGGACGGGGTCCATCACAGAGACCCAGTGTGGATTTTGGTGTGAACTGCATCAACAGGAGGCCCCATATCCAAATGCAATCCATCAACGGGTAAAGCAGTGGCATGAAGAAGGTTCAGTCATGCATAAAAAAGTGACTGGGTCAGCTGCCCTTAGTTTGCACACCACAGAACACTGCCTGAGTGTTTGCATCTGCTGGCCACAGTCTGAGGCAATCTCACATAAGCATGCTCAAACATTAGGCATGTCTAACAAGTGTGTATGGTGTAACCTCACAATAACCTGAATCTTGACCCATACAAACTGCAAACTGTGCATTCTTTGAGTGATGGGGCCAAAGAGGTATGCTTCCAAACTGTCATCAGTTTCAGAGAATACTGACTGAAGATTCACACCTGCTGAACAACCTTCCGATGACTGAAGAGGCACACTGTCATTTGTATGGCACAGTCAATAAGCAGAACTTACTAGTGAGCTGCAAATCATTATGAAGTCACCAATGAACCATTAAGACCCAATTTTGGTGTACTGTTTGGTCCTGAGGAGTCATGTGACCCTACTTCCTAAAGGATGAAGATGGACAAGCTACCACAGTCACGTCACAATGCTGCGCAGATATGATCAATGGATTTCTGGACCCAAAGCTTCCACCAAACCATAATTTGTGGTTTCAACAAGATGGTGCTATGGCCCACAAGGCAGTGATTAAGCATGGCTGCACATCACTGTTTCTTTTCACAGCAGGTGATTTCTTGTTTCAATGATGTAACATGGCTTCGTGTTGGCCAAACCTAACAGCACCTGACTTTTTTCTGTAGGATTATATGAAAAGCAAAGTGTGCTGTAGGCACCCTACAGACTTAAATGCAACCAAACAAACAATGAGATGAAACCACCAACATTTAAGAAGAAACACTTCAAGAAGCTATATGCAGGTTCATAACTCGTGTGCACCTCTGCATTCAGAAGGGTGGTGGCCATCTAAAAACACTGTACACAAAAAGTGAAAAAATGGAGAAACAATTTAAGCACAACAGTAAATTGTATGCGCTAAAAATTGATCTTAATTATTTTCAGTAAGGTTTTATTTGTATTTATAAAGGTAAAATGTTCCTGTTACAGGCCCAGTGTGGCCCAGAGGGTGGGTAGAGGTGTAGTTCTACTCTTCCATGACCGCGGCACTAGAAGGGGGTGAGTAGTCAGCAGTACGCCTTGGCCGCACTTTACCCCCAGGAAAGGCCCAGTTCCCATTGTACAGGAGAATGGGTGGGCCCCAGGGCTAGTCTGGACGGACGGAAAATCTCGTCCCCACTGGGATTCGATCCCGGACTGTCCAGCCCATAGTCAGTCACTATACCGACTGAGCCACCCGGCCCACATTTGTATTTATAATTAGTTCATTATTTCTGCCACACCCCGTAAAACAATCTATTTAGATGACAGAATCAAGTTTATGTCACATCTTCAACACCACCATGCCTTGCAGCAAATGACTTCCTGTTGTTTCTGACAATGAAGGACTGCCTTCTTGGCAGGAAATGTTCGACTCAATCAGGCAGGTGGTGCCACTTACTAGTGGATTGAACATTTCCCTTAAGAATGGTTTGATAAAGCCTTAAAGAGAATAAAATTACAAAAATATGGGGCTCCTCTGGCACAGTGTTTTAGAATAATGCAAGTTTCAATCCTATAAACAGCATATATTCTAATGTGTGAATCCCAAGAAATTATTTAAACATATCACGTAGAACAATTACCTTGTATCACCCCATTTTGCAAGGCAGCTGCTGTGGAAAGAGTGATTACACAAGATAGTCAGAATCCCATCCACAGATTCATCCATGCGTTCCAAACACACAGGACATGTTGGAAGCTCTGTGTGAATCGCAGGGGCTGCTGAACCTCCTTCACGAAGAAGTTCGACGCGTGATACGAATACTAGATGGCAGCAAAAGTCTAGTTCAAGGGAGTTAAAAGGGGCACCATTGAAAGTGGAATAGAACTCAGATGCAGACAGCTGCAAAATATAAAACAATAAGAACAGCAGAACTCTCAAATATCATATGTAAATTTCATCACACTTCTGTCCTGTACAAGTCACAGATATTGTAACTGGCCTAGATGGAAACATGACCTTTGATCATTCCAGTATTTACAACATCTTGGGTAACAAAGGGTCACTTTTAAGGCAGAAAAATTCATAAAAAACACGTCATTCACTCAGAAGTGGGAAACAACTGAATATTACGCAGTTCAAGTGTCTGGATAAATTACAACATTAGCTGAACTACCACTTTTCATGTTCCATCTCCTTTCATGATTACATTATTCAAGTCAAGCAAATGGGCAGACTGTAAAATTTAAAAAAGAAAGAAAAAAATTAAAAAACTCCATGAGTTATGTCCCTACTAATTGTATAAGGCTCATTCAGAAAGTAAGTACCATTTCACTGTAAAAAAAATTGAGTAAGGTTTTGTATAAAATTTTATTGTTATCAGATTCTACACTCTTTGAACTATTTTTCCACATATTTGCTGTCATTATTGTGGCATTTATCGTAGTGGGACACAAGTTTTGTATACCCTCCTCATAGAATGTGGCCGCCTGCGATGCTAGCCACTACTGACAATGTCATAGAGTAGAGTCCTTGAAATCTGAGGAAAGTGCAGGGACATATCAGAAATTGTGAAACATCTGTCATCACACAATCTTTTGTTGATCTTATGCACCAAATCATCATTCACCAAAGATGGATGCCCACTTCGCGCCTCATCGTGCACATTCTCTCATCCTTCATTGAACATCCGAACCCATTTCCTAACCATGTCATCACTCATCGCATTGTCACCATACACTTGACAGATCTGGTGATGAATCTCACTTGGTAGCACATTTCTAGCATTCAAAAAATGAATTACAGACCGTGTTTCTCAGTCGGCGGCCCCTTCAATTGTCTTAAACATGTTTAACGCACAGGAACAAACATACACATAACACAAATTTCACGAAATGGCATCTGTGGCTTCTTAATTATTAGTGGAAGTCACTGCACATGCACAAAGTGACAGTCTCGAGGATGCGCGAAAGATATACGCAGACGGTACTTACTTTCTGAATAACCTACGTATTAAACATAAAGCAAGAATTCCACTTTTACATACAATTTAGTTTCCCAGATATCTTCAGGTCAAGCAACACCCACATGGATGTTAATTATATTTTTGTTACACTTAAAGGTTTAACTACGTTTTCCTCTGTATAACAATTCCGAAATTTCAATCATACTGGAATACAAAATTGTAGAGAATCATAAAAAGTAATTACCTGTACAAACTACTAAATTAATTTACAACTGCATTTTTAGGTTCTGTTTCCAGCATATTGGAGAGGGTGTGGGGCAGCTACAAACTGCTGCTCTTTCGTAGCTCATTCCGGGTACCACTCAGAATCTTGCGAACTTAATGATGAATAAATCAGCTGGGGATGGGGTCGGGGCTAACCACTTTATACAGAACCTGGAAGTTCATCGTGTTCACAAACCCAACCTGCTACAGACTCCTGAGCCCAAACCATGCAGACCATTCTTCCTGCCCTATTTCTATAATATGCATATTACTATTGTTCTCCATTCTATGCCTGAATCTTTCAGGTCTGGTGACCAACATTTATATGCATTTCTCATCTCTCCATGTAAAATGCCCTGCCCATCTCTCTCTAGTATGATTCTATTTAAATGAGCAAAAGAGTATAAGTAGGTGAAAAAGTCAAGTCATCCTCATGAGGTAGATATTTGGCCTTCCATCATGCCCAAAGTCAGGCCTTTTATTACTACATATCAGGTTTTGGTGGTTTTTTGGGGGGTAATCAAAAATGCTTTACAAACAGATTAATTGGAGACAGTAAAAAAACAAAATTAATGGATATTAACTGCTACGCACATTAGTACGGAATGTCAACAAAGCCATGTAACGGTTTGGAGACCCATCTCTGATGATACGAAGGTGCTGAATGTCACCATGGCATGCAGCAGTGAATGTAAGAAGATCATGACATGTCATAGTTGCCGGAACTGCTAGGATACACACGGTCTGGCTTCTCTGGGCAGCTCTGTCCATTGGTGTTAGGTCACTAGAATACAACAGAAGTCAAGACTTAGTTCTACAAATGGCTCCATAAGTTTATTACCTGTAGTCTGCCTTCATAAATTGTGGAGAAAAAAAGGCTTAAGACATCATGTCCATGAAGTAATCATTGTAGCTAAGTCGCACAACATGACAGCTTATAAATGAAACACCGGCATATTTTCATGGATGAACACCTCATCATTTGATAGCAGTGGGTTGTCAGGTTCATGCTTTGGCCACCTAGTTAAGTAGAAAGAAGTCTTGGTAGAAGGTGGACATGAAAGCAGGGGAAACCATGGTCTATTTAATCACAATGGGAGGAAGAAAAACACTACTGGCTCTGGTACCCATACTTACCATTTCTTCACATGAATTTGTGGAGGAAACTTCAGTATTTATGTCCATACATACAACCTCATGGTTTGTCAATGTTAACAATATTTCCCCTGAGGGTGATGACACACTTCTCGAAATCCATTCTAGCAGCAGCAGGCTATATGAACTAGCCACAGCAGTGAGATGACTGATGATGCTTATAAGTGGGGGCAGAAGTGACTGAATGTGTGTGTAACTTTGATGATACTCAAATTAGTGATAGCAGTGCGCAGTCAAATTAGTGACAGCAGTGAGCAGTCAAATTAGTGATAGCAGTGAGTAGCAGTGATCGTGAAACTCAAGATGTTAAGCTAAATGTATTCAGACTGCATACTACAACAATTTCCATAAGTTTCCTAGGTGTACATCACTTACTCTTCTTTGTACAAATGAAGAATGCCCTTGGTAACTTCAACAAAGGGATTCCCAGAAATGAAATTTATCTGCTCCCTGCCTTTGACACCAGGATCCATGCACTCAGTCTCACATGACCTTCGGGATTTGGGATCTGGTGAGAAAGTGCAAAATAACATTTTTGTTGAGATCCTTACTCTTGTGGGATGATAGATGGCATAAACTGGTAGTTAGTTACTAACATTTTTGTTGAGATCTTTACTCTTGTGGGATGATAGATGGCGTAAATTGGTAGATAGTTACTGACGCTTCAGGACAACCTATCAATCCCCACCTTCAAGGGTCAAGCAGTCCAAGTCTTTTTGGGGTACTTGACTGTGACTGCCTGGTTGTGCTGAAGCATCAGTAACTACCAATCTACAATGTAAAAACATCCCAGAACAGCAAATATATCATTCACACTGAGGCAGAAGCCTGAAATCATGCACAATTTTTGTTAATAATAGCAAATGGTATATTCCAGTTCTGAGTGTGTGTGCCAGAAAGAAACAATAATATTCTCTTTACAGAGAATTGGGAAGGTGAAAGCATAATCAAAATGTCTAGTTTTGCAGAATCTAAATGATATTTAGTGAGTTCCAATAAAGATATTCACATCATAAAATATACTTTCTCATGTTCTGGGCAGTTTAGTCAGATAAGTGACCCTGTGTGCACCAGCTGGCAACAAACTTCTGCACATACTATCAGCATGTTACATGAACAGTTTGAGTTGTATGGTCAAATGTGTCTCAAACAAATTCAGTTGCAAAATTTGTCATCATCATATGCAGAAGAACACACACTTCACAGATGTGAAATGTATCTTAATTCAACAGATACTCAAAATTCTTTCTTTAACCTCGAAAAACTTCCACACAAATATGATGTATCCTTCACACAGAAGGCGCCAACTAATCATTATCTGCTGCAAACTTTAACAAAACCTTCTTATGAATTCCATAAATCAATTATTGGAAGGCTCCCAAAGCTCAGTAAATATCATTTTATAATATGCAAAGTAATTCAGCTTTGTAATACAGGAAGACTAAACTTCTATGTGTAACACTAAATTTTTAGCCAGAACTTTAAAATTTACAATTGTTTGTAACCAGTCTATTACAGGTAAAGACTGGAGATTTTTTAATATTGGACTCGCTTCTATAAATCAGTAAGCAAAATGTAATCTTGAGATGTCACCTAACCCCCACAATATCATGCAATAATATGCATCTGCAAACTGTAATATTGCTACTATAAATATGTTTGTTGTGGTTCATCACAAGTCCCATGTCTTTGGTTTAACCATACATATCATGACTTGGATCTTATGTGAGAGTCTGTCAGCACAGGTTGTATCAGATAATGTGAAAAAAATTCAGACACAAAACTTATTGTGGACAATAAGGAACCGTTATACTACACTTCAAATACTGTTAATATGAAAATACTTCATTGAGAAGTTATACTTTCCTTGGGATAAGCAGCCCTACTAACTCCATGCATTAGTAAGTTAAAAGTTTGTAAAAAGTGATACGTGGAACAAGTACGAGTTATTAATCCTATTCTGGGTTACAGAGTCAATCCTCTCTCCTCCAAAACTATCAACGAGACTGCAAATTTACTTACTCAAACAGCTGCCTAACCTACAATACATTCAAGTTTAGTGAAACTCCAAACACAGGACCGAAATATATTACACAGTGTGAATACAAACCTTCAACAGTAGTCAGAGGTTGAGCTGCAGAGTCTGTGCCTTCTGAACCAGGAATTAATCCACGAGGTCTTGTCTCCCCTTTGTCACTCGAGTAAGTCTCAATTGTAATATCGCGCATTTCACGTCGTCCCCGGGCGGAACAAAAATTGTGACTTTCGGCTGCCATAGCTCCACACGGCACTGCAAATGAATGTATTCCAACAGTGAACACAAATGTCGTTCAATCGCAAGCACATGTCATTTAGTAGCTTACAAACTCACCAATTTGATTTTCAGTCTCTACGGTGCACACATAACTTAGTTCAATTCCGAATACACATAAAGATACAGACACTGACGGGGCCACAGACATCACATAAAATGGAAAACAACAAATACATAAATTTTCAAATAATGCTGTACACTTGCAACAGCTCAAATTTTCTCTCCTCGTATGCAACTGTCACTCATTGGACAAAATGGTGTACAACTAACGCAACACATTACGATGACCTCTAATCCGTTCCGAGACCAATGTAATACGGATTTTGCAGGGTGCACAGTGCGATGTCTCGTAGGAATTACTATTTTTACATCCCTCAAAGACATTGTTACGTATGCTTTGGTATGTTTTATCTTACATAAGACCTGCGGTTCCCTAAGCGGTGGAATGTCAAATAGTGCAAACTAAACAAAAGACCCCCATCTTCAAAACCTATGTAGCGCGGGCATTATTTGTGGACTGCTTAACCTGAAGATAAAGAATGTACTATCTTTCGAAACGTCGGTAATTATTTCCCAGTCTAAATGGCGTAACATCCCAAAAGGCTTGTACCTTCAAATCTGTACTACCCGTACGTATTACAAGAAACATTTCTTAAGTCCGAACTTGAATTATTTTCGAATGAATTACACACTTGATAGATAAAAAAATTCGGGGATTGGAATCCTTCACGAGGAGCTGCTAGTCACTCGCCTGGAATCTGGTGGTTCGTTAGCACTATTATCCACATTTCTATCGCGGATTTTGCTATCATATTATATCATTTATTTTCTTTCCGTAAATCCGTACAGGATTACATAGTCCATATGGATATGGTAATCGTCATATTTGTTGGGATTAAGGGGTGTCATCAACACAAGTGTGTACAACAATCACATGGTTATTTAGTATGATAAATATAATAAAAATACAACAATACAGATTGTTTAGTGTAATAAAATATAATAGGGTTACAAATAAGAATTAAAAGTAAAAATAAAAAATAAAAATAGTGGGGTAAGTTAGAAGCAATTAAAGGTACTCTTTAAGTAGGAAATTTTCCTTCGTTACAGATAGTGGTTGGATATATACTAACATATTTATAAAGCAGACTTGTAAGTAAAGAGAATGAATATTTGTCCCAAAGCCCTCATATGTCAATTCAGATCATGTAGAATGTATCACAATACAAACAGTGTGTCCGGCGAATTAATTACATTCTATAGATTCTTCTTCATTCAGTATTTGTGTTATTCTTGTACTACACAAGAATATTTGTCACGCGTGGTTTTTTTCTTCCAACTGAACGAATAACATTTTTGAGCACTTATTGGTTTTACTGTTACCCACTCATCTCTTCTTTGATTTGATCCCCCGAATAGCTTTTGGTAAAGCATGAATAAGTAAATATCATTATCTGTCTCAACATAACAATTTCTATTAGGTAATACAGCCTAATTTATATTAAAAAAAGTTGCATGTTTCAACCTAAATTAGGTCGTATCCGTGCAGAATAGAATCTTGAAGAAGAAAGTAGGTAAACCGCACTTTTAAATTTGCTTAAAAGTCTCTCTTGGACTATCCCAGAGATGGAGGCTAAAACTCCTGTGAAATGTCTGTAATTGTATGAAAATCTACATGGCGTCATTTCCCAGAATATTTGATTCTTCATGCTACAATCACCGTCGTGCACCGTAAAACGATGAAGTTAACTCTTTGCTCCTTGAGACAGCCTGTGCTTCACGGCGTGTCTGAAGTGTATTGCATGGGTGCAACTTGGAGATTGACCTAGTAAAATAACAATATAGAGGCTTTCAACATCTGCCAGCCAAAACCAAATTCATCGAGGGCTACTGATTCCAGAGAAGAATAATTCTCATCCCTTTGCCCCACTGGCGGGGAAGTAATGTCATTTATCAGTTATTATGTAGTCGGTAATATTAATCAGTTTAAGGTTTTGACATAATCCATAAAGAAACCTGCATTGTGATACAAGACCACAATAATCACGGACTAGAGACATCAATGTTCTGCACACGTCAGCTAATTTTTATGTGTTTTTGTTCTACAGGTTTCGTTACTCTATATGAACGTCATAGCGACGGGCTTTCACCATTCGGACGAATAACTATTCCAAGGTGGAGTTGCTGTTCAATGGTATTAATCTCTGTGGTCCATGACTACTGTACGGACAGGAACAATCCGTGACCGATTCATGGCGGTTTAGAAACGGCGACGCGCGAAAGATAAACCGTAGCAGAAATCAGAGACAGATTCCCACATCAGTGTAAAACAACATGGAATTTAATATTCTGGGAGTACTGTAACATATTATTTTGCTTCAGAATTATCTTATATCTGAAATAGCGTTTAATGTTTCGCATGGATTGTAGTAACTTTCTGTGTTGCTTCATTCTGTGTTATAATTGCTTCTCTCTTGCAGAAAGTGGTATCGTATATAAACAACTGGTACGACTTCACCAATATAGACAGTGTTTCAATAACACTGGTTTTCATAAAAATAATAACATTATTCTGTGTGGTGTACAACTTGCTTGCATTTTTCAAGGAAGATGAAGATGAAGGTATTGTTGCTATGTTAGATGTTTCAAAATTTAAGTTCCACCTTGTAACGTAAGAACACAATAAAGAACCATCAGTCACATTCCAGTTCGACAGTTATTTAATGTAAAATATACAAAATGTTTCAGTCTTACAAAGCCATCTTCAGGTAGTAAAAACTATAAAAATATTTTGAGAAAATTTTAAATGACCTACCAATTCATAGGTAAATATAAAATCTAATTCCTTTATGGGAATTTGTACAGTTCAAAAGGTATGATCTTTTTTAACATCAAATATTCCTGTAAAGACATGAGATTTCAATCTTACCTATGAATTCTTATGTTATTTATAATTTTCTCAATATAATTTTATAATTGTAAGTACCTGATGATGGTTTTGTAACCCTGGAACATGTTGTATATGTATTACTTTATACTATATTATATAATACTGTATATTAATTACTTTTTATTAATATGTTAATACACAATTTATTTTCTGGAATAATCCCCACTACAAAATGCATAATAGTGTTACTGTTGCAATTAAAAAAAAAAAAACTGATTCTAGGCAGTGTTTAATATCTTAGTCTATGTGGCAGTGCTGCACCAGACTATTAAAAATGGTTGAATATACAATGGTTTTCCCATCGCATTTTAATAAAAGCTATGTTTTTTTTGGAACCAGTTACAAGAAAAGTGTTTTATGCCACTACATTCATCAGAATTACATCAGTCACTTCTCTGATTTATTAGCCTGCACATGAATTATGCCCTTGAGCACATATCATCACTGTAGTACTGCCACCCAGACAGCAGCATTTCTGCATAACTTACCCTTTATACTAGAATTCTCTGCTGGGTGTAGTTGCTCCATTATCGTATATCCAGTGGCATACCCAGGAATTTTGTTCGGGGGGGTTCAACAAATTTAGTTGAGGACAGAGGACAGAGAATGGGGATCAGGGGCTGGTAGCCCCCTACCCCCTATTCAAGATTTCTGGAGGCAGCTGTAATACAGGAAGTTTCATTTCATATAGTAAAAGTTTCTTAATTTTTGGTACTTTAAGAATTTTTATGATGACAACCAATATATTTGTCATTGCTAATGTAAAACAATCGCAAACCTAGGTATTTTTAGAATTTTACTGCCTTTTTTCTGAACATCATGGAGTGTTGGCATCCTAAATTCAGCAATTTTTAACAGTTTTCAATATCGGGTTGAGTTTGGCACGATTTTGGAGGGCCTTCGGAATTTCGGGGGGGAGGGGGCGTTTGAACACACCCAAACACCCCCTAAGGTACGCCACTGCATATATCTAAACTACGGTCTTCTGAAATGTGATAGTGTCCTGTTTGGTAGTTGGATTCAAATGTTTGGAAAGAGCCTGTCATCTCCAACTTCATAGTTACACCATGTAGTTTGATAGATTTATGCCAGCATTTCATAGCAAACTGTTCCTGTCATTTAGGGTAGACATTACATCCCAAACAACTGCAACCTTGATGATCATTACCAATACAAATTCATATATCATGCAATGTTTGAGCTGTGTGTAATAAATATTCCCATACGTGACATACGTCTATGAAAGTTTATATTCACATCTATAAAGTCAACATAAGATACAATCTTCATCTCCAGAAACCAGTAATTGGGAGTTAAAGTACAACTGTGCAAAAACACGCACTAACATACAAGAATGACACTGAAATGTAAGCTTTTCCCTCAAAATGAATGAATTTTAAATAGACTTTTGCACCAATAATTTTGATATTACCAGCTTGTCTTAATGTGGTACTGGTATTTTGAAACATGAATGGCTCTTCAGTAGACTACAAAGTTAAAATATGGTAGTTACAAGGAAAGCATGAAGACACACATCACCTCATTCATTGATGGTGTACACGAAAGTTTAACACATGTAAAAACGTTATAAAAAACAGTGTAACAGTTTAAACTCAACTGCCAATAATGAACCTTCCAGATCCAGAAGATTCAAGTGAGGTCAGTGTGTCTACTGAATGTTTTAGCAAGAGAACGGAAGGAAATGAAGATCAAGTGCCTGGACATTCAGCTGGATATGCTTATACAATTAATGATATTCACTTATATTCAGCCGTAAGTAATTGAATGTTACTTAGTAATATGTATTTATCTAATTATGCATAGAACAGAAGTGATAAGTAATTTTGAACCTCCTTTTCTTTGATTTAATGGAACACACATACTGTCAAAAATGGTGGCACAGTGGTTAAGGCGCTCTGCTACAAATCAGAAGGTCACTGGTTCGATCCCAGCTGGTATCATAGGAATATTTCATTTACATAAAATCCTTCCGATCACACTATGGCCCTGGGGTCAACTCAGCCTCTAAAAGAAACAAGTACCAGGAGCACTTCCTGGGGGGAAAGGCGGCCGGTGCGTAAGTCTGACAACCTTACCACCATCCTGTGCTGTTGTCATGAAATCTGGGAACCTTAACTTCCTGGAACCCTCTGGGCCACTCCAGGCCTGTAACAGGACTGATTTACTTTTTTTAATTACTGGCAAAAGCTAAAAAGGCTTAATTACAAAGTTGGAACTTCATAAAATTTGTTTTGAACATGTGTAACATTATGCAGATTTAGTGAAATATATACAAGTAGGAAACGTACAATCTGTACTATTACGATTACCACTTCCTGGATACGATGCCCTGTACATATTGCTCTACATGGTATCACATTCCAGAAGACACGAATGTTCCTACTGGATGTGATATGATGCCCTGTACTTTGGTACTGCACTACATGGCATCACATTCCAGAAGACACTAATCTTTATACTCGATGCCAGAGGTGGGTAAAGGTGAAGATATCCCTGTGCAGGCCATGAAGGCATACTAGGGGAGGAGACATGGCTCCACTAATTCTTTACCTTGGCACTAGATGAAGGTGAGCGTTTAACATCATATCCCTGCTGCTTTACTCCCAATGAAGAGACCAGTGCCCATTGAATAGGAGGCTGGCGAGCCCCAGAGCCAGTCTTGGATGCTTTGCAGAAGAAACTCAAATCTGATTCTTACTTACTTACTTACTGCACGGTGCAGAGTCTTTCTTGAGCAGCTAACTGGTTTGCGGCTAGTCAAGAAATTCCCTGCATTTCACGGAACCCGAAGGTTCATTATGGCACTCACAAGCGTCCGCCACCTATCTCTATCCTGGGCCCGCCCAATCCAGTCCATATACCCACATCCCACCTCCTGGACATCCATCCTAATATTATCCACCCATCTATGCCTAGGTCTCCCCAGTGGTCTCTTTCCCTCCGGTTTCCCCACCAAGACCTTATACACCCCCCTACTGATTCTAAACTCATTAATTCTATTTTTGACTTATGTTAGTATTAAGATAAGTTTAGTTAGACCTGCAAAATGTACAATTGCAAAAACAATATTTGGAAAATATATTCACTTCAGACTGGATTAAATCTTAATACTCTTGTTCATTACAAGCTGAGGTATATCACTCCGTACAGCAACTTGGCAGCTTGCTGGTTGGTCCTGGGCTCCAATCATGGTAGAAGAAACAGATTTTTCTCTTCTGTAGGAGGCCTAGGCAACAAACCGTTCAATGGCTACTGGGGTTCTTTCGTTAGGGTAAAGCAGCCAGAGAATAAAGTTGACCACATGCTTCTAGCTAGTGCCAAGGTTAAGAATGAGTGGCGCTATACATTTTCTACCCCAGTATGCTCTCATATTGGGGACAGAGCACATATTACCCTCATTACAAATAAGTGGCTGAATGCATGTAGCACATTAGAGACATTACAAATACAGAAAACTAAGACCGGACATTTGAACTGCAACCACGCTTGTGACAGTGATTAAGAATACAGAAAGAATATTAGTTAGGCATCCCGAAGGTGCAGGATTACTTAAAGACCAACCTATAGGCGGGAAGGAACTATTAAAATGGATTTTATGTTTTGTTGACTGTGCATCTTATTACAATCTTTGTAAATGTAAAAAAGAATTGTTTGTCAAGGTGGTTATTTACAAAGATTAGAATGGATCTTAGATAAATTATGTATGAAGGTAAAATCTGTTTCAATAAATTTTATACAATTTTCAATGGCGAAATTTTGAAGTTGCAGTAATGATGTATCAGATTCTGTAATAGTACAGCGATTAACCATGTACTTTTCAAGAATAACTTATTTTATGGTCACAGTAGTGACAGCATGTGTCAGCAAACACTATTTTCAGAACAATAGTACAGCTGATGTACACGGTTTTGTGGTAGCCATGATTTGTAATGACAAATTAATCTTCCCATTAACCAGAATGTTTGCAACAACTTAATTATCCCATATTATAAAAATGTCATATCCCACTGACAGTAATAAATTTCTATGATGCTTGTCCCGGAATTTATATACAGTGTCATCAGACAGTGTATTTAAAACTTGTTTGAATGTATTCTAGTAACAGCCCCAAATTTTTTATTACCTGTTACAGTGAATTTCAGTAATTACACATATTGTGTTTCAATATTCATATTTAAAACTTTCTTAATAATGCTGAGTATGTTATTTTGCCCACTCTGCTATAAATACAGACTTGCATAGTTGAATAAAGAGAGACCAACTTGATGCCACTTGCTTTTTTATTTCATTATTTAATGCTCAACATGTTTCAGATGTTAATACATCCATCCTCAGGAGCTTGCAACTTATTTGTTGAGTTATTTCATGGGTTGTATTGCTCTGGTTCGATGTGTGTTGGTGTTACGTTGTGGTTTGGCTGGTGGTGTGGTATCAGTATGCAGGCTGAAGCTGCTACAGCCTGCATACTGATACCACACCACCCCAGCCAAACCACAATGTAACACCAACACGCATCGAACCAGAGCAATACAACCCATGAAAT
>Ga0131853_10007771_pt1 | contig 19452 bp, 23 predicted proteins | sample TergutLab28metaG_FD_92764 | JGI IMG/M metagenome (GOLD analysis project Ga0131853, IMG submission 92764) | Labiotermes labralis P1 segment gut microbial communities from Petit-Saut dam, French Guiana - Lab288 P1 (version 2) (version 2) | ecosystem: Host-associated > Arthropoda: Insects >... | reverse complement strand
CTCCCCCCAGCCGCCTTCTTTTGCTTACTTTTCTTGGCGGAGCAAGAAAAGTAAGTGCCCCCGCGGCATGAGCGGGTTCATTATTCCTCGCCCGCAGGCGAATTAAGACTTGGTCTTGACCTTGGCCCTTAAATCTAAGCCCCTGCCCGAAGGCAGAATCAATATTGGAACCTTGACCTTAAAAGATCTCAACCCAAAAATCAACGCTTTCTGTCAACTCCCATCGCGGGATAAAACGCCTAGTACGTGTAAAAATATCGAAAAGGGAGGTGTGTTAGATGGCAAAGGACAGCCAAATCGACCCAAAAGAAGTGCGAAAGGCAAAAGCGAAGGGCGGGCCAACCATGGCAAACAGCCAGCCGGACGGCGAGGGCCGCAACGAAAAAAAACATTCGGTCAAACCACAGGGATTTAGCAAAGGCAGCGGGAACAGATAAACTACGCATATCTGCCGGTCACCCCGTGCAACTACCAGGGTGACCGGCAGATATTTTACTCGCTTACCCCCCTTAGTAATTATGCATAAAAATACATAAATTTGCAAATATATTCACAGTTGATCTGCGAATTGATAATTTCGTAGGATGATGATACAATTCTTTAAACGATAGCACAGCAAACTTTTGGGGAGGTATGCATAATGAAGAAGATTGTGATTGCCTTGGGCGGCAACGCCTTGCAGGACGCCGGCGGCCCAAGCACCGCCGAGGCCCAGCTAGAGACGGTCGAGAAAGCTTGCGGATATATAGCAAGCGTCATCGAACAGGGGTACACCGTGGTTATTGCCCATGGCAACGGGCCGCAAGTGGGCAGGCTGGTACTCCAAAACGAGTACGCGGTACCGGTCACCCCGGCTATGCCCTTCGACGTCTGCGGTGCAATGAGCCAGGGAATGATAGGCTACCACATCCAGCAAGCGATGGGCAAAGTGCTGCGCAACCGCAGTATAGACTCCCAAGTGGCTACCCTGGTAACCCAGGTGGTGGTCGACCAAAACGACCCTATGTTCCAAAACCCCACCAAGCCTATCGGCCCCTTCTACTCCGAAGATGAAGCCAAAGCCATTGCCGCTGAGAAGGGTTACACCATGAAAGAGGACTCCGGACGGGGCTGGCGGCGGGTGGTGGCCTCTCCCCTGCCTGTAGAAATCACCGAGCTGAGCGCAGTCAAATGCCTGATTGACGGCGGCTTTACCGTGATAACGGTCGGGGGTGGCGGGGTTCCGGTCATCAAGAGCGCAAAGGGCGAACTTTCAGGGGTTGCCGCGGTGATAGACAAAGACCTTGCCAGCGAGAAGCTCGCCGAAGATATCAACGCTGACGCTCTGCTAATCCTCACGGCGGTGGAGAAGGTCAGCCTCAACTTCAAAAAGCCAGACCAAAAAGACCTAGATACCATCACGGTCGCCCAGGCCAAAGAGTATATTGCAGAGGGTCACTTCGCGCCCGGCTCTATGTTGCCCAAAGTTGAGGCTGCGGTCAAATTCGCCCAGAGCGGCCCAGGGCGCAAGGCAATCATCACCTTTCTGGACAAGGCATTGGACGCACTCGCAGGCAAAGCGGGTACTACGGTGATAGGATAGCTATATAATGTATGTAAACTATAAGGCCGCCTATCGGCGGCCTTTGCTCTTTGCTCGCAACTTGCACATTATAATTGCTTCTTGATACGAGTAAGCGCCGATTTTTCCAAACGCGATACCTGCGCTTGACTAATACCTATTTCACGATTCAAAGTTAAAAATTTACCTTTCAACTCCGCTTCATAAATTTTTCCTATGTTTAAGCGGATTTCCAACTTGATATGCCGTTTGTCGCCATCTATCTTTTGGACAATGATTCTGTCGAGGAAAGCAGGGGTTAATCCTTCGACTAAGCTGTCCGGGTTGTTGTAGACTTCGCTGATAGACTCCCGCAGAGAGCCAACTTCCCTTTTAAGATGCGTGGTCAACTCCTTGGCGTTCTTCGCATTGTTGATGATGACGGCTTGTTCTTCGATATCGGCGTTCATCTGGTCGTTACGTTTCTTGAACTCTTCCTTTGAAATTGCATCCTCTATTAACAGTTCAAGCAGCTTGTCCTTTTTGTCGTTAATGGTGGCGATCTCTTTTTCGGCCGCCGCGATGTCTTTTGCGAAGTTCCTACTGCCGCTGGATTGGGAGTAGACGTCCATAAGCTGCTCAATCACGTTATCGCGGTTATCGTAGATGTCTTTATAAACCTCGTAGAGGATTTCGCCTACCTCGCTGGTGTAGATAGTGGGGCTGTCGCAGCCCTCTACCTTGCCTTTGAGGCGGTAGAGCTTGCAGTTCCAGACCTCCTGCTCGCCGCGCTTTTTGCTCTTGTAGATATGCCGGTGGTAGCTTGTGTCGTGCTCACCACAAATCAGTTTGCCGCTCAGTGGATACCGAGTAGAGAAGGAACCGCCGGCTTCTTTCATCTTTTCGCCCCGCATTCTATAGAGGGCGTTAGCCTTATCCCATGCTTCCTCGGAAACAATGGCGGGAATGTTGCCGTCCTTGTAGACGATCCATTCATCTTCCGGCATCCGTCGCTGCTTGTTGTCGCGGTAATCAACCGACACCGTCTTGCGCGAGCAGTAGAATCCCTTGTATTTGGGATTGGTTATAATGCTCTGCAATGTGGAGTAGCCATACATTTTGCCGGTGTTCGGGCTGATGAATCCCTCTTTTTCCAGTTGGCGGGCAATCCCGCGCAGGCCCCTCTTGCCTTCGTTGTAGATTTCAAACAGCCTCCGGATCATGACGGCTTCTTCTTCGTTGATGGTCAGCTTGCCATCGTTTTTGTGGTAACCGAGCATGTTGTCCTGCCCAAGCACGCGACCTTTTTCAATCGAGCGCTTATAACCAAAGCGCAGCCGCTCGGACAGCTTGCGGACTTCTTCCTGCGCAATACTTGCCATAATTGTCAGCCTCAGCTCTGAATCCGGCATCAGCGTGTTGATGTTGTCCGATTGGAAGTAAACGCCAACGCCACAATCGAGAAGCTGCCGAGTATACATGATGCTGTCTAAAGTGTTGCGCGAGAATCGGCTGATTTCCTTTGTGACGATAAGATCAAATTTGCCAGATTTGGCATCGCGTATCATCCGCATGAAGCTCTCGCGGTTCTCGGCCGACTTGCCGCTGATACCCTCGTCAATGTAGCCGTCAACAAGCATCCAGTTTTTCTGATTTTTGATGAAGTCATCGAAGTAGAAAATCTGATTGTCGAGGGAGTTGAGCTGCGCATCCTTGTCGGTGGACACGCGAGCATAATATACGACCCTGAGTTCCAGATCGTATATAGACGCACCTGCATTGATTCTTGTGCGTGTTTCTAGTGCATTCATATATTCCACATCCATATCATTTTGCAGTTTATTATCTATGGAATATTATAGCGCATCAGGCGGTCTTGTTCAAGGCGCTTGCCAAATCTTTTTCCAAACTCAGCAGACGTTCCGTGAATATCTGGTTGGCGCTCGCAAACATTTCTTGGGTGATTTTGCCTTGCTGGTATAGAAATCTGTTTATTTGAAGCGCCATGTGTAGATCGGCTAGCTTTTGCACATTTTTCATCGGCATACCTCCAGCTTGAGTTTTGGCACGATAAAGCGTGAATATACGGCAACTTGCCTGTGGCTTTGAGGTAATCTCATAACCGGGAATGTGGCCACAATTTTCTGGCTTTCTCAAATGCTGAGAAGACCTACGCATAGACAGAAATTTGACGGCGCGAATCTATCTACAGTATAATATATACTATATGCTCGCTTGACGCTCATCGTAAAGCCAACTAGCCGTTTTGCCAAAGACGTAAAGCGAGTAGAAAAAGTGAGGTTTATATGTCGCACCGTAAATTACTTAATGTGCTGAGCATATTTAACGCAACAGTGAACACATTGTACTTAGTCAGGTTTTTTGGGGTGCTTCCGCCTAAAGAGGTCGTTTATGGATATGTGCCATGGTTTATGTCATTCGCATTGCCTAACATTGCTTTTACTTTGCTATCATGGTTTTTGGTGTATTCATTGCTAAAAAAATCTGACACATTAGCAGTGTTATCAGGGTTGTTAAGTGCGGGGGGCTTAATTTTCCATGCACTAATCGGCTTAATGTTTGGTTTTTATACGGGCTTTCTGCAAACGATGACATTTAACTCAATATTTGAAATCGCAGTTTATGTATACGGTTTATCTCTCGCCGCATTTTACATCACACAATTTTGGAAAGTGCTTGCCCAAAATATTAAACGCTAATAACAAAAGGTGGGAATTTAATATAATGAATGAGGATAATGTACAACTGGCAGCGTTTCAAGACGAAGATGTGGCACTATTCGAGCAATGGCTTGACAAGGATTATATCTACAAATGGTTTTGCTGCGACGGTAAAGAAGGGGAACAAGCCCGTATCGACGGGCTAGAGGAAAGGCAAGCATGGCTTGACGAAGTAACAAGCAGAGAGGAAAACCCTTACAGGCATCTGTTCATTGTCACCTGCGATGGTATCAAAATCGGGTTTGGAGTTTGTATCGACTTGACTGGCGAGCCGGAATACGTGGAAGAACAATACCCAGATTTGAATGGAAAAGTAAATACGAGAGAGGCACTTGAACTTGGCTACTGCATTGGCGAAGAAAGCTATCTGAACAAAGGAATAGGCAAAACCATCATCAAGAAACTAGAGGAAAAGAGCCGCGAACTTGGTGCCGTATTACTGTTGTCAGACCCCAATGAGGATAACGTCCCCTCGGTGAAGGTGCTGCTTAACAATGGTTTTGAAAAATATAAAGATGGAGACTACCGCAAGCAGTTGAGGTAAATAGACTTAAGTTGGTTGAAAACACGCTTGAACAAAAAAATTATTTGACATGATAGGAGAAATTCGCTTTGAAAAAGCATGTATTTACTTTAGTTTTAATAGTAGCTATGCTACTTGTTTTTACAGCTTGCGGCGGCAACGGTAATGCCCTAGAAGAACCTGCGCCACAGCCAAGCCCAACACTTGAACTGCCACACGAATGGACAATCGAAGAACTAGCCGAAACAATAGTATCCGCAGGGGAATTTTGGAACAAATGGTGGGCATCACACCACACATTTGAATGGGAACATATTGATGATTCTAGGCGGAACTGGCAACCTTGGGATGAAGAAATAACACCGGCACATCATCCTCTTTCAAGGGGTTTTGCCGTAGTTTTGCCGTCATCGGGATTTACAAGCCTTGATGATATTGGCGCCTACCTACTGCAATTCTATACACAAGATTGGGTAGGCAGAGGGGAATTTGCCGAACCCGAAGTTTCAATGGAATTTATGGTCGGTGAACACGTCACTCTTTTTGGCTTCTACGGTCTGGAGGAATATGACGGCGAACTGTTTGTCTTTATTCAAACAGAATGGTCGGCTCGTCCAGATTGGCGGGCGGCAACCCATACCTTAATTGAACAAGACGGCAATCGTGCCGTGGTTGAAACAGTAGTACCAACATATGTTCATGGACATTCCCAAAGCGAAGATATGCCGGCAATCACATACCGCTTCACTTTCATAGACGGCAGAATTGACAGCGGGATTGGGCAATTGCATGAGGTTCAGTCCTCGCAAGATTACCATGTATTGCAAGGGTTTGATGCAATCCTTGAGGGTATGGTGCTTTCCATCCACCGGGCAGAAGACGTTGACCTTGAAAGGTTTGGGCTTCATTCGATAGACCACGCAATTTTATGGGGAACACCGGGATACGGTGAACAAATGGTGATAGTAGCATCTGAGCCTATCTCCAATGTCTCATTAATTCATTTTTCAAATGATTGGAATGACGATGCTGAAGAACGTATCTACACCTTAATTGAATCCCACAGTATAACTGATATTCTTAACCCCAGCGATGCGCTTTATATTCACGATTTTATGAGTCTCGGCACTTTGCCGGGAAGCGGTATTTCATTCTACGATGCGCATGGAGAGCGGCATTTCTTTGCTGTCCATCACGACAATAGCGACAGCCCACATTGGTACGTGATGTGGAATATAACAGACCAAATGCGGTTTGAACCAGCGTAACGTTGGACCCACGCCGCTCCGCGGATACACGCACCAAAGCGTCACACAAAAAAAGTAGGGGTTCACTCTCCGCTTCTTGGGCGGACTTGTGACCCCAAACGCGGAGCGGATACCCCCTAACTTGCTTCGGAGTGGCGCTTCGTCAAAAAAATTTATATTAGCAGCAGGAACGGAATTGATGCTTTCATGAACTCTCTATACAAGAAATGGGACTTATTAGCTGGGGAAAATAAAGAATGATAATTCGTGCAAATTACTTTAAATGCACGAATTAATGTGTTATAATAATGATGCCAAATGCAAAAGGAGGTTTAGACTATGGCAACCAGTCAACCGAGCCAAGCAACTAGCCAAACAATTAACGTCACAATACGCCTTGACCGTGAAGTGAAAGAGAACGCCGAAAAGCTGTTTGGAGATCTTGGCATGAATCTCTCCACGGCATTTAACGTCTTTGCAAGGCAGTCCCTGCGTCAGGGTAAGATACCGTTTGAAATCTACGACCCATTTTTCAGCGAAAAGAATCAGATCGAACTAGCTCGCAGAGCCAAAGATATTGAGGAAGGAAAAAACCTCTCTGCTCACGACTTAATCGAGGTAGGAGATGAATAAAATTTGGCACAATAAGGCGTGGGATGAATATGTCCATTGGCAAACACAGGACAGGAAAAAGCTAAAACGAATCAATACCTTGCTCAAAGATATTGAGCGTAGCCCCTTTGACGGTATAGGCAAGCCGGAGCCGCTTGTTGGAAATCTGCAAGGATACTGGAGCAGAAGAATTGACGACGCCAACCGCATTGTGTACAAAATTGAGAATGATCAACTTGTCATATTGCAATGTGGTGGTCACTATGGTGATAAATGAGGTGTCTCACTATGCTGTCAGAGCTTATTGGGCAAGAACGGTTTTTCTATGTAAAGACCCTTTGACATCCCCAATAGTGCTTATGTAAAGGACTTTTGATAGAATCCTCGCATGAAATATTCTATAGTCAGTGCAAGGAGGTTAACATGAACATAAGCAGCACAATCAGGGAGCAACGAAACAAACAGTCATTGTCACAAGAAGAGCTAGGCGAGAAAGTATACGTTACAAGACAAACGATTTCTAGCTGGGAAAACGGAAAATCTTATCCAGACATCAACAGCCTCATCTTACTTTCACAAACCTTCGATATGACAATCGACAATCTAGTCAAAGGAGATTTAGAGATTATGGAACAAAAGATTGAGAAGAACGATATTCGAGACATGAACCGAAATGCACATCTAATGCTTACAAGCATAGTGGTAGCTGGGGTTTTGCTTCCCTTGTCATGGTACATGGGCTTCATCCCAGGCATGGCAATCGCTGTACTCTTTTTTGTTGCGGCTATGTGCCTGGGGCATAAAGTGGAGAAAATCAAAAAACAGTACGATGTGCAAACCTATCGCGAAATCGTAGCATTTTTCAAAGGAGAAACCCTTGATGAAATAGCTAAAATACGAGAGTCAGGAAAGAGAGTATATCAAAAAATCTTCTGGTTTGTCGGTTCTCTTGTTTTTGGTCTAATCGTATCAGCGGTAATTTGGTGGATTTTGAGAGGCTTTTAAAGGTGTTGTCAGACCGAATCTCACAAGACAATCATACTCTCCAAACAATCGTATAGCCACAAAAAGCACCGCCTACCCGGCGGTGCTTTCCCTATGCAACAACCACTACCTCCACCTCAAATTTCGCTTTCCAATCCCCTTTATACCCATCCGTACACCGCAAAAATATTTTATGCATTTTGTTGTATGTAATACCTATTTCTTGTGCCACTTCCATTTGTGTCTTACCCACAAAGAAACGTAGCGAGAGTATCTTCTTTTCCCGGTCTTCAAGGTTCTCTATCGCCTCTTTTAGGAAGATTTCGTCCAGCCAGTCTTTATCGCTTTGCTTATCCCCTACTTGATCCATTACGAATATGGTGTCACCACCGTCGGAGTAAGCGGGTTCGTACAAGCTGACCGGCTCGACTATCGCCTCGAGAGCAAGCACGATATCCTCTTTCTTCATCTCCATTTCTTTGGCAATTTCCTCTACGGTGGGTTCTTTGTTACTAGCCGAGGTCAAGCGCTCTTTAACTTGCATAGCTTTGTATGCGGTGTCGCGCAGAGAGCGGCTAACCCTGATAGAATTATTGTCGCGCAGGTAACGGCGTATCTCGCCTATTATCATCGGCACGGCGTAGGTGCTAAACCGCACGTTCAGCCCGGTGTCGAAGTTGTCGATAGACTTTATCAGCCCGATACAGCCTACTTGGAACAAATCGTCAAGGTTTTCGCCACGATTGGTAAACTTCTGCACAACGCTGAGCACAAGGCGCAGATTGCCGTTTACAAGCAGGTTGCGCGCTTCTTTGTCCCCTTCTTTTATTCGGTTTAGCAGCTCTATCTTTTCCGCTTCTTTCAGCACTTTCAGCTTGGACGTGTTGACGCCGCAAATCTCAACTTTGTTGATCATGCAAACTCCCCCTCGCCTTGGCCAACTTTAGTAATTCATACTCAACAAGTATTGGCCTGGATGATAGGGCTAATGCAGTGCATTTTTTGGCAAATTTTAACGACTACTCAAAACCCGCTCAGGGTGCGAGGCCATAAGTAAAATGGTAAAATAAGACAAAACAGGGGTGCTCTCTGTCAGCACCCCTACTCTACTTTTTACATTTTTAAGATATCCGCTCCAGCTCTTTTTTCAGCCGCTTCACTATCCTCTTCTCAAGGCGGGAAATGTAAGATTGAGAGATGCCGATTATCTCGGCCACCTCCTTTTGGGTGCGCTCTTCCCCATCCAGCAGGCCAAAGCGCAGCTGCATTATCTGTTTTTCCCGCTCAGCCAGCTTGTCAACTGTTTCGAGTAGGATAGTTTTTTCGATATCCTGTTCTATCGGGCGGTTGATAGCGTCCACGTCGGTGCCCAAGATATCTGAGAGTAACAGCTCGTTGCCATCCCAGTCAATGTTCAGCGGCTCATCTATAGAAACCTCGTTCTTGTGGTTCTGGCACTTGCGCATATGCATGAGGATTTCGTTCTCGATACAACGAGAGGCGTAGGTGGCCAGCTTTATCCCCCGCTCAGGGCAGAAGGTGTTGACCGCCTTGATAAGCCCTATTGTGCCGATTGAGACAAGATCCTCGACGCCAATCCCCGAGTTCTCGAACTTACGCGCGATATACACCACCAAACGCAGGTTGTGTACTATCAGCTCCTGCTTAGCCTCCTCGCAGCCTGCGCTCAGCCCGTTGAAGACCAGCCTTTCCTCTTCGCGGGTGAGCGGAGGCGGCAGAGTATCCGGCCCGTTTATGTAGTAAATTTTCGTGCACAGAATCCGAAAAAGCAGCTTTTCTAATTTGTCCTGTGCCCACTCGTGCAGGGATTTTCTCATACGTTAACACCACATTCCATCTTGAGTTTTGCTGCGACCAGATCCGGGTTAAGGATAGCTTGGGCGCCCCCCTCCCCTATTCTTTGTGCGCTTATTGCCATATAACACAACCCCGCCTTGTACAGCTGCCCGTCATGCTGAATTATCAGCTCATCTACCCGCAAAGCGGGCAGGGTTCCTTTGCCGCCCATTGCGGAGTAAGGCACCACTCGTATGCGAACACCCGCGTTTGTCGCAGTCCTTCGCCAGTCTCCCGCTTTTATCGCGCGGGCCAGCGCGGGGTTTAAAAGTACGCTTACCTCCCGCAATGGGCAGACAATCACGGGCACCCCGCTAAACGGCTCGTACAAACTGTTGCCGGTGTCGACCAAAGCGCCCAGCGAGCAGCTGTTGCCGCCAAGCTTTACCGTTACCCGGCATTTTGTCCCCATCAGACGCCCCCCGCGGGAGAGCCGGTGGGCAAGCCCAAGCAAGAGATACGCCGCTGCCGCACCAATCAGCAGGGTCATTGGGTTTATATTGAAGTAGACTATACCGCCCAGGTAGATCATTCCTCGTGGCGCAAACAGCAGCCAAAGACCCAGCATTGCCCCGGCAAAGAAGAAGTTAACTGCAAAGAACATCCCCCAGCCTTTTAGAAGCCCCATAAAGCTCTCCCAGGGCAGAGCCACCAGCACAATTATGCCGGAAAGAAAAAACCTGTAGCTCATCATGACGAAAAAGCTCATAAACGGTAAAAAAATAGCCAGCGAACCAACTGCCCCCAGCAGCGCCGCCCCGACTATTCTACGTCTTTTTATTTGCGTTCCCAGAATCTTGGCTGTGCCGCAAAGAAGTAGTGCAGTCGTGATATAGTTGAGAACCAGCAGCACATCTACATAAACGGTAGTTTCCATTTTACACCACCTGCCGGGTGGTCTTCGCACCCTGCCACACCATTATAAAATAAGCGTGGCCGGGCTAATTGTCGTAAAGCGTTGACGAGCTATAAATATTTGACATTTTTTGGAATATGCACAGTAAGAAACCGGCCTCCCCGCTTATGGCGGAAAGGCCGGTGTTTGTAGTGTTATAGCGTACTAAAAAGCTATTTTAGAGGAACAGCGAGAGGATATATACAGCTATTATGGCGCCTATACTACCTATAGCGGTACCACCCGATACGTTGAAGAAGCCTTCTTTCATGCTCAAGTTAGCCGAGCGCACAACTACCCAGTAATGGCTGGCGTTTACGTGGTAGAAGAAAGTCGCGCCCGCAGTCAATGCCAGAGCTACTATTACCGGGGAGAGGCCCAGGTAAGGCAGCAGCGGGAACATGATTGCCGAGCCGGTGATCAGCGAAACGGTAGCCGAGCCGTTGGACAGTACAAGCAGCAGCGTTACGAAGAATGGAATGAACACTGCCGGCAACGCTGTGTTGGCAATAGCCTGACCCATGAACTCGCCAACGCCGGACACGCGCAGAATAAACCCGTAAGAGCCTGCCGTACCGGTCGCTAGGATAATAAATGCAGATGTGTCAACAGACTTGTTGAACCATTTGCCGATTTGCTCTCTGCTCAAAACGCTCGGGTCCAAGCCAAACGCGACAAGAACGCCGATGCCCAGAGCCATGATAGGATGCCCTATAAAGCCGAAAAACGAGTGCATGGAAGCCGGGATCAGTGGGTTTTCTCCGATTGTTCCAAATGAGTTTATGCATATAAGAAGGATTGGAACAAGCAGGGACGCGAAAGCCATGAACGCGCTTGGAAGCCTTTTATCCGACTTGATCATAAGATCTTCGGCGGTAATTTTGCCCTTCGGCAGCGGCTCAATGCCTTCCATTACTTCAGGACGCGGGAATTTCTTCGCACAGTAGGTAGAGCACCAAATCCAGGCTACAATACTATATGCCATGGCAACGATCATGCCCCAAACAATCATCTGGCCCAGGTCGACGCCCAGGGTGCCCGCAGCGGCCAAGGGACCGGGAGTAGGCGGCGTGATTGTATGAGTAGCCATGATACCGGCGTTAAGAGCGCCCAAACAAGCGATAAGCGGAGCGCCCGAACGAGCCGAAACTGTACGCGCAACAGGAGCCATGATAACAATAGCAGTATCACTAAACACGGGGATCGAAACCAGGTAACCGGAGAACATCATGGCAAGGGAAGCGTTCTTCGGGCCAACCATCTTGAGCATCGAGTTGGCAAGTACAAGCGCTCCACCGGTTTGCTCCAGTATAACACCGATAGTACAACCCAAAAGGATAACTATACCGATATTACCAATTGTCGCGCCGAACCCCTGCATTATTGTCTGGATAACACCATGCTGAAGGCCCACGAACTCGCCCGCAGCGTCATATACACGTGTATTAGTAAGGGGTATTCCAAAGGCAATACCGGCGCCGATAGCACCGACAAGCATGGAATAAACAGGGTTGATCTTAGCCCAAGTTATCAAAAGAACAATGGCAACCAAGCTTACAATCATTACAAATACTGAACCCATACCTGCTTCTAGGGTTACAGATGCTGCTAATTGCATAGGTTTAATTCCTCCTCGTTAATAACAGATAAAAGCAACGTTCAACTTATTCTGCCCGTACATTGTCTGTGATACACTTAGTTCTCTGCGCTTACCTCCTTCCAATACACCGCTGTCTGTCACCAGGCGCAAACTACCCTAAATTTTATGTTAACGTCTTGCTTGCACATGGCTTATTTACTAATGTCAGCTAAAAACCGACTATAGCACAAAGTTAAGCGCCTAAAGCTTAAGGAATTTTAATGGCAAGCATTGTAGCGTCGGCGTCGCTTACATTTTCTACACTGTGGATTTTGCCGCCGCCTGTAAACACAACATCCCCGGCTTTGAGGTCTTTGGTGACGCCGTCGTCTGTTATGCGCAGAGTGCCGGAGAGCAAATGATATATTTCAGCGTCCGGGCCGTGGGGATGCTCGCCTATCGAGCAGCCAACAGGGATAGTCAAAACTATGCACCAGTCGGCCTTGCCAAGCATTTCCTCAGGAGTGAAGATATCTTCGCGCTTAAGGTCACCCTTGCCTCCGCGTAAATTACTGACCGTAGACGGCTTGAACTCTGATTTTTGTCTAATCATCTTGCCATGTCTCCTTTTTGTGTTTTGTAATTATCTTACCAGCCCCCGCCGGAGCCAAAAAATCCAGAGGCCAGTTAAGCTTCCGCTGACGTAACAACCGATACATCCCGCAAACATCCCGTAAAAGAATGTTTACATCCTGTTCACTATTTATTGTATCGTTTTGTTCATTATTTGTCAATATGTTAGTCTGAATTTTGTAAAAAATTTGGGTAATCTTTGCTGCAAAAACCTACTTCTCTCGACCAAAACAATCAACGTATACATAACATCCGATTAGATTCATAAAAACTTGAGGTTGTACTCGTTCCACCTATAAAAAACAGGCTGTACTCCCGTTACTGCAGGAGAATCCAACCTGTCTCATGGTTTGGGGGTACCGTGGAAAAGTAAGCCGTGTCCCCTATTTATTGATCAATACGAATTTATCTTTTACTGCTCGCCTCTGCTTACAGCTCCGTTTTCCAAAGCCCGTGTAGATTGCAGTATTCGTATACAGCAATCGGCTTGTCTTTCACAAAACTAAACTCGGCGTTTGGTTTGTCTGCGGGTTTTAAGTCCTTGCGTTGGCCGCCGTTTTCGGTTTCCACATAAATAAACTGTATATAATGCTCATCAGCCATCGGATGAGGGACACTGCCGACTTGAACACTTATGCTATCACCAGACGTCGTTACTTCCGGGAGGTGCTTTTCGTTGCTTGCATCAACCGTATTGGGGACAAGCTCGGTCATTGGCTGGCCGCAGCAGACCAGCGGCGGGCCTTTTTTCTCAATAAGCTCCGCTAAATTGCCACAGCTCCCACAGATAAAGAATTTGTTCATATCACCATACTCCTTATTTTATGCTTCTGAAAATTCGTCTTTACCTACGCTACAAAGCGGGCAGAGAAAATCTTCGAGGACATCTTCCCACTTCGTTCCAGGCTGGACGCCGTTATCCGGAGCGCCTTCGGTTTCGTCGTAAATATAACCACATACATCGCATACATACTTCATAATTGTTGCCTCTCCTTTAAATTATTTTTTCAAAATCACTCGCCCCATGTTTGCACAGCGGACAAATGAAGTCTTCGGGCAGGGTTTCGTTTTCATAAACATAGCCGCATATAAGGCAGCGATAACCGGAGCCTTTAGGCGCTGCCTGCGGACTTGGTTTTATGTGCTGCTGGTAATACGAGTAGGTGACAGTCTCTGCTGTGCCAGAGACTTTTCCATCTGTTATATCGCCCTTAAACATAGTGTGTGAGCCAAAATCAATTGTATCCGTTACTTCAAAAGACAGGTAGGCGTTCGTGTTTTTTGTCAAATAGGCAAGCCCATTCTCGCTTCTCGCGATATCTTGGTATCCGGCAAATTTGTCTACTGCTCTGCCGGTCTGAAAGCCGAAGTGCTCGAACACCTCAAAGGACGCTTCTGTCGTAAGAACCGATATATTGAACTTCTTCGTTTTCGCAACCATATCGTGGGTATAGTTTTGTTTGTTTACGGCAACAACCCCTACACGCGGGGTGGTGCTCGTAACCTGCAGCGCTGTATTGATGATGCACCCGTTGTCCTTGTCTCCATCGCGGGCTGTAAGAACATAAAGGCCGTACCCGATCTTGAAGAGTGCGGCATTTTCCATTTTGTATCAGTCCTTTTTCGTTTTTATCAATAATATATGCGCGGTGACTCCCCCGCCGATTGCCGTCAGCAACAAGCTTATCCAGAGAGTTTGTATGGTGAACATCGAGATAACGAGACCTGCCCAAACGAAAAGGATGCTGATAGTTTTTAGCGATTTTTTAACCCCTTGCTTGGTGCGGTAATTCTCGATAAATGAGCCAAAAAAAGGGCTGCGCTGAAGCCACGAGTACATCCGTTTGCTGCTTTTCGAGAAACATATGGCAGCAAGCAGGACAAAAGGAGTAGTCGGCAGAAGAGGCAGTACTACGCCCACCGCGCCCAGACACAAAAATATAAACCCCAGCAGAATTAGTAAAAGCCTTTTACACACTGTTTAACGCTATACTGCCTCGCCGGCCTTGTGCAGTCTTTGCCAGCGCCCTGTCTTTCGAGAACTCAATTATTTTGTCCAGTTGCAGCCTCCACACTTGGACAATTCGCTTGTGGCACTTAATGTTGTCGGTAACGGGTGCGTCGTTGGCGTTGTTTATTAGCATATCCCGCTTTTCCTCTATCATCAGGCGGTAGTAGCCTCTCGGCTGACAGAAGCAGTCGTCATTGTGGTTAGCCATTGGTGCTTCCCTCCCACGGGTCAGCCTTTTGTTTTGTTTGCCCACACTACCTACCTCCCTGCTGACATTTTGGGCAGACTCCTGAAAATACTAGATCGTGCGCGTCAATTTTGAATCCATACTTCTTCTGGACGGCTTGGTTTATCCCTACAAGGTTGTCGATCTCTACATCACTGATGCGCTCGCACTCCTTGCACAAGAAGTGATAGTGATGGGCCACACTCCCATCATACCTTTCCAGGCCATCCGGCAACGAACACCGGCTGATTACACCACCACCGGCAAGCTGACGCAGATTGCGGTATACTGTAGTTTTGCTTATGGAGGGGTGTTCCTTATGTATCTCTGCATATATTTCCTCAATAGTTGGGTGAGTGCTTAGTTTTAACAAAGCATCTAGCACAACTTGGCGCTGTATAGTATTGCGCTTAATGTCGTCTCCCCCTTAGTGGTGATCATTGTTAATATGTATTGTAATACAAATAAACATTTTTGTCAATGTGTTCGGGGGCAACAAAAATCTTATCCTCTAATAGAAAGCGCCGTGTCTTTAGGGGGATAACAGTATACTTCTCTACAAAGCGCTTGTTTTTGAATATCTGCTTTATTTAAATACGACCTCAGCAAATATATTCTGCATTTTGCGAATGGCGGTGTAATGTAAAGCGATGCATGCATTTTAAAGTTGGTATCGGCATATTCTTTTAAGTTCACCCTATTGCGTTTTGCTTTAGGGTATGTTATACTGATCTGCGCATTGATGTCTGGGTGTGGCGCAGATTGGTAGCGCGCTACCTTGGGGTGGTAGAGGCCGCAGGTTCAAGTCCTGTCACTCAGACCAAAATCTAGCTGAGAAAAACCGCATTACAGTGCGGTTTTTCTCTTTTCTAAGCCTCTGGCGGCACATCCAAATTGACACATATATGGCCAAATATGGAAGAATTCTAAAAATAGTTCTAAAATCTTATTAGATCATATTTGTAGAACTTCACCAAGCCTATCCGCCATTTTGCCTTTTGCAGCGTCCTCTACGTGGGTGTAAATGTTCGTTGACCTCACATCACCATGCCCCAGCCACTCGGCGATCTCTTTTACACTGAAGCCCATTGCTTGCAACAAGCTAGCTGCCGAATGACGCAAATCGTGCAGCCGAATCTTGGGCAAGTTGTTAGCTTCAAGAAACAACCGGAATTGGCGAGTGACATTGTTAGGTTCTAGCGGTCTGCCGTCTTCCCACTTACAAAGGTAATCGTTATCGTAGTAGCATTTACCACACAGCTTTTTCATCTGCTTCTGGTGAGCATACAAGCGCTTCAAATAGCTCTCTATTCCGGATTTTAGCGGTAACTCTCGCCTGCTGCTCCGGTTCTTCACCTTGTCATCATATACGGTTCTTGCTCCATGCTTGACAGCGGTGTGGATGATAGATATCTTCTTCTGTTTGAAGTCCACTGCACTCCACCGAAGCCCGAGGATCTCACTGCGGCGAAGTCCATAGAATGCTCCCAATACAACCACGACCTCGATAGGCGTCCCCTTTATCCTCTCCACCAGTGTTTTTACCTGTTCAGCGCTGTACGCCTTGCCTATAAATACGTCTTCGCCTTTTGGTGGCAAATCGGAACTGTCTGCGGGGTTGTACTTGAGGATGCGTAGCTTCTTGACTGCAAACTTCAACGCCCCATGAATGACAGTGTTGTGCTTGACCACTGTGCTTCGGGAGAGGCCATCGGTCATTTTGTCCATATAATACTGCTCGATATGGATTGGCAAGAGTTCTCCCAGTTTAATACCAAGCTTATTGAAATATGGGATGACGTGAGCATTTGCGGCGATGGTGTATGCTTCGTATGTATTGCCGCGAACCTTTTGCTTCACATACTCCAGCCAACGAACAATGAAATCACAGAATAGAATATCTTCGTTTTCAATCTGTTTTTCGCACTCATATTCCGCCAGCTTATCACGAAGCATCTGCTCGGCCTTGCGCTTGTTGTTTTTTTCCGGCAGACCGGTTGCGCTCCACTTGGTTTTGAATTTCCCATTTTCATCCTTATAACTGATAACAATATAAAACTTACCTTTTTTCACTTGCAGGCTGCCTGTCATTTTATTGCTCCTTTCAGGTGACAGAGGATTCAGCCCATTATTACAATAGATAAATTATAGCATAATAACGGGCTGATTTGTAGCCTCTGCCCACGTTTAATCTTTTACTTGCATCAAAAATTCTATGATGTACGATTTCGGTATTTTTATTTTTTTGCCTATTCGGATATGGCGGATTTGTCCGCTTTTTATAAGACTGTATGCTGAATTGCGCCCTATATCAAGCATCTGGCAAAGCTGCTCCACCGTTACAACATCGGGGTATTCTCTAAACATGCGGCTAACAGCCATCCGCATCACCGCCCTTTCGCAACGACGCCAGATAAACTTTCGCCACATCATCCCGACCATGCCCCAACAGCTTTGCTACCACAAGACGCGCTTGCTTCTCAGACATGCCTTGCTCCAGAAATTCCATATACCACTCGCAAGCACGAGTATGCCTCAGCCCATGAAAATGCAGCGTCCTGGTTGAGCCTGGGTCTTGAATATCAGGCTTGTAGCGGGAGATGAAATTCTGGAAGCGGTGCATCGCAAGGTGGGTTTTGTCATCCGGTGCTACGAATAGCTTGTGGCCTCTCGGTGTTACAGCAAGCATCTTCTTGAGCTGAATTTCAATCGTTAGGTTAATGGGAACGTCCCGCTCTAATCCGCCCTTGCCCTTGATTCGCAGCCTGCCGGCTTTAAGTGACACAGCGGCAGTCTGAGTGTCAATGCGAAAGCACTCATGCAGCCGAAGTGCAGCGTAGCGGGCGAGGCACAGGACGGTTACATAGTCCTCACGCCCGAGCGCAGATGCCCTCACAACTGCCAAATTGAACTCTCTATGGCTCCAAGTTCTATCCACACCACCATATTTGCGCTTTGCCAGATTGAGATCCTTGTTACTCGACAGATGCTTAAACCGAGGGTTTGAAAGCTTGTCGTGCCAAAAGCGGATAGACGCCAGCTCGGTTTTTATGTAGGCAATAGATTTTCCGCTCTGAATCAGCTTGTCCACATAAGCGTACACATGCTTGGGACCGACATTCGCGATTTTTTCAAGCCTATAGACCTCGGCCAAGAAGGCTAGAAATCGCTTATAGGCTTCAGCATATCTGTGTTTCGTGCGGAAGCTGCCTTGCCGGTTGTGTCGAAACAACTTCTCGAATTGAATCAGAAGGTTTGAAAAGATTTTATTATTAATCATAATTTCCTCCATTAATTTGCGGAGGACTGTCACGATCTGCAAAAGGGTACAACTATCCCGTCGTTTGATAGCGTTTCTGCCCGATTTCCTATTCTGCCTGCACGATTTGAGATTGGTTTGCCAGCCATAGAATATATGAACATTGGCTCTCTGGTGCTCTTTGGGCAGATAGAAGGGCTGAGGACGATAGCCGATTAGTCAATTACGTCTCGTTAAGAAATTTTAAGTTGAGCACTATGCTCCGGTAGCTCTTTACAAAGAGCCGGGATGTATATCAAGCCCCACGGATAACGCTGTCTGCCGTTGCAGATGTGGCCAGGCCACCGGCGTATTTCTGCCGCCGTGGTGAAGGTAAGCAGAACATCCGCTGGCGACAGAGCGCGGATATTCTACTCGGGAGCTTGCCAAGTTCCCTTGACGATTCATTGTCCATTTTCTCCCTGCCATCGTCCGGGGCAGGGTGGACTTTTTATTACACTCTGATTTTTACTTCGTTATCCGTGTTCTCCATCATCCCGGCATTGGGCGTCTGCCGAGACGTGCGGGGGTTTCCCGCGGGAGATCGTTGCAAAATACTAGAATGAATCCTTTAATCATAGGGGTCAAAAAGGTTTGCAGATATCTGCAAACCTTTTACGCTAACAATTGATTTCTATACTTTTATTCCCCATTGCCGGGGTGAACGTACTCGCCTTCATAATACGATTTGAGTGTTTCACAATAAAAAAAGACGCAATTCACCTGTAAAAAGGGGAACTGCGCCTAATCAGTTTCGTTACGGCGTCAACGAAAACGCCAACATGGAAAGTCCATCGAAAGACTCAAAGTTACACTATGGACACATTATATATGGTCTCCGCCGATTTGTCAACTATATTTTGTGGTTTTCTCATTTTTCTGGGTTAAATTTTTCAATGTCCCCAAACTCGTGCTTTGGGGACATTGAAAATTCTAGGGACATAAAGTCCGAGTTTATGTCCTCGCTGCATGAGTTCGGGGGCGTAAACTTTCATGCGCTTATGCTAGAAAAATCTAAATATTGCAACAAATATTGACATTCCATCAGGTTATCGGTATACTTAATTCAGAGGCTCCGATACAAAAGGAGCCGCATGGCCGCTGAAGGTGCGTCAACACCAACAGCGGGCAAAGGTGGCAGACGTTAACCTATCACACCCTTGCACTTCCACACGGTAGTCATATTATACACCATTAGTATAATGCCTGCAAGCACAGCGTGGGAGTAATACGCCATATTTTGGCGCGCATAGGGGTGACCACCTCTATGCGCGTCTTTCTTTTCGGAGCTTTTGGTAATGGCTTG
>Ga0131853_10007768_pt1 | contig 19455 bp, 18 predicted proteins | sample TergutLab28metaG_FD_92764 | JGI IMG/M metagenome (GOLD analysis project Ga0131853, IMG submission 92764) | Labiotermes labralis P1 segment gut microbial communities from Petit-Saut dam, French Guiana - Lab288 P1 (version 2) (version 2) | ecosystem: Host-associated > Arthropoda: Insects >... | reverse complement strand
TTCCTGTCATTTCTGACGTATTAAACTCACTGGGAAATTTGAAATATTTTTCTACTGTTGATTGTGCTAATGGATATTGGCAAATTCCGGTAAGAGTTGAGGACCGGCTGAAAACTGCTTTTAGTACAAATTACGGTCATTTTGAGTATAAGTCAATGCCTTTTGGTCTCAAGGGAGCTCCGGCAACCTTTCAGCGTTTAATGTCCACTGTGTTGTCCAGAATGCAAGGCTTAAAGTGCCTAGTTTATTTAGATGACATCATTGTGTTTGGAGAAACATTGCAGGTGCACAATGATAAGCTAAGGGACGTATTCGCTAGATTGCGAATGCACAACTTGAAATTACAACCAAACAAGTGTGAATTTTTAAGGAAAGAGATCACATACTTAGGTCACATATTAACCACCAAGGGGTTACCCCCATATTTTGATAAGGTAAAAGCTGTGAAGGATTTTCCTACCCCTACCAACACATGCCAACTTAAAGGATTTTTGGGTTTAAGCAGGTACTATAGAAGATTCATTCCAAATTTTAGCAAAATTGTGAAACCACTGACTGAATTACTGAGAAAGAATACCCCTTTTGTGTGAAACCGAAGAACAGATGAAGCTTTTATTACCTTGAAGGACTTACTGACTAGTACCCAGACTCTACGAAACCATTTGTGTTAACTACAGAAGCTAGTAACAAGGTATTCGGCGCTATTCTCAGTCAAGGTCCCATTGGACGAGATCTCCCAATTGCCTATGTCAGCAGAATGCTTATAAATGCAGAAAAGAATTACTCTAACACAGAGGAGCTTCTAGCTACTGTATGGGGTTGTAAACAGTTTAGGCAGGAAATTTACCATTGTAACCAACCACAAACCTCTCACTTGGGTCTTCAATGTAAAGGACCCCAGTTTGAGATTACTTAGATGGAGGCTTAAGTTAGAAGAGTATGATTAGTATATAATTTACAAGCCAGGAACAAAAAATACAAACACAGATGCATTAAGCAGGATAAACATGACATAAGTTAAATCTATTACCGAAATTAGTTCAGTGCCTACAGAGGAAGAAAAGGAGAAAATTTTACACGAATTTCATCTATTACCTACAGGAGGGCATTTGGGAATGAACAGAACTTTTGAGAGAATAAAATTATACACTTCTTGGCCAGGTATGAAGCAAGAGATCGAAAACTATGTAAGACATTGTGAGACTTGTCAGATGAACAAAATAACTCAAAGGAAAACTAAATTACCATTGCAGATTACTAATACGCCTGAAGTAATTTGGCAAAACTGCAGTTTGGACATAGTTGGACCTTTAACACAGACATTAGAAGACAATAAATACTTACTGACTTTTCAAGACAAGCTGTCCAAATACACATTAGCCGTTGCTATACAGCAGCAAGATGCTATGACTGTTGCAAGGGTCTTTGTAGAGGAAATTGTTCTGAAATTTGGGATACCCCAAGTAATACTAACCGATCAAGGTTCCAATTTCTTTAGCGATTTATTCGCGAATGTATGTAAGTTGTTAAGAATCAAAAGAATTAAAACCAGCTCATACCACCCTCAAACTAATGGAGCCTTGGAGAGAACACACAGAGTTCTTGTAGCATATCTACGTTGCTATATCCTAGAGGATCAAACTGACTGGGACAAATGGATACTTTACACCACTTTATTATTCAACACCATTCCACACTCCAGTACCGGGTTCACTCCTCATGAGCTTCTTTTTGGCAGAAAGTCTAATATACCAGGTATATTACAGAGGGATCCCCCTGAGATTAGATATAATTATAACAGTTATGTTCAGGAGCTTCAGTCCCATTTACAGTCATGCTATGAAGTAGCGAGATCAAACCTGAAAGCTAGGAAAGAAAGGAGCAAGTAGTATTATGACAAGAATACAAATGTTTCGTTGTTCACCATAGGCGAGAAAGTGTTGCTACATGACGAGAAGGTACGTTGAGGTAGATCTTCGAAATTGAGTCCGCCTCACATAGGTCCTTATGAAATCATCTCTGTTGATGGTGTGAATATTACCTTGCAATTACCCAGAAACAAAACATTTAAGATTCACACCAATAGAGTAAAACCATTTTTTGGTTGAACTGCAGGAATGGATCGCAAACTGTGGTTCGCCTGCATGTTGTTAGTGACCTGTTCGGTAGCCATAGCTTTGGATGTCACTGTGCAGCAATTTAAGGTATCACCAGGATTGTATTATGGCTATATTGCAGAGGAACACTTGTACAGCACTGAATGGAAGGTTGCTACTTACATAAATTTAGAAATAGTTGATGATAATTTCAGAACTGTAGGGAATTATGCACAGCTGTCCACTGACTTTTGTAACAGGCATGAACATAAATTTTGGGCTAATTACACAGGTTGTTTGAATAGCATGCATCAAACTGGCAGGCCAATGAAGGAAGTCAATGACTTAAGATTAATATTTAGGCAGTTAACAAGGAAAGAAGCTGAGTCAATTCACACTCGCAATAAGCGAGGTGTATTTAATTTTATTGGAGGAAGAAGTAAAATTTTGTTTGGAACTTTGGATAATGAAGATGCTAATTATTATACCAACAAAATGTCATATTTGGAAAACGAGCAGCTGGATTTTTTTAAACTTTCAAAGGAACAAATTACGGTAGTAAAAACTACCCCTAGGTCCGTAAATTCTACACTAGTGACGGTATCTGAAAATGAAAAATCTTTGGTTAAGGGTTTCGAAGAAATGGCTAGTTAATGAGCAGGATGGAGAAATTAAGGAAATGTTCAATGCTTACTCATTGTTATTGACCATTAACGAACATGCTATGCAATTGAACAGAGCAATTGATGAGTGCCGTAGGGCATATTAAATTTTGATTGCAGTTGTAAATTCTCAAAAGGGTGTTATTCAGCCACAACTTGTCACACCAGCTCAGATTTTGGAGCAAGTGAAGATTAATCAAGCTGACATGCCAAGTGACCTTTCATTATCTATCCCCACGAGTGCTACTTATCAACATTTATTGTTAAGAATTGCTTCCATTGATGTATTTTTAAAGGATCATTTTCTTGTGTATGTAATTTGCCTACCCCTAACAAACAATATGATTTACAATTTGTATCATATCTTACCCCTTCCTATTAAGATAAGCGGAACAGATTCAAAATTTTTATTTATCCAACCTGAACATGACTACCTCTTGATGGATACCACCAAACAGTACTTCACAGGGTTAGGGGCAGAAGGAATTTATGTAAAATTGTAAGCAAGACTCACAAGGTGTGCAAGCAGACTCAGCCAGTGTGGTTAACTCATTTGGATGAAGAATGTGAAGCCCAGATGATAAGAGCCCATTGGACAGTAGATTCTCACCTCTCATTCCTATCCTATGTAGGGATGGTTACTAGTTTAACTTTGATCTGTTTGTGCTACTGTTGTTGTTCAAGGTGTTGCCACAAACGATGTCCTAAATTCTCAAAACGGTGGAAGGACAATAATCCCTGCACCACGATTATTTTCAAGCCAAGACTTGTAAATTCAATTCATTCGTCTAATGAAAGCGTGAGACGCTCAGGATCCAGGGCAAACAATAAGGTTAGGCACTCGCTAACCGATGCTGTAGAAGCCATTGAGCTGGTCTCTTTAAACACCAATGTTAAGGACAGAGTGCCTTCGGGCAAACGTTGAAAATGCACAGAAAGGTTTGTTTTGAGCAGAAATCTTGAGAGTTGTGCTTGTACACTCAGTCGAACAAAAATCCACCAGGGTGAAATTTTGTATGTTGCTCTCAAGCAGTGACATGCGGTGCAGTTGCCATCATAATTCGAGTTGTTTTCCTTTCACAATATTTCCGCATTCGTGGTGTTTCTCTGTCTTCCATTCATTACAATCAATCACCCCGCATGTATATTAACAGAAGACAACAATACATTTGCTTAATTTGAAATTAAAATATTAATTAAACTTCATTAACCTTCCGAAGCACGAGGCTAGCTAGCTGTGCTGCTAGGGAAAGGATGAGTCAACTAGACCGTTCCATTCTTACTGTGAGCAGGCTTAGCCCAGACAGATGAACGCATGCTAACAGTAGTCTTCAGAAAAAAACTATGTTGGTTTGAGTCCCACTATTGGCATATTTCTTTAAGTAGCCCAGGCAGTTGAACGCGTGCTACCAGTAGCCTTCAGAAACAAACTACGAGGTACATTTTTAAAGTAAGGTCCGGTCAGCCATTAACAATAACATATAAGAGATAAAATTTATCACAGGCAAAAGAGATCTACATATTTACCTTATTTTTCCACATAGCCCCTCCGACCTCCACACATTTTTGGTATCGTGGCACCAGTTTCCTTATTCAAGTGTCATAGAAGTCAGCTACCAGCGACTTGAACCATGTGGTAACGCCTGTCGTCAGTCTATCGTCATCTTCAAAGCTTTGGGATGCAAGCCATTTCTTTAGATGCATGAATAGGTGGTAGTTGCTTGGTGCGAGATCGGGGCTGTAGGGTGAGTGGTCAAAAAGTTCCCAGCGAAATTGTTGCAACAGTTGAGCAGTTCGAGCTGCAGTATGAGGTTGTGCATGGTCATGCAAAAGCACAATCCCACTGGACAGCATTCCACGTCTTTTGTTTTGAATGGCCCGTCTAAGTTTCCTCACAGTTTCACAATAAGCATTGGCGTTAATTGTCAATCCACGTTCTAGAAAATCAATAAGCAAGATCCCCTTTCTGTCCCAGAAAACAGTGGCCATGATTTTTCTGATTGAAAATGCTTGCTTGAACTTCTTTGCTTACGGGGACGATGAGTGGCGTCATTGCATTGACTGTCGCTTTGACTCAGTGTTTGTGTAGGATATCCACATCTCATCTCCAGTGACAATATGGTCAAAACACTGACCTCCTTCAATTTGATGGCGTTGCAAAAATTGATGAGCTGCAGCCAGGCATTTCTGCTTGTGTTTGCCTGTTAACATTTTTGGCACCCATCCGGCACACAGTTTTTTGTAGCCTAGCTTCTCTGACACAATATCGTAAATCACTGATCTTGAAACTTGTGGAAACTCGAGGGACAGTTCGGAAATTGTAAAGTGACAATTTCCACGAATTGTTGTGTTCACTTTTTCCGCCAAATCGTCTGTGATGACACTAGGCGGACCGCTGTGCTCTTCATCATGGACATTCGTACGCCCATCTTTAAACAAATGACACCATTGCCTAACCTTACTGTCGCTCACAACATTCGGCCCATAAACCTCACAAAGTTGCATGTGAATTTTGGCCGCATTATTGTTTCTTGCTAACAAAAACCAAATCACAGCGCGAACTTCGCAGCTGGCAGGATTATTTATCGCAGCGCACATTGTGATTCAGTCTTTCTTGACATAAAACAAGGATCGACCTGCGACAAAATGGCAGACATTAGCTAATGAACACATGTATGATCCTGCGCATGCGCACTCCCGCACCGTACAGCCAATTGGCTGCAATTTCAAACCGGACCTTAATTTTAAAACGTGCCTCGTATGTTGGTTCGATTCCCACTACCGACATATTTCTTTATGTAGCCCAGGCAGTTGAACACGTGCTAGCAGTAGTCTTCAGAAACAAACTATGTTGGTTCGAGTCCCACTATCGGCATATTTCTTTATGTAGCCCAGGCAGCTGAACGCCTGTTAACAGCAGCCTCCGGAAACAAACTATGTTGGTTCGAGTCCCAGTATCGGCATATTTCTTTATGTGCGTATTTAAAATCTAACTGGCTACAGATGATGGTGGTTATGGAAACCAAAATGTGTATGTTTCACTAATAATAAAATGAAAGGCAATGAAGAGCTGCACTCATTAAATTAAGTCAGGTCTCTTTCAATTTTCTGCCAAATGAAGGGAATGTCTTCCTCAACTGCATTATGGTAATTCATAGTTTTGAACCGTGGACGGAACAGGATATCTGCTGATGGTCATGGTTGAAAAAAAGGGTAGGGAATTATCACCATCATCATCATTATCACAAGCATCAAGGATTGGACCCTTTGATCTGTTCCGTCTACTGATTTACAGCTGCTTGCGCCAACGCTTCTTCAGTCTTCCAATTGTTTTCCTTCCCTATGTTATGTAGTGGTATGTATTCAAAGGGATTCGGGTTTGTGGCATTCTTTGCAAGTGAAGAAGCCAGTTACATCTGTATTCAGGCGAAAACTGACCTGGCTGTGGCAATAGTCACCAACCCTGAGTTGAGTGGAGGCCAAAAACCCTCAACAAAAAAATACTGTCATAAAAGTGAAGGTGCCATTATTCACTGTATGTCAGCACTGGTTAAAGCTACACGTTCTTCATTCTCATCACGATGGCTCACCATGACAGGTGATTCGCGAACGTGTCATCGCTCTTGCTGAGATGGGAGGGTTGCCTGCCAGCACTGCCGGAGAACTCTACTGCAAGGGAATGGCTACGGAAATACCAGAGAGATAGGCAAGTTGGAAGGCGTAAGGGAACTGGGTTATGGCACGTTTCCAGCCCAACTCAGAGTGTTGCATTAGTAGCCAAACCTGAGAGAAACCCTTTCTTCAGTGCAAGGGATCTTGAAGCTGCTACTGGCTTTAATGGGCAAAAAGAAACGATTATTTCGAGACTTTGGGCAGCAGGTCTCAGGGCACAGCATGCTACGGTGAAGGAGCTTCTCACTGATGAACATAAACTACACCGTTTAGCGTTTGCTGAAAGCAATGTAGATCGCAAGTGGGATAGAGTCTTATTCACTGATGAATCTACATTTACCTCAGCAAATGACGGGCCTGTTTTAGTTTACAGACGTCAGGGACAGCATTACAACCCGCAGCATATGTCTACCTGCAAACGCAGTGGTCGTGTGTTGGAGCTGGATCTCCCATGAAGGGGGTGGAATTCTCCATCATATAGAGGGTCACCTGGACGGCGAGCAGTATCAGCACATTTTGCAGAACGTAATGGTGCCCTCTGTATGGCTGCTTTATCCTGAAGGTATAATCCATTTACAGCATGACCACTCCTCTGTTAATGATTCGCGTGTGGTCCAAGAATGGATATCGCGGCAGGCCTACGTCGAAATCCTTGACTGGCCACCACGAGCGCCTGACGTGAACCCCATCCAGAATATGTGGAGTGAGATGAAAAGGACAATGCAGGACACCTGGCCTGTCCTCCCTCCCAGAAATAGTGAGGAGCTATGGGCCTTTGTGTCAGATGCATGAGATGAAGTTGCTTCATCTACGCGTTACATTCGATCATTGATTGAGTTCATGACACGACGAATGAAATCAGTGTTCGAAGCTGAAGGGTTCTAGACTTCTTATTAAAGAAGTCAATTTCCAAAAACAGCCCTTTTAAGGGCTAAAATGTTAATTTTCATTTTCTATGAGTAGGCGCGATACTTCGCCGGTCCCAGCGGCCAGGTGGTCTACGGCCCCTCGCCTGCTGAAATGGTGGGTTCGAATCCCAGCGGGGGCATGCATATCTGTCATTTGTGAGTGGTGTGTGTTCCGAAGGCTACTGCTGGCACGCGATCAACTACCTGGGCTACATAAAGAAATATGCCGATAGTGGGACTCGAACCAACATAGTTTGTTTCCGAAGGCTACTGATAGCACGCGTTCAACTGCCTGGGCTACATAAAGAAATATGCCAATAGTGGGACTTGAATCAACTTAGTTTGTTTCCGAAGGCTACTGCTAGCACGCGTTCAACTGCCTGGACTACATAAAGAAATATGCCGATAGTGGGACTCGAACCAACGTAGTTTGTTTCCGAAGGCTACTGCTAGCACGCCTTCAACTGCCTGGGCTACATAAAGAAATATGCCGATATTGGGACTCAAACCAACATAGTTTGTTCCCTAAGGGTTCTATTAATACACATTCAACTGCCTGGGCTACATAAAGAAATATGCCGATAGTGGGGATCAAAACAACATAGTTTGTTTCCAAATGCTACTGCTAGCATGCGTTCAACTGCCTGGGCTACGCCTGCTGACAATAAGAACGAAGGGTCCAGTTGCCTCATCCATCCCTAGCAGCACAGCTAGCTAGCCTCACGCCCGGGAAAGTTAATGTAGTTTAATTAATGTTTTAATTTCAAATTAAGCAAATGTATTGTTGTTTTCGATTAATATATACGTGGTGTGATTGATTGTAATGAATGGAGACAGAGAAACGCCACAAATGCGCAAATATGGAGAAAGTAATACGACTCAAATTATGTTGGCAACTGTACGCCACGTGACTTCCAGTTCGGAACCTAGAAAATTTCAGGCCAATTGATTTTTGTTCGATTGAGTGGACGTTTCAACTTAACTAGACTTAAGGTTACTACACTTAATCATATTAATGAAAAATATTAAGAGCATATGTAATCATTTTCTTGTTCATTTAATGGCATGATAGTTCTTGTAACCATCTATAATCAATTTGTCTTGTATGTATTGTGTTGACTTACTATACCTTCGCTAAGTTTGTGGTTTTTCGAGAGGAGAAATTTGAGCCAATACATTGCTTAAATTTCTTCATAAGGTGGGAGGTGTCGCATCTGGCGAATTTAATCTCACCAAGCGACCAATTATTTCCAGCTTTGGTTTAAGAAGCAGGGTGCGTGTGTGTATGGACCTTGTCACTCACCACAAGAAACGATACACATGCACCCATTACACACCCGTTCTTAGGGAGAATTGTTTGCTTACCCCTTTGTTTAACTCTCTTTTAGGGGTTGTTGATTGAAATGTTCCATGTGGACAGTTGCTTCTCCTGCTTGTATTTTTTGGGGGACTCGTGACCATATTTGGTAGTGTGTCTGGTCCAACCAATGCCCTATGATGTCACTTGCCACCCAAGTTTCAATGCTATTTAATCTAGGGTTTTGGATGCCTTGAGGGACATTCTGGGTCGTCACGTGCTACAGGAATCTGTCTGATCGCATAGCCAAAATTTCTTTCTTCTCCCTACAAGCAGTACTTACAACTTAATTAACAGTGTGTTGCATCATTATCACCCCAACGCACTACATCAATTGTTTTATTGTATTCTCCAATCAACTAACTTCAATAAACCAGCATCATTCACTCCTAAAAAGTGTGGTTGGAGTTTTGAATATCAATTCTTAAGTGTTCAGCACGAGCCTTGAACCAGTGTTCCTCAGAAACCAGCCGCTCGATCAACACCAGCGTACCTGACTTTGACCATCACACTCAGGATACAACAAACCCTTTATGTTGTGGTCACGCATAAATGCAGAAAGTGACTATCAGCTTTATCACTTCTCTCCAGCTATCAGCACAAACAACCAGCCTCGCACTGACAGATTTTCATGTAACTTTCTATCTACGTACATTGATGCAGGTCTTCATAACGGTGACCTGTGTTCTCTGTGAGCATAGGCTGGTACTATAGGAACAGCTGACAATCTATTCACAGAAATCAGGCATATCAATTCTAAATCTGTTTGGTAGAGCAGATTGTTGCTAATATACAGAGAAAATTTATGAGGACAACAGCAGAGCACCTCTTTCCTAATCTGTAACACTAAACTCTTATCCATTCCTCTCCTCCAAGAAATCTGTATTTGTTTCAGTTTTCCCCACCAAATCCCAGCATGCACTTCCCTTCTCTTCCGTGGGTGCCTTGTGCCCTGTCCACCTAATTCTCCTTTATTAGATCACTCTAATAATATTTTGCGAAGAACAAATCATAACGCTCCACATTATGCAGTTTTCTCCAGTGGCCTACCACTTCCACCCTCTTAGGGGTAAATATCTTTTCACAACCCTATTCTCAAACATTTCACATTCTTACCTCAGTCAGAGCAATCACATTTCACATCCATACAGAGCAACAGGCAAAATTATAGTTCTGTATAGTTCAGCATTTACATTTTTTGGACGAGAAAGAGGACAAGAGGTTCTGAAATGGATAGTAATATATATCTCCCAAATTTACTCTGCACTACTTTATTCATGCAGCTATCTTATCCCACAGGCAAAACCCGTGATACTACTATAGTTTGACCACCTCTTTCCGTATCCTTTTAATTTGTTACGCAGTGATCATACCCTCTTTAATTTGTTATTCACTAATCGTCCTATCATTGAATGCGTTACAACCAATTCCTTTCAGAGTGGCATAAAATAAACCAAAAGTAAATAAAAACAAACAATGCTGTTCCTTCCTGTATGCAAGCAGCTATATTAGTAATGTTTATTTCTATTGGTTATAAGAAGAAATGAAAAATATAATAATAATAATAAAACTGTAAGAGACCTGTCCGCTGAGCGAACTAACCCTGCCACCATACTGCAGCTTGGGTGGGGGTAGGACGCGTCCCCGCACTTCCATCATGTTGTTGCTGATGGTGAGGCCAAACTCTTGAACATAGGCATCATTATTGAAGTCAGCCCGCCTAACCAAATTGTTGATCTCCCTTTCACGGTCTGGCGCTGAACGGGCTGTTGCTTTTATCATAGTTGATGTCTGCATGTCTGTTAGTTTCTTGATACAGCGCTGACCTGCCACTATATTGCACACCTGGACAGGAAAACAAACCCATAACAATTTAAGTCTTCCAGGATGTTATACCACATCAATTCATGAATAGCCTCTTCATGAACTGCCTCATCCTGAAAAGAGGGATTCTATCTTCCTCAGAAAGTGTGGCAACTATTTACCACTCAACACAGCATAACATCCCCGGAGAATTCAATCTTCAACACCGCTCAAAGACCCTCAAACTACACAATATTTTCACACTCTGTAAAGATGTGAGCTACACTGCTAAATGCTGGCATCAACATGAAGACAGAAATATGATCAACAAGATACTGGCAAAACAGCTCATCACAACATGGGAACATCACTCAAGAGTAAGACAACTTTAATGACTAGTAACTCCAAAAGTACGATGATAAACCACTTTTAAAAATCAAAAGCATTACTTTCTATAGTACTTCCCTTACTGAAATTCAGGTTTTCCTGAAAACTAAATTTAAAAAAGAAAACAATACCTACTGCAAATCAAGAAATTAAACTAACTCTTTCCTGTATGACACAAATTTAATGGATCTTGATAAATCAATTATCAGCCATCAATCAATCAATCAGTTTAAACATGCAGACACAGTGAAGCAAGGATGCTTGCACTGAAACCAGACATGTAATTTAAAACCCACAATAAAATATTAAGTCACCATATATATCAATAATTTTATGTCTGGTGTGTAGGGGAAGGGCCAAACATGTCACCAGTGTCTGAGGCATTTCAAACAATGAAAGCTTATGAACCTTTTATGGTTTCAGTTTTTATGCCTAATTTACAGAGTAACTAATGACAGAAAACACGACTGCTCTAGCTATACGAAACACAATGGTATTCTAAACCTCAAATCACTTCGTCTTGTTAACCTGTATCCTACTAATGCACCGAATCTTTTTAAATCGGCATCTTATGAACACACCTGGCCCAGTGCACTGCATCCATTTAAATGCTCCGTACAGTCATGTAGAGGCTTAGAATTATTACCTCCACATTATATAATGGTTTGTGGTCAGATTCACACTCTGGCCACTTTACCAATTATGTACACGTCCGTACAATAATGGTTTATCATTTCCTCACAAAACTCACCCATGAATTATGCTACATAAAAACACTTCAAATAATATATTACCAACAATCCACTAACCAGTGGCTTCCAAATTGTAGCTTCCACACCAGTAACCGGTACACATCATTTTTCAAGATGATTTACTTCTACATGAAACTACAATAAACACTATGTTTCAAATGCAGGCTATTGTTCTTCTGTACAATTTTCCAATTTCCAAACGTATACACTACCACCCACTACTTTCTACAAAAAATGATTTATGAAAACAGTGTGAGTTTCTTACCTCAAGTGGCAAATATGTGTGTTTATGTTCCTGCCCCACCTGCAGACATGGCAGGTGAGGATATCGTAACTTCATCTTGTACTTATCCAGGAAATACTTTGCTACTGTACATTCCACAGTCTGCCCATTTTCTAACTGAAGTGGAAAACTGATGGAACAAAAGGAAGAACAACTGAATAGTAAGATGTTTAGAGAGACATTAAACAAGGAGGAATAAAATCACACTGTTGCATAACAAGTTGGCCAACCATCAGGGAAAGGTTCTAGAAGTCATATGGAGGAAGAATCCTATAAACCATTTGTCAATTTCATGCCATCTAATTAAATCCTAACAGATGGCAGAAATAAATATAGAAGCAATTTTTAATTCACATTTAATACTAACAAAACACATATTTAAAACCAGATCATATTTCTGGCCTTTATTCTGTATATCTTATTGTGATATTACAATATACTACAATAAAATTTCAATCACAACTACAGCATCTGTTGTCAGTATTCAGTATCACAATGTGTTTCAGCCAGCTTGACCATCTTCAGGTGACACGAAGACAAATACAAAACACTTGGAAGGTTACTTTCAACATTAAGTTCTATAAATGTATAATAATTTCTTTTTTTTACACAAAGGGTAATAATTAATTTTTATATTTTTGTTTAACTGTTTTCTTGCCATAGTTAGTAGTCAAATTTGGCATCCTGTTGTCTCTACATTGAGGCCTGAAAGTAATGTTTAATTCCCTTAACAGAGGTTACTAGCCTACTGCTAGGTAGTCCAGTGGTGGGGTTGCCACCTTTTACCCACTGGACAGGCATGTCCTGCGGCATTTCCTCTGTAAATGATGGAAGTGTTACAACGCTGGGACTCAGTACCCAGAATCTCTTTAGTTAGGGTAGGTTGCACCTCTGGTAGGTGAGGATGGTGTTTGGGTAGGAGACGTTACTGACTGCACTTCACTACCCCTTGCCAATGACGAGATGATGGTAGTTCTAGGACAATGCCCAGTAAAATGTTAAATTGCTGTGAATAACAAATGTTTATATCAAGTAAAGAATTTTAAATATCTTGGTTGTAAAATTTCCTATGGAAATGAAAAGGATATGCAACAAAACTAACCAAATTTTCTCAAAATACTGGGAATTGTGCACAACACTTTTAAACCAACTTTGGTCCAGAAATCTTCAAGAATAAAAGTACATAATGCACTGACTCTCCCCACTCTTTTGTTTGGAAACAAAATTTGGACCCTCAGAAAAAAGAATAAAAAAAGAATGACATCAGATGAGATTAATTTTTTCAGAACACCTTTTCTGAACACAAAAGGAATGAAAGAATTTTGGAAAAGTTTAAATTAAAGCCAGTTCACAGAAAACCAAGATAATATATCAGCAACAGGATGCCAAAAAAAATGCTGAATTATAGACCAAATGGACAAAGATGATTTGGAAGACCTATGAAGATTCTGACAAGGACAAACTAGGTCTCTCAAGGCCTAACTCATGAGAAATGATGATGATGATGATGATAATAATTCATATAAGGATTCATGTGTTTGATATAATTTAGGCAGTTGTATACGTGGTGGGACAATTAAGTTCGCGAACTCACCACCACGTGCTTGCTGTGGCAGCACTGGGCAAAAGCCTTAGCATGGTTTGATGACACTGACATATCAGCGTTTCACAGTTGTGCAGTTGCTGATCTATGGCAGTCTCTTTCTGAGTGGCATCCATTACTGTCTGCATGTTTGGGTGTGCCGCCGCGGGAATGTCGGAGCTTGAATTAGAGCAGCGAATGAACATTAAATCTCTTGGCAAACTCGGAAAGAGTGGCAACGAAATCAGAGACATGTTAGTGCAAGTTTACAGGGATAATGCTATGAAGAAAACAAGAGTTTACAAGTGGGTGAAACACTTTTCGGACGGAAGAGAAAGCGTCACTGACGAAGAGAGATCAGGATGGCCAGCAACAAGCAGAACTGAAGAAAACATTGCAAAAATTCATCAAATTGTGCGTGAAAATCTTTGGCTGACTGTCAGGAGCATTGCAGAGCAAGTGAACATCGATAGAGAAACAGTTAGGAAAATCTTAACTGAAGATCTTGACATGAGGAAGGTGTGTGCAAAAATGGTCCCGAAGGAGCTCACCGAAGAACAAACGCAAAGAAGAGTCACAATTTGCCAAGACCTTTTGGAGAGTCCAGTTGACATTTTGGGCCATGTCATCACAGGTGATGGAACATGGGTCTACCAATACGACACCGAAACGAAGCGGCAAAGTGCACAATGGAAGACTGCCAATTCTCCACAACCAAAAATATTCTGTCAGTCCGAATCAAGAGTCAAAACAAAGTTGCTGACTTTTTTTGATATCAGAGGGATTGTTCATTATGAATTTGTACCAAATGGACAAACAGTCAACCAAGTTTTCTATTTGGATGTACTGGCAAGGCCGCGTGAAAAAGTTAGACAGAAACGACCCGATCTTTTTACCATCAACTCATGGATCTTGCATCACGACAATGCACCTGCTCACACAGCACTGTCTGTGAGGGAGTTTCTAGCTACTAAACAAATAGCTGTGTTGGAACACCCTGCCTATTCACCGGATCTAGCCTCCAGTGACTTTTTCTGTTCCTGAAGATAAAGGAAATATTGAGAGGAAGGCATTTTGATGACAATGATGACATCAGGAATAATACAACAGCAGCTCTGAAAGCCATTCCACAAAACCAGTTCCAAAATTGTTTTGAAGGCTGGACTAGGCGCTGGCATCGGTGCATAGTTTCCTACAGGAAGTACTTTGAAGGCGACAACAGTGGTATTCAGCAATGAGGTATGTAGCACTTTTACCGTGATGAGTTTGCGAACTTTATTGTCCGACCACATATATTCCAGTGGAGTTAAAGGTATGCAAGAACAGTGCCTTGAAAGTTCTAGCAATTATACTACTTAAGGTTAAGTATCTGATTATGGTATATAATATTATTTGAGATGTTTTCACAGAGTATTTTCATGGTTTCAGTTTTTTCTTTCTTGAATCGTGACTAACTGAAGTTTTTGTAGTATAGTACGTCTGCTGGGCAAGTTTGTAATTTATAGGTTATGAGCTTCTGTCAATGATGAATCTGGAAATTGAAATTCAAGGATACAATGAATATGCAAGTGGTAGAGAAAAGTTAGAATAAGAAGTGAAATGTGAAACATTCCTGTAGTTCTGAAGAAGTCTGATTTAAATTAGTGACTTGGATGTAATCTAGTTTTAACGATATTCAAATCTGATATCAAATTAGTTACTTCATTTATTAATTGAGCAAGGGAGATACAGATATTCTTACTGTTCTTATGCTGACAGGAGTATTGAGTGAACTTTAGCATTTTTCTTAAGCAGAAATATGTGTAGGTGGAATGTTTTGTTTGTATTATGCAGAAGCTGAAGGACTAATGAGTGCGAAAAAAAAATGAACATTTGTTGTGTATGGGTCTTGTTGGACTAAAGTTATGAATACGGCTTTGGTTGCAATTACCCTCCCATGTATTTTTCTTGTATTATCTGCGGATGGCCAAGCTGGCCAAAACATGTTTAACAAATATTAAAGGCTGATATTAAACATTTTAGTTGTGAGTGGTTGTTTAATACACTTTACATACTTTGGAAATGATGACCTTGAACTGAACCCGTGAGTGTATGTGCTTCTGTCACCCACACAATTACATTACACCAAGATTTCACTGTAGCAGGGTACTACCCAAACCCAGATCCACAGGACCATGACAAAAATTTGCTCTATAACAGACTATGACAAACATTTTTAAATGTTCAAAGAAACGGAGGATTCAAAATACACACATACCAGTTGCATATATCTCTCATGCAATACATTATCAGACCAGCCATCAAAACATTAGACTTGCTTGAATTCATTGCAGCATACACCAACCCACTTCAAGACGAGTCCCTTCAAGCCCTCAAACAAAGGTCCCTAAGTAGTGAAGACCATATACTCACGACTGCATCTGTGCTGGCCTTCTTGTCACGTTGCACACTCTGTACTTCCGCCTCATGGTACCACAATGTGTAATTTCAATCTTCAGCCCCTTGATTTCTTTGGTGAATTTGACCCTCTGGGAATCTGTCAGAGGTTTACGCTGCTCATTTATATCCCGTATGTCCAAAACTTCACACATGAATTCAATCACAGGTTGTGCCTTGTAAAAGGCCGTCGCAGAAACTGCCAACAAAATGTTTATGCAATATATTACTCATGAAACAGCAATCTGCTGTAACCCACATAATTCATCACACTGAAACTCTTGCATTTCAAGACAGTTGGTTTACAAACACACCTTCTATCAAAAACATTGTGTCCACAAAAACTTTGTTTCTGCTTACATTTTCATAAAAACATAACATGCTAAAGTGTTGGTCCATTAAGGGTTGGTGATGTTTCTTCTATCTCCTGTAAAACTGTGATAGCTTACACAAAGACTGTGCATTGGAGGGTTACAACAGACTGCTGTTACATGAGTGCTAGGCATCATACCTCTGTTCCCTTCAGTGCACTACAACTGCTGTTGCATACGCATGTCCATCATACAATACAAAGACAATATGCAACAAACATAGGTAAATGTGTATTACTTCAATAAGCACTGTCGGGCATTCTTTAGAACTCTGGGCAGCAGACTCTACTGTCCATTTAGCATGTTAGGAACATAAGGAATTTTGTAAAATATAACAAACACAAATTCAGGCTTCAACCTTCCTGCATGTGACTTTGAACTTCAAATTAATTCTTATTCATTTTAATCCTAGTTCAGGAGATATTTATTAAGCCGTATCTTCATGCTGGCTATTAATTTTTATTTAGTTTCATGCATGTGTGTTTTGTGTGTAATACAACAGAACAGGACATTCCTGCACTGACACCAAGTGGCATTTCAAACACACCTCCAAACCTTTGCGTTCCTTTATTAAAATATCTGAGAAAAAGCATTCTCCCTGCAATACCAAATCACAAGAGTAGTGTGATATTACTGTCACAATACCTCACATTTGTTGTCATGATTTAATCCTTAATAACCACAGACCCAAGAACTGCTCAGCACACAAGATAATGTGCATAAAACATCTGCAATATTTTAATCCTTAGGTTGTTACAGCTGATGTTCAATAGAGTGGATCAGCTCTCAGGAAGGGGCTGCACAGAGAAAGGAAGATTTCACAGTGTTCTGGTGAATGCTGCAACGAGAACTTCAGGGTGACAATCTGGAGAATATCTGGTGGCCCTTATATAGAGCTGACAGTGGGTCATTCAAAGGAGTGAACTACCTGATTGACTGGAGAGCAGACCATGATGCTAGCCAGTAAGGCAACCTAACCCAGCAGTAAAAAGAGGTTATGGCAAGCACTTTTTGGGGGCTTTTAGTGGGTCATGAGAAGGATGTGAAAAAAGAATATGAGGCAGTTGGAGGAAAAAAGTAGTCGGTATTTGGCACAAGTAAAAGAGAAAAGCCACATATGGACAAATACAAGTAAATTTCAAACGACTGGAATTATAACATCAGCTGTAAAATTATGTCACGTATTTTAACCCCTCTGTGCTGAATGGCTAAAACAGTCAACAGGCAATGCAAGTTCACACTGCAGAAGTCACCTAAAGTCATCACTCAATTAAAATGCAAAGAAAGGGTAACCATTAAATTTCTCAGCACTTTCAGAGCACCTAGGCATTTAATTCTGATGACAAAGGGTTAAAACTCAGAAAATGTTACATGCTTCATTTCTGTTGTGCAGAGTAAACTATTACACTACACAGCATCACAAACAAGAGGACTGTCATTTCAGTAAGTCCATTATCAAGCTTCAAAATGCAACTGATCCAACCGTTCCACAGTAGCTACACACCATCAATGTTCAGCATCATCTTCCATTGGGAAGGTCTCACAGACTGGTGGAAACCAAACCACACCTCCCTCCCTCCACCTAGTGGATGGTAATATCCATCTGGTGATGAAAAGAACGATCGCCCTACAGGAGTGTACGTCATTGACGGTAAGTGACGCATGACAACATCCAGTGCCTGAAAATCATTAATAATTATTAAGTCCTTCATCAATGAAAAACACAAATACAAATATTCTCTCCACTAAGAGTGCAGCTTAAAACTGTCCAACTTAACATGGTAGCCAATGAAAAAGTTGAATACAACATGTTTTAGTACCCACATAGTTAAAAACATTAAATCTGTATTTTCCATCCCTTTTACTTACACCATGAATCATATCAGCTAAGGCAGGCAAATGGCATGAAAACAACACAAATTAATATAAATTTCCTGACACCTGTTGTTCCAATACATGAACTGCTAGAATAGATATCAAAGAACATAAAGAGCAAAGATGTATAGTACATGGCACTCTACCATAAAAATATTTCATAACAGTTACAACAGAGAAGACAATGGCTTGGCCCTGGGAAAACAAGGCATATAGAATAATACAGGGAAACACATTAGACGTAAACTGAAAGGAAATGGACCACCAGGAAATAGAAAGAGAGGAACAGATGGCAAGAAACTGAAAAGGAGAGACTGTGTTTACACAGTGCAGATTTCCGTTCACTAACCTGTATAAAAGGAAAATATTCTTTATAAGAGGCAAGAGAGAGGAGCAGGATGGTAAGACAGAAAGGTGGAGGAAGGAGAAGAGAAGGAACAAGAAGGCTTCAGTGTTCTACAAATCAATAAAAAGAGCATACACATAAACTGCCAAATGTGGCACTGACAACACAATTATTTGCGCATTTCATATAACCAAAATGCAGAAAATAAAACTGTGAAACTGGACTTTTTTACACACTGACCAATGTACAGTAAAAACTGTTAACTGTCCACAGTCTTTCAATATGGTATTTGGACTCAAATTCAGTTTCAGCTGTTAACAATCATTAAATGAGCCACCTACATATAAAATCCTGGAACTACTGCACTACTCATAACAAAGTGAACCTGCAGCCAACAATTTTAAAAAATAATAAAAACCTGACATACCTACATTACTTGGCCCTAAAATGTTAAACCTGAACAGTATGCTCAACTGAGTTTAGATACCAACTTGTAAATCCAGTCTGCAGAAAATCAAAAGTAAAAAAACTCAAAGGAGGAAATATCATCCTATATGAGGTGGTATCCAAAATTTTATGGACTGACGCTGTAAAAATCGTAAAACTCACAATAAGGCCTACCGGCCACTGTCACCCTCGAAGTAGTTCCCTCCCCCATGTAGACACTGGTCCCACTGTCTCCTCCATTTTTGGAATGCTTCTTGGAAGTCCTTTTCTATCAGTCAAGCACTCTCTGCGATTCAGCCTGTATCTTCTCAGTGGTATCAAACCAGCGTCCTTTCAGCTTCAGTTTCATTTTTGGAAATAGGAAGAAGTCACAGGGTGCCAAATCAGGGGAGTATGGTGGGTGGGGGATGACAGCCATTTTGTTTTTCGCCAGAAACTGGTGGGTGAAGACGGAAGTGTGAGACGGGGCGTTGTCATG
>Ga0131853_10007766_pt1 | contig 19457 bp, 10 predicted proteins | sample TergutLab28metaG_FD_92764 | JGI IMG/M metagenome (GOLD analysis project Ga0131853, IMG submission 92764) | Labiotermes labralis P1 segment gut microbial communities from Petit-Saut dam, French Guiana - Lab288 P1 (version 2) (version 2) | ecosystem: Host-associated > Arthropoda: Insects >... | reverse complement strand
CCCAATCCAGTCCATATACCCACACCCCACCTCCTGGAGATCCATCCTAATATTATCCACCCATCTACGCCTAGGTCTCCCCAGTGGTCTCTTTCCCTCCGGTTTCCCCACCAAGACCCTATATACCCCCTCTCCTCACCCATACGCGCCACGTGCCCTGCCCATCTCATTCTTCTCGATTTTATCACCCGTACAATATTGGGTGAGGAGTACAAATCATTTAGCTCCTCGTTATGCAATCTCTGTTATTAGCACAACCCAACTTGTACAAAATGTGCGTGTTGTTTGAAGATAGAACAGATAGCACGCGCAATGCCAATAGTTTACGTTTAATCTTTTTCTTAAAAACGTATTCTTTAACGACGCGGTTAATTGCTATGTTTATGCAGCGTCAGTAACAGATGAATTCTTGTGGTACGTTTGTGACATGACACTTACAGCTGAATATAGAAGTGCTGACATAAAACCCCGTTTATTTTAACTTTGTCCGCCGCCTGGACGGAGACCTAACCTGGGCGTCGTGGTTTTACGTATGTTAGTGTTGTTCTAACATCGGAATTTGGTACATTCGCCATGCTGCTGCTATGTTAACGACGAAAGTTAAATAGGAGGAAACGTAACTGGACAATAGTGATATGGTGTCCATGGTCCTTAGACAGCAGGTTCTGTTCTTGGATACGACCCTGCGTCCTGGGTAATCGGTTTCAGACGTTTCGAAGGAAACCATTGCTGGCATCTTTAAGGTCTCAAAGTTCCAAGAATTCTGAAGCCTTGAAGAAAGTGGCATTACTTTCTTCGAAATGTGGGAAATGGATTATCCAGTGACGTAACGTCACATTTGAGAAGAAGGAATCCTTATGAATCTTGAACTATAACCTTGTGAAACCTTAAAACCCATGACGTTAAGTTGTTTTAAACTTTCTCAGGGTAGCTGCAAGGTCATAGATATATAAAGAGATAGGTACGAAGCATTTATTTTACGTTTCTTTACTTATTCTCACGAGAACTTATAGTAAAAGTATTTTAATTTACTTCTTGTCTCTTGTTTGATTCGAGGAAAGTGATGTTCTGAAATGTTTGTTAGGGAAAGATTCCTAATGGAAGTCAAATATGGAATTATCCTTTGAAGTTTTAACAACCATTTCAGTACGGATTTTTTTCCGGCAAAACAAGTGGAAAGGTAGAAGTAGAGACGCTTTGTTGACGTCTTCACTACTCCGATTGAAGATAGACAACAGTTAGAAGGTGTCGTCATTTTTCACATCCATTCCACAACTCCTTATTTTACAGCCGACTGCCTGCATTTCCTTGTACGCCGTCGGCAGGTTAAGAACGGAGGGCAAGTAACACACAGGTTACGGCAGTGTCAACGAAATGCTCCGTAGGTCTGTGTGTAGAGTACATAATGTGGACAGGCAACTATTGCATTTCATTTCTTCTCAATTTTCTTCAGTCATTCTTTTTAGATGTTGTAGCGTTATATTAAAATGATCCACGACCACTTCCTTTTACTGGAGGGACTCAAAAATACACAGGTTAATCTAAATTCATACTTAAATTTGAATTCGGGACTTGTGATACGAAACTGGAATGATCCATTTAACAATTCCATTTGTTTATACTTCGTTTTTACCTGAGAAAATAGGCTATATTGAAAAGAATTAAGAAACCCAAAGTCATTATAGTACCCCTTAAGTCTAAGCTCTATTCCATTCTTCCATTCACGTATCGATAGCTATATTGTTTCCCACTTTATGGTGTATCTTTCAGGAGCGGTTTGCGGCAGAGAAAGTTAAGTCAGTACTGAATGCTAAACGTCTCACACGATAAGTGTCTCCCCTTATGCGTATTCATACCGTAAGTTCCTCGTCTTTGAAACTACTAACACTCACAGTGCAGTACCTGACTAGATAATGAATTTTGTTGTGGATTTAAGGTTCCAGTGTAACATTATATGCTGAATGGTCTGGCAAGTACGTTGTACGTCTAATTCGAGCATGGGAGTCGGACCGTTTTAACATTGAGAATTGTGCTGGTTTCTACGGAAGAGAGCTGGAAGGTTACTGAGTTTACCAAACTGCAGGTGAAAAACACCTCTTGGGAGGTCTTTGCTCGTTTGGGATATTACGCACCGTATGTTGTTATTTTCTTTTACCGACATTTCAGCACGGATTGTCGGTCTCATTTCCAAGCGTTAAGAAATTTTTCTTGGACTGTTGACCCTTGAAGATGGAATTGAAGGGCTGTCCCAAAATGACATCCTTGCAACATTAGATTGTGGAAAAAGGGTGGAATATTTATAGCAGATATTGAGAGCTGTCTGGAAAGACGTTCAATTGCGCCTACGCTAAAGGATGAAAGTTTACAAATGCTGTATTTGTTATTGTGTTAGCATTTTGACACGTGTAGTACTTTATAATACCATTTAGTTTCATATTCAATAACACCTCGCTGCTGGGGAGAGGGATAGAACACATGGCGTGTAGTCATTTTCTTGTTTTCGTTCACGAACAAAAGCCCATAATTAGACACACAAACTGCGGGGACGGAATAACACCGTACATTTATGGGCTGCAATAACACGGATCAAAAGAGCGCAAAATGACCTGCGTTGAGCGGCAGCAGTCATGGACTTTAAATAACGTGGACTATATTATTATCTGTATTGGTTTGTTGTTACTTTATTATTATTATTATTATTATGTTCTGTAGTGCAATGATATTAATAATTATTAGTGTAATAATAATTACAGTTATAATAATCTCTGTCTCTAATTGGCCACTAGAGTGTTACATTAGCATGTTGTTATTATTATTATTACTTCTGTTATTATCGCTTTAGTGCAAATGACCAAACTCCATACTGCGAAAACAACAGACCAGCAAGTAGTAAAGAAACCTCCTGTTGAAAGCCCGTGGTTCTTTGGGTTCTGTCACATTTAGAACAACCCTCACATCGACCATACTGAGAGCCATTTGAAATGGAGCCGAAACTTACTTCCTGTTTTTCTGAGGTCAGTTTGAATATTTTCATTTTTCCATACCGAGGACACCGAAGTAGTGGGCTGTTTGTTCCCTTCGGAATATCCGAATAACATATTGTGTGCCTTTGTCACCTCTAGCCTTGAACGACGTACCAACTCCAATACCATTATGATGATGATTATTATTATTACTGACCAATAATCTAAATGAATACAGAATTGAGTTGTTATAATAGTTTTATGCAATTAATTTTGTTTGATAAATTTCAAGATTGGAACACATTATACTTTTAATATCATGTTTTCAAGTGTACGACACTCTTTAACATTCCTTGAAGGCACAAGAGGGAAGTACGGGTTTAGATATTCACGTTCTTTAACCTCGGCGCTAGACGGAGTGGGTGGTCAACGCCATGTCCCGGCCGCTGGAAAGTCTCCTATCCATTGTATAGGGCCTGGGGGGGGGGGTCCCAGATCCTGTCTGGACGGGTGAAATATCGCCCCCCCTACTGGGGTTCAAACCCCGAACCGCTCAGCCCGTAGTGAGGTGTAATACCGACTATGCTATCGCGGCCTACCACTGACAGTGTTATATTGTGAATTATTTAGGGGCGTAATGGACCAGGAATGAGGTTTTATATAATGGTAGAGAGCAACAGGAACTCGAACGGACACTGCATGTGCAGTTGATTATTGACGTAATGGTGTTACTGAAGTTGAAATGTCAGATTGTTACTGACACCTAAATTCATTGAGACATGAAAATTTGGCTAACGGAAACAGTAAATTTTAATCTCTATTTGCTGTTGCACACGATTACAACAGAATTGGTAAAACGATTGGAAAATTTACGTCAAATTCAATACTAATTTGTTGCAGATCGGTATTATTTCAGTTTGATGCTTAGCGATGTATTTTCCAAAGCAAACCTGTAAGTGTCAAGGAAATAAAAATTGAGACATACACAATTTTTTTATTAATTTATGGGCTTATAATTGTGGAACCTCCTTTTTGGAAGGAGTAAAAGAGCATTGCATGGAACGGAGGTCATCTTGGAGAGTTCAAAGTCGTTCAGCAAATCAAGAAAATACACTGCAAATGCGGATGATGAAACTGCTTTACTTAACCACAAGACCAAGCTAGTGGTCAGTCCTCAGCTGGGACAGCGAAATCAAGAAAGGTGCTCTGAGGTGGGCGTGCAGATGTGATGTGAGCGACACATGCATACAGAATCTTGCTCTTGTATTTGAAGCGTGGGTCTTCAGTCAAATGTATCGTCGCTAAGTAGCGTGTATTCCGAAAGGAATTTATCCCTTTGAAGATCTAAACACTATACACACAGGCCTATATAAAGTACAGAAGAAATGAATGTCTTTACTGGAGTTTCCTTGGCATAATATCGAATCCACGGTTTCGTTTTAAAATCACGTTTTGTATGAAATTGATTTATGTGCAGCCTTTTACTTGTGTGTTCAGCCAATGGAAAGGAGGTGACTGTGACGGAGACGACTACATCTTTGCAGTATTTGAACGCGGTAATGGAATTCCCTGGTCAGGAAGCCATCTTCTTGGCGCACCCCCTCATATGATAGATAGCTTTTTCCACTGTACGCCGTTTCTCATCAAATGTCTTCCATCTATTTTTTCCTCCGTTCCTTTTTCCTCTTAACATTTCTTATGCCGTCTCATTCCTATTATTTCACCTCCCACTAAGACCTAAATTCTGTTTTCTTTCTTCCAAATTTTCGGTCTTCTGGTTCTTAACCGGCACGATTTATGCCATGGAGATATCTTTTACGTTGAATTTTATTCTTCCGTCTGTTTATGTTTTCCAAATTGTCGCTTCCGATCTCGAGAGATTTTAAGATAAATACATATATATATATATATATATATATATGATGTAAAACCATGTAGTGTGATAGAATATACTAAAGTGTGAGAGACACTCGCGTTTGTCATCAAGATTCCAATGGCAAAAGCAACAGGAAAGTTCCTCTAAAACATAGGTGAATACTTACTTGATTACTTGGTGTCAATTAACTGAAGTCTGGAGGCTTCTCCTTTATTCTGACTGAATTTTTTGTGCATTTATTATCTCTTCTATCCATTTTAGATGCTCAGCACATCTAAACATCTTAACATGTTTACATACAAAATATTTTTTGAAAATGAAATTTCCTCAGGGTCTCATTTTCCATTTCGTTGATTCGTCTGTGCCTAGTGTCCTAGCTCCACTTATTCCCTTCAACACCCTTCTGTTTTTTCTTAAAATGAGGGAATACATAACCAATAGGTTAAATTCTATTTTTGTGTGTACGTACGTGAAGTATGAAATGCCTTGGCTGATATTTATGAACATGCATGCATAAACTACACGAGAGAAGGAAACTAAATAATGTGTTTATCTGTAGCCTTCAGCGCTGTTTTGTGTGGAATACCAATGAATTTTCAGGATTTTTAATACACAATAATTTGAAATGACCATGGCTGGACTCATTTTTTCCTAAAGTAGTCTTTCCTTCGAAGTATGAAAAGAGTGACAGAACTTAGTTGGATAATAATGTCACATTCACAAGAATTTCTGTCTCTATCGGATCATGGATCGGACGGATTCTGTTATAATTTTTATTAAGCCTATAAATTTTCATAATTTGATACATATGTATTTATACTAAACATGTAGGGTAATATTATTGTTTTGTTTCTTAAAATATTCTTTGCAATCTAACGTTTTATGGGTTCACATTCCCTTTATATTTTTTATTTCATCCTCACAATAATTTAACAATGACAATGCGTGATTATTACACTTTGTAATTTTTTAAATAATGATAAGGACGTAATTGGAATTATGAGTAGAAATTTATTCTACATATTTATATGCTGAAACTTTTCCGAGAAATTTAATAACAGTGGATGTGAAAACACAAAATGCCTTTCATAAATGTGTCTAATTATGGCACAGCACGTTGTTATTTACCTACGCACTATTGCTTGGTGAAAACAGTAATGTGTATTTAGAGTTGCTGTTTGTTTTGGTAGTACGCGTTTGTTGTAGAATTTTGAATAACATATCGTGTCGAAGTGTGGGAAAAGTACAATGATCGTCTGGAATGGAGCAATCGCTTAAGAATTGTGTTTAGTCACACATCCGAGTCGGACCTCAATTACTGTTGCTGCGATCTGCATATTTCTCTTTCAGGTGGCTATTACAAAGCACAGATTCGGAATCTGTTTTATCTTATACTATGCCGTTGGGATTATTTTTTTGTGGTTTGCTTATAAGCGTTTTTTTATTCATTGATACGGTACTTAGGGCAGACTAAATGAATGATATGTTTGATGTATATCAAAGTGAATGAGAAGCAGAAAGTGCTTTGAATATTTTCTCTCTTTCCTTCAACTTTAAATGCAGCGTTCCCGAGGCCTATCAGAAGAAATGTGCCAGACGTTTATTTTTTTATTTCTCCTATTCAGTATCGAGTTATGTATTTGTACTTGGCTGATCTCATCAGAATTCAAGTGATGCTTCTCTGAAAGTGGATTTTTGACTTGACTTAGTTCTTTATTGACACCGCTAGTAAAATATTCTTTTTAGCTTTCTTTCTTTGATTTCCTACGAGACGAAATAATTTTACATATCTATTGGTTTTTGTGACTGCTTAAAAGATTAATGGAAAAGAATGTCTGCCTTATATTGTAATGGAAGTGGCGTCATTATTTATTCTGAGTGATTTACTGGAAGTAGCAGAGAAAGAGTAAGTGATATTAGTTATAATTCTGCGTGACCCTGGGTACACAGTTGTCCGTGCAGGACGTTGTGAATGTGTCCAATATTACACCCATGCTTGAAGGTATAGCAGCGCACTGGATAAGATGCCAAATGAGTCATAGAGAAACATGGAGACTTACAGGAATTCAGAAAAAAATGAGGAGAAAATAAGAGGAAGGGAGAAATTGGAGCAGGTGGGAAAAGTACGAAGATGTGACAGAAGACTGAGAAGAATTCAATGGCTTCTTAAAACTGGTTAGTTTAAAAAAAGGTGATTGTAAAGTGATCCCGTTACAGGCCCGGTGTGGCCCAGAGGGTGGGTAGAGGTATAGCTCTACTCTTTCATGACTGCGGCACTGGAAAGCGATGAGTGGTCAGCAGCACGCCCCGACCACACTTTATCCCCTGGAAAGACACGGTACCCATTTTACAGGAGGCTGGGTGGGCTCCAGGGCCGGTCTGTACGGGCGGAAAATCTCGTCCCCACTGGGATTCGATTCCTAACCGTCCAGCTCGTAGTCAGTCACTATACCGACTGAGCTACCGGGCCTACAAAACTGGTTACTGTATTTCCGTATTTTCATTTTAGAAGGTACCGTCACTAATTAGTTGAATCTGAAAAGGGTAAGTTTTGTTATCCAACGTTGCGTTTCTAGGCTTTGTACGTTCATTTCAGCAACTTACTGCATACGATTAGCGATGTTAGAAAGAAAGTAAAGATTCTAAAAAGAATAAAAGCTAAAAAATGAAAAGAAATAAAGAGATGAAACATAATAAAAGCGGGCGAATTTGAAAGACAAATTGATTGACATTTGACTTTATATTGCGATGTATTATTGAATGTCGGAACTGTAAGTGGAGCCACGTTTTGTAACACTTCCGAATTGACACTTGCACGCATGCACCACGCGAGCAAACACTTACACGTATTGATTGTCAAAAGACGTAACAACAAAGACACAATTCTCAGAAGCTCTGGAAATTTTCTTGAAAATTCCGGACGCTTAAAGAAATTAGGCGATTGGGTTCAACAGCTTCATTGTTTGTTGTCTTTTAGCTTCACAAGAGTTTTATTGGCGATTTATCTTCATAGTCCATCTGATCCGTTTAACCCAGAAGAAAAAGTCAAGGGTAGAGCGACCGGTGAATGGGCTGGCTGGCCGTATGTTCCCCCACAACCAAACTATATTCGTAGTTGAGATTCAATTGAGTTTGAGCGTCGTTGTTTCAGAACCACTTCGATAATATGTCCTGGAAATAAGAAGCTATTTCCGACAGAACTTGTAGCTCGTTTTCCAGTAAATTTTCATAAGTAGTAATTAACTGAGTAGTTACATGAAAATAATGTGCATCTCGTCACATAAAAAATTAAAAACAACTAATAGTGTTTAATAACAGCTTATCAAAGATGGGAATCGAACACATACTGATAAACCTCTATCAGTTTTCACTCGAAGTAATCACGCTACTAACACCTTGACGTAGGTCAGACTTTAAGTGGGATATCCTCGTCATTCGGAGTTTTGTGTCTCCAGGATTTCTTACAGCCTCTGGGGACGCCCATGAGTGGAAGGTGTGCGATTTTGTTTTCCAAATAGGTGATCAGTGGAACAGAGGCTTGCAGCTGGAATTGTGCGACAGATCGTCAGGGGAAGCTGGGTGGAAATGGAATTTAGTTCGTTATGTGCAAGAAAGGCTACCCACATAATCAGCGACGGTAGATTTCCTGACGTTCTTGTCGAACGAAGGACAAACTTACTTAACGACTACCTGTCGTCCTGAAAAAACCAAGCCCTTGTCTGTCTGTCTGTCTATCTGTCTGTCTGTGTTGCTATATATGTACCGTATGCGTTCATGTGTGAGCCGGAGTCATTCAATGATTATATGGTCTAACTGCGTGATAAAATATTTGATTTTCATACTGATAATGTAACTGACTGGTGAATGAATGAATGAAGTTGTGTGATATTATTGTAGGGCGCATGATTCGTATGGTTTTGAATTTTTGGCTTATCATTTACAATTCTTATCTCCATCGAATCAAATCATTTGCTCATAATCCACATTTTTTTATATTCTCCGAAATATCTCTACTGTGTTTATTGCACATGTAGAATGTTTCCTGATCATCCATTTTAAAGATCTTTATTGAATCACCGTCACGTTATAATATCTGCATTGATTTGGTGATTCATCTGCTTCACGCCCTGATATTTGCACCGTAATAAAATTAAGGCGAAAGCGTTTCAGATCTGTTAAATTATCCGTGAAGAGAAAATGTCGAAACACGAACTAATGAACAACCTGTGTTTCCAGTCAGACGTCGTTATATGATCTTCATTTATTACCGTCGATTAATTTCGACAGTTGTGTGCAAAGAGAAGTCTTGCATAGTGTAAATGCCCGGATACATTTTCTGGACAAGTGCAGAGAGAGCATACAGTTAGAAGGAAGCGCGGAGCAGATGACCACATAAATTATGAGACTAACAGTACATCGGGCTGTTGTACACAGAGACGTGAATTATGAAGATGAACAGCGGATCAGGACTGTTGACAGTCTGTGGCAGATGTATGCTCTGTCCCCGTAAAGGTCTGCAATTTATATGAGCGCTGTCTTGTAACACGGTTTTGTATCTTCAGGTTTCATAAAAATCGCGTAAAGTTTTGAGTGATCGAACACCCCTACAATTTTCAAAAGCAGTTCGTCGGTGTTGTGATTATTTAATGAAATATAAGACTCCCTAAAAATAAATAAACCAACTACAATACGCCTTCTGCTATGAGACACCTCAAACCCCTTGAATGACACTCAGACCTCTTTTTTAGGTTGTTCATACCGTGCATTTTCTTATATTCCATATTTAAAAAAAACCAAAATTGCAGTAATTAAAATACAGTAAAACAAACACAAACAAACTTCGTATCAGATGCCAACACCTACATGTTTCGGCACCCAAGTGCCACCATCAGGGATTTTTTTCAACAAAAAAGGTTCGAATGTCCAACAGTATTCCAGGTGAGGGCTGTTTGCACATCTGTTTGTAATCAGTCGGATTTTCGCCTGGAATACCTTTGGTTTTACGAAACTTTGTTGCTGAAAAACTCCCTGATGATGGCACCTTGTTGCCGAAACATGTAGGAGCTGGCATCCGATATGAAGCGTGTTTTGTAATCTGCTTCTATGTATTTTAATTAGTGTATTTTGTTCGTTTGTAAAGGTGTTGGAACTTCCGAAATATTTCGGCCCAGCTGGGCCATAATTTGCGGGTCACACCAAATAGACCGGGAAATATAGAAGAGCGAACAATGTCTACAATAATGAATTATGTGGGTTGCTAATAAGAAGATTATATAAAATTCAATTTGCAAATTAAAGTTTAGAGATTAACTTACTTTAAAATTTAGGCTTTGAAAACGCGATTACTCACGCGAATAATTCCATAAAATATTGCTGAAGAATAAAAGACCAACTTGATGCCATTTGCTATTTTATTTCACTTCTTATGCGCTCAAAATTTTTCGGACATTAATATATACATCAACAGGAGCTTGCGACTGTGCTGTTGAATTACCACATTGGTCGTATTGTTCTTGGTTCGATGAGTGTTGGAGATTCGGTGTGGTTGGGTTGGAGTGGTATCCGTGTTGCAGGCTGAAGCTTGGATACCACTCCAACCCAACCACACCGAATCTCCAACACTCATCCAACCAAGAACAGTACGACCAATGTGATAATTCAACAGAATAGTAGCAAGCTCCTGTTGATGTATATATTAATGTCCGAAGCATGTTGAGCAGATAAGAAGTGAAATAAAATAGCAAATGGCATCAAGTTGGTCTATTATTCTTCAACAATTACAATGACGCACGGCCCAACAAACATAAAATTCCATAAAATATATTGATTCATTTTATTATCACTGCCATGTTCCTACAAAGAAGGTGTTTTGCCCTATTCTTAGGTTTTACGTGTTTGTGTCTACACATGTTGGGACACATTATGCGAATCGGTCAATGTTTTTTTTTGTGTCTGTAAGATCAAACGTTATGACGGATGTGTGCAAGCATCTGAATAAAATCGTGACTTTAAATGCAGAGTCCAAATTTGTCATCCGGATTAAGAAATTCCGATTTTTATCCATTTTCTACCCGAATATTTTTTATGATCCTGCGGAAGGCAGTTAGGCCAGCTTTGTCACTCAGCACAAAGACAGAGAGTGAGAGAGAGAAGGGGGGGGGGGAAGGTTTCACACTCGGTGCTGTGTAATCTGTGTGAGGTGATTTACATTGCAACAGTAGTGTTTCATTCATTATACATTATATTAGTGCCGTCAATACACAACATATGCAAAGACCAGTTGTACTAATACATCTGGTCTTTGCATATGTTGTGTATTGACGGCACTAATATAATGAATAATTGAGGGTACACAACGGGATGGCTGCCTTGAAAAAAGGAGTTTTTCGTCCACAATAACGGAATATTAAAGCTACTGAGATGTATAAAATAGTAATGAAGGCATTTGTAAAATACGTTCATTTTATTTGAGTATATTTGTACCTGCCGATCCCATTGGCAGCTCGGTCTAAGTCGTGGCCCTGCTGCCGCTGGCTTGGTGGGATTGTGGGTTAGAATCCCACCTGAGGCATGGATGTTTGTCCCTTGTAATTTTTGTGTTTTGTCAGGTAGGTTTCTCTGCTTCGGGCTGATCACCCCCGTCCGGATGAGTCCTTCCGAGTGTGGTGTGTCTGAGTGTGATCGTGAAGCATCGATAATGAGGAGGCCCTGGCCCACTAGGGGCTGTTGCGTCATGGAAAAGAAATGCTTATACCTAACGCTCGTCTCCTATGAAATGGCCAGAGAGAAAGTAGAAATACACTATGCTTTCTTATGCGATATCGAATCTAGGTTACTGTAATGTAATTTGCGGAACAAAAGCTGATGTTGACAGTCATATCCGAAGAAATGTGTTTGAGATTCAACAAATAATTTTGTTTTTATATTCTAACGTGTAACATTTCTTGTACTTGCAGGTAAGGTGAATGTGCATGTACCAAGGACCTGCATTGCTCTACTGGTTGAGCAGTAAGTTGTTTTTGTATTCAGTAAGTAATTTTTATTGCTAAACTGATCCTCTGTGTGGTCGTGAAACCTGGTCTGTCATGCCAGAGGAACAAAGAAAATTATTTTGACTAAATAGGTACAGGTATCTAGTCAATAACACAACAAATATTCCTAATGATGTTTATTAGAAGATGATAAAACAAACCTGCGTATTTCGGCCTATTCCGGCCATTATCAGGTTTTCATCTGAAAGAGTATTAGTGTTTATTAGATTTATGCGGTTATGTAACGATGGTGAGATCTCACCATCTGTGGTTTTGATTATTACTACTATTAAGAGACGTGGCTGGGGGGGGGGGGTTCTGTAATGTGGGTATTGTGCTGACTTGGGGTGCAATACACGCGTAGATGTTTATAAATATTTGTTGTGTTATTGACTAAATACCTGTACCTATTTATTTATACACACAAAGGGGATGGAAAATTTCAGAATTTCAGAATTACTGGGACTAGTTGAGAAAATCTGGCTCAAGCACTAGCCTTGTGTCTTGTTAAGTTTCTATGTAGATTCTAAGATTGAGTCTGCTCTTTTCGGCCATTCTTCTGACTTGCCTCAACGTGGCTTTGCTACATCTTCTTTCGCAAGTTGATATCACGTATTTTGGTATCGATAAATCGAGGCGATATGGTATCTGGGAGGTATATTTTTTCATAATTATTCACCGTTTCGCCAAATCGAATGGTTTCTTCGAAGCATAATATATACACTTAAATATCGATTACGTGGTGCAAAGACAGAATTCCGCCCATTGCAGAAGATTATGCATGATTACATCGGTTATCAGGAAGAAAGAAATGTGTGAATAACCATTCTGTTGCGTAAAGCAAATGACAGGAAATATGCTCTTTGACTTCTTATAATAAAACCAGCTAGATGCACTAATTTCTCAAATTTATTTTTGGAATAAAACTCTACATGTTTCGGACAGTTCCTCTGTTCATCATCAGGATTTTTTCACTGTACACACAGCAATAGTGTATGTCACACAGGTTTGCTGACAGCTTGCGAGCAAACTGTCAGCAAAACTGTGTGACATACTATTGCTGTGTGTACAGTGAAGAGCTCCTGATGATGGACAGAGGAACAGTCCGAAACATGTAGAGTTTTATTCCAAAAATAAATTTGAGAAATTAGTGCATCCAGTTGGTTTTATTATAAGAATTTATCACGATGCACGGTCACCTGAACGCCATATGCTTTTTGACTGTTTTATTATCTAAATAATTTAACGTTTTAGACACAAGTAGTCTATAGATCCTCATTGCAGTATATTGTATTTAAGTTACGGAAATATTAGTATGCCTAAAAACAAATTCAGCATGAAATATTTAGTACTGAATGTAACTATGCGCTGACACGACTTTTGATAAGTATATGTAGACAATGATTTGATGCCGATTGAAAAGTCTATATGGATGCAGGATTCCATATCAATGCCATTTCTCCTATGTCCTCATCTTCCTATCCTCACTGCTGGCTCACACCTTTGTTTGTTTCCCGTACGGAAGAACGCTGAGCGTCCTTGCAGTGTATGAAGGTACCGGGTGTTTATAAGAAACTGTCCTTCTTCTCTGCACATCGACAATGCCGATGAAATTAAACTTTTATTTTCCGTTAAATTTTGAAATTCTCTAACTCTCTGCCAGTTCGTTGTTTTTGTATTAATATTATATCTCTAACGTTCGTGTGACATCATTAAGGACACAATAATGTAAAATTTGTCTTCACGGAAGGTACGTGTTTCCTTCTACTTTAATCATTTCAGAACGTTTCCTTTTTTTTCTGTATTCATTACTTTTTCGTTGCCCCTTTTTTTTTGTCTTTGTCATCTGTCAGTTCTTTTTTACATTTTCTTTTCTCCCATTGTGAAGTGTTTCAGCGTACTAAATCAAAAGACATTTGATAGTCACTAATTAGAATTTATGGACTAAAACTGTCAGATAAAATACGTATATTCCTTTTTATGTTGACGTAAAACTACAATTATTCAGTATGTCTGACACCTTAAAATTTTCAACAGTTCGATGATTTAAAATATATATTTCATGCAGTCTGTTGAATCATAAAAATTACCGACATGTTCTACCATGAATCATAATCACGAAGTTTTTTCAGTAAGTGTTCTTAATGCAGGTCTGTATCCTAGTATTTACTGCTGTTTTAATCGGTTTCAACTGACATTTAGACGTAATTTAACGTGTTATAGTCGGACCTCCAATATGAACGATTGTAAACAAGTTTAAATATTGTAAATCCTGTACGAAGTAACGGGGTAAATTAGTGACTGAGTGGCCAAGTTTATTGAGCAGCGTCCTTACGGAGAAACAGATAGTCAAGCAGCTGGTCAAGATATTCTCCGCCTCATGAGGAACTGACCTTCTTACCGGACAGTACTCAGAGCCATTTCATTGCAGTCAACACGGTACATACCATTTCTTTAAGATGTGTTCTGTTCCCTTCACACTCTCTGGCTATCACTTCCTGTTCTGCAAATTTCATTTTCTGAAACACATTACAAATCCCACGTATCCCATCCTTTTTGTTTAAAATAACACAACCAACCATCTGGTACACTTTTAAATTGATTTGTTTCCATCCCGTTGTGTATATATACCTAGGTTTTTTTTATTAAGTCTACCGTATTTACACAACATATATTGTTGGCTAATGTTTAGTTAAACAAGCTACATGTTTCGGCCTTACTTGGCCATTATCAGGCTTATAGGAGATTAGTATCAATTAAGGTACAAATGTTCGCTGTACCTATGGGATCCCATTGGTTTACATTGTCTTTGCATCTACTTAAAATTAGTTATTTGGATTAAGTGACAAAAAACTGCGCAATACACAGTGCATAACCCAACTGTGCACACCAACCCTCACATACACGAATAATCGCCACAGTATTCCCACACACCTGGAACCAGTGCAGCCACAACTGTAGTATAAGCTACGATCCGCTGGTGAACTCTACAACATTTTAAAAGTTTTATGTAAAAAATTTGTGTGTGATTGTCACTTAATGCAAATAACAAATAACCAATGGGAACCCGTAGGTACAGGGAACATTTGTAGCTTAATTGTTACGAATCTCCTGTAAGTCTGATGATGGCCAAGTAAGGCCGAAACATGTAGCTTGTTTAACTAGACATTAGCCAAAAATATATGTTGTGTAAAGACGGTGGACTTAATGAAAATACTAGGTACACTTTCTTGAAACATACATTTATTTATTTATTTATTAGCCTCTCCTAGCCATATTTGTGTTTTATGAATTTGTACTTTGTTGGATTTATTGTTTGATGCTTATTTTGATGGCACATTTGAAATGCTTTACAAAGTACCATTACTTGGTTCAGAGAAGTCCGTGAAAGGTTACTTCTTACTCAGTATTTCATCTTGTTTATAGAAGGAAACAATTTTTATTTTTACGGAAAGCCTATTCTGATCTCATTCGTACTAACGTTTCTACCGCACTCTTCAGCATTTTATTATACTCCTATTAAAACTCTGAAGAGGAATTTTGTAATAAAGTTAAATGCCAACTTGATGCAACTAGGTAAATTTATTGATGTATTCTTAGCTCGACATGTTTCGGGTACATACGACCATCATCATGAGCATTAGATATTGAGTTACAACATATGGTTTTCTGCACCGAGTTTTTGAATGGGTGGTGGTCTTGAGAGCTGCTGCGTAGGTCGTGTGTACGGTGCGGATGGTGCACGGCACAATTACCTTGCTGCATCAAGTTGGCATTTCACTTTATTTCATGAGGAAGATGCACGGTCAAACAACCCACAAAAAAATTATGTACTTTGGAATTACTCGCTTGCTTAATTAAGAATTTATTATACAGGGTAATCTAAAAGAATTGAACACTCAAAAATTTACTACTCTGCAACTAGGTATCGTATGAACATCCAGTATACCCCCAGTTGTAGAGCTATCCATAATTGTTTCGTGATTTTGGCGCTTGAAAGTTGCAAGCATTTCCGCCACCAGAGTGCACCAGTGTTCATCGTGGTCACTGTATTGTTCAACTCGCTTTTAATCACACTGTGTTAATGTGTTTGTCCACTTAACTAGCCACTTGTTTACTTTGTACTAACGAATCTTCATTTTAACTTATCAGGCTAATTACATCCGAGATTTAATATTACATAACACTAAAACTGTTTGTCCCAGTGGGCAAAACAGCGTGTTATGCTGCTCTTTGAGAGCGCGTGCGCAGGTATTCGACTTCATTTCATTGCTTACACATGCATGAAGTAATTCGTTGTTTAACATTAACCAGTGCAAGCGAATCAGTTCAGACAGAATGGCTTCCCCCCTCCCCCCCGTCAAGAGGCCCCTTGCACCACAAACTCTAGTGTTGATCGACCCCTTTCTCGTAACAAGTCAGTAATTGATTTCTGCGGTCAAATTAACTGTACAGTTTCAATATTCTGTCCTTCTTCAAACAAATTTCAGCATTGGCGTATTCCTGGTATGCGGATATTTAACCAAACCGAATTTGGACAGGGCTGTATAAAGATCGCCTTCGTGGGATGGACTGATGTGTTCTCCTGGAGTACATTGCTCTGTTTTGCTTAGGTTTTTGCCATTTGTGCCAACACTAAATATGAATGAATCTTCTTTTCTTGTATTTCATGACAAATTCGTCAAATAGAGGAATAATTTAAACTGATAAATATGGGGTAATTTCACAATACAAATATAGTTAGTTACAATTAATATGAACTTCTCTGTCTGACATACCAGCAGCAATAGTTTCTGATCCAATCGATTTTGTAATCCCGTGTAAATGTTTAACCACGGAATATTGTTACTATAAAAACACCAAAAATAGTCAGACAGGCCTACGCCTCACAGCTGTGGTTTGTCGACCAGTATTATTAATTAATTAATTAATCGTTGTTTCGCCGTGCCGTGGCTTGCATCTCACAGCAGAGACATGAGTTCATTCCCAGGCCAGTCTCTGTGGAATTTGTTGTCGACAAAGTGGCACTGGTACAGGTTTTTTTCCCATATATCCTTATCAGTATCATTGCAGTAATTTTGTATACTTGTTTATCTGTCACCGACGCTACTTTTACTTCGTAATTAATAACGTGGTTACATAACATTTTGTTGTAACTGTCAACTATACATTATTATTGTTGTAATTTTTGTTGGTTGACCGTGTATATTGTTGTAGTTGTCTTGTGTGTGTTGTTATCTTATGTGTATTAGTTGTACTGTGTGTGCAGTGCTGTATTTTTTAGATGCCGGACTGCTGGCTATAAGTCAGTATTCGGAAGGTCCTGCGACACAGGTTTTTCTTGGTTTCCTTGTGCCTTAAAACAAATGCTGAGATGGTTCCCAAGATTCCAAGTTGCCACTACATGCTTCTCATGTAGCCCTCCCGACTTGAATTTATTAATAACCAATTTCATGTTTTGTATACATGTAAAATAACCACTGCCACCGGGTGACAACCCAATCGCAGCAAATAATAATAATAATAGTAATAATAATAATAATTATTATTATTCTTATTAGGAGTATTTAAAAATCCCATCCTAAATAAAGCTCTGCGTAGTTGTATGGAACGTGTCTCAAACAGTGACCAGAGTAAAACCTAAGGTCTAATGTTAGGGTACAATAATGGGACTGCGGGTTCAACATTGGAGGCATATAAATTTGCGCCTACCATGTGACATATCGCTTTATATTAGTATGACTGGTTACATGTGTATCTGCACCATTATACTGGAACAGTTTTTTTTATGAATACCTCTATCCGATAATAATTTCAAACTATTTCAGCCACATATTGCAAGAAACTATTTCACTCGCGTTGGGTTAATTGAATGTATGTTGGTGGTGGTGGGGTTCAGTAAGGAAGGGGAGAACTGAGAGGTGAAATGAATGTTGAGTGAGGGGACGAATCTGATCTCCTAATATCTAAATGCGTTTCGATGTTTGAAATTCAAGACAGGGGTTAGTGAGCTCTTATTTTTGAGTGCAGGGGGAGTGAGGAGGGGCGTGACAATAAGAGAAGATGAGTAAGTTCAGACAGGACTTCGACGGTGTGTAAGTCAAGTCATACAAGAGGGAAATAAATGAATGGAGAAAGGGCTACAGGGAGCAATAAACAAAAACGTAAAATAGGCAAAAATTAACGAAGAGCAGGATGAGAGAGTTGATGTGGAATAGAAGGAAGGAGAACTGAAACCGCAAATACATAGACACGAACGCAATTCCTGTGTGTTTCCATTAATTTATTCTTTTATTTGTTTGGACTTCCCCTGGAATTTGTTAAAAGACGCACTGTTGCCATATTTATAGTTATTTGAGACCTCAGTTGCTGCTTATTCCCTAACTCGTCAGAATTCACTGTCCATCTCAAACCTTCCTCTCTGTGCTTAATAGGACATTATATTTTACAAACAATGTCAACACGAGTGGAATATGTTACGATTCCAAAGCACAGAATAAATCCCTCTTGGCTCTACTCGTTAATTGGTCGCTGAACCGATATTCCTCCCTCTTCCATCATCTCAGTGTGAGATTTTTGTAAAAAGCTTAACGGTAGATGGAGGGTATTTAAAATGAAAAACATCAACATGCATTAACTCACCCTTTCTGTGTTTCTTTGCTTTCAATTGACGCGTAAAAAATGTTAGCGTCAATTGAACTACTATTAGATGGATTCTGTAAGTCATTAATTTGTATATTTAAGAAAAATGGGTTATGTTGCCATCAACCAATCTCTGCAGATATTTTAACTTTTAGAAACAGATTCGGATAAAAAAAACTTCGCACATAACTTTATACGTTTATTTTAAATAAATTAATATTATGTTAAAATTGCTGTCAGGATAAAGAGAAGGTAAGAGTAAGGTACCGATCTGTTTGTTCCTGTTGGGTTCAGTTCTACGTTTTTGTCCTGCTTCTAGGCAATAATATTACAGATTAAAAGCTTAAAATATATTTGGTTTCGAAACATTTGCAAGAGCTATACAGGAGAATCCTCCGTGTCAAAAACGAACATTATTGACAATTGCCAACTCGACAATCAGTGGTTAAGAAAGAAAATTAAGGGATGGTGAAAATTACATAAGCAGCAGCTGTATTTTTGTTTCCTTCCATGTAACATTATTAAGAGTAACTCAAGGTCGTTGGCCTAAAACACGTATGGGGAAATTAGATCTATTTATGGAGAATTTTATTTCAAAAAAACCTGAAGGAAAACTTAGGTGTGTATTAGGGGGTCACATTAAGGTGGAATAATGGTGTGAGACCTGAAAGTAGCCTCCATAACAAGCTTTCGTGAAGAAAATGATGATATTTATCTCAGTATTTAACCAACTTGATGCACAAAATTTGTTTCACAATAAGTTTTATTTCATGCCTCTAAATGTTTCGAGCACATGTGCTCATCATCAGGAGATCATCATCACACCTATAGGTGTGATGATACCAGAGGCTGTGTAATGCAATTTTGACCTCCTGATGATGATGAGCACATGTGCTCGAAACATGTAGAGGCATGAAATAAAACTTATTGTGAAACAAATTTTGT
>Ga0131853_10007765_pt1 | contig 19459 bp, 15 predicted proteins | sample TergutLab28metaG_FD_92764 | JGI IMG/M metagenome (GOLD analysis project Ga0131853, IMG submission 92764) | Labiotermes labralis P1 segment gut microbial communities from Petit-Saut dam, French Guiana - Lab288 P1 (version 2) (version 2) | ecosystem: Host-associated > Arthropoda: Insects >... | reverse complement strand
GGGGACCCGTTGCGCTGACCACGTGACACCCCTCTATCCGCAAAAGTTGGCACTAACTTCGCCGACCGGCGGCGGCCGCTCTGTCGGTATAGTTCGCGTGCGGACTAAGGCCACGGAGAAGAAAAAAAATTAATAATAGTTTTGTTAAAAACTGAAAGTAAGGAAAATATTGATCTCCTAGTAAAGCATAATTTAGTACGCAGTGACGGATGTTTCAAACAAAAGTGGTGTTCTCAATTTCAATTTCGTTTACCGCGAAGATGGAAAGACCAGGTGACTTTAAAAGTGTGGTCCTTATTTAGCAAAGAATATGGAGTTACATCGCAAAAGGCCACACTCTTCATATCCACCACCGTAATAACTCGAAATCTCACAAATTAAAACATTTCACACACTCGTAACACTTTATCAATGTCGTTGTTACCGACACTGGGAAAGATTTAGACAGACGTAATGGTGGTTGCACATAATGGAACTCCGTTAACTCGATGCGGTTTTCAGCTATACGTGCTCTTCCGAAGTTAGGGAACATAAAATAAAACAACCCAAACGGATTCAGAGCGCTACTGTACACAGAGTGGGAACAGTTGAAATTATCCAAAGCCCCTTGCGTTGAATTCCCATATGTTAGATACATTTACCGTAAAAAGGATCCATGAAACTAGATTACACCCATTGCCTCCCCTCCCATATTATTTCTTTCCACTCCTTTTATTCCATTTCTCTTTCACCCTTTTTCCTAGTGAACTTCGGCTGATAAAATGAATAGAATCTCCTATATTTTCTAGTGAGAAGAAACTGTTCATTTTCAAAATCCTCTTAACTCAGAGTGAAAATTGAGCTGTTTGAAATTATAACATAGAAGGTTAAGTGACTACACCCCCGATAGCTCCGTCGCTATAGTAACTAGGCAAAGGGCTGAGCAACAGAGTAAATATAGTTCGATGCCCAGAAATATCAAGATAATTTCACTCCGATCGTGCTAGCGGCTAGTCACCGTAGATGCATGATAAATACAATATACTGCATATAGAGTAAACCACCTCCTGGTCATGAATAGTTAATCTATTCGAAACATGTAGAGGGTCATTATTGAGATAAATCAAGAGAAAGAAAGTGCATCTTGTTGGTATTTATTATGTACATAATTTTTCTCTTTACCATATATTTATGACCGGCTCTGGGGCCCATCAAAATGCCTATTCAAAGATCACTGCTGGCATTTTCAAGAAGGTAAAGCAGCTGGGGAATGAAAGCCCCCCAAAAATTCCCTTACACACGAAAATGTTTCCTACTCTTTAAAGTTAATGGCATGGTGTATTCATGGCACCGTGGTTAGTGTTAGCTCTTTTAATTGTAGCAGGAAGATGACACCGAGACCCTTGGTACTGGATATCTCAGATGGGCCCAAGCATCATCCTGTGATCATAGATGGGTGTGGTGGATTTGGTGGAATGAAAATTTGCTAGGGAAACCGAGGTTCTAACATGCGAAACTAAGAGACCACTACTTTGTTCACAACGTAACCTAAATAGTCTACCCTGGAACCGATCTCGGATCTGCTTAGTGAGAAGCCGGTAAAAGACATTCTGACTTACGATATGGATATGGTTATTGTAGAATGGGGGGTTTATTGGGAGAAATGTAGAATACTGGGAAAGACGTGCCGGCGTATAGTACTTCAGTAGCTCTCAGATACGGTAGCGATAAAGCAAGGGAAAGGTCCAATGAGAAGAGTCAATGTTTTTGATGCACTTACAATTGTAGAATAAAAGGACGGAGGGCTTACTGGCATAGTCGTATGTGACACGTTACTGAAGGAAATATGGAAGTGACGTGAAGACGAGGAAGAAGACATATGCAGGTACTGGATAGCTATAAGGAAAAGAGAAGATACTGAAAATTGAAAGAAGAAGCACTAGACCACATCCTTCTGAGAACTTGCTTTGGAAGAAGATTATGAACCCGTCCTAAGGCAATGTGCCGATGATGACGCCCGTAGACTAGACTGAACTCATTCGCATAGTAACTTCTTTGTTAAAAATTACTATCTTCTAAGACATGAAGCCGCGTATTTCAGCGCTAAGATACCAAACTGAGAGTGAGAGGTTACTTTTAACTTTAGGGTAAATGCTGGTAACAAGAGCTGAAAAATTTTGGGATTTGTCAACCAAATTGTACAGCCGCAACTCGCTTGGAATATGAAATATACTACATGGTTAATTCTATCCAGACTAGTTTTAAAATACTGAAAGTCGTATTATTCATTCTATATACGGTTTTGCACACTTTAAACATTTTTTCTCGAAGTATCTCTTACAGTTTATTTAAAACACTGACAGTATATCAAACTTCACAGTTGAACTGTTACGATGAATGAGGAACTGCGAAGTATTTTGAGGGAAGCGGTCGTGACCCAATCGAAAAGCCGCTCCAAAATATTTCTGGCGTGATTGAGTAAAACGAAATTCCCCAGGCTATCTGTGTCTTGGTCGGTATTCGAACCCATCACACACGAATAATATTACAGAGACATGCCGCTACACTTGACTGCTCGATTACATTCCCCAAAACATTTATTTTGATATTTAAAAATTAGGAACAGAAAGAATATTGTCTTTCTGAGGGATTTTGACACCGTGTATTCTCGGAGAAATTTAGCAACATTTCGAAGCACCGTACTGTCTATACACTGAACATAAACAGGTTATCACGTTCGTCCGAAAAAATGGAGAACTTCTGACTACATGACGTTACATTAGAGAAAACGGTATTGTTCGGAGTCATTGAATAGATAACAACAGTTTCACACAGCCACGATTTAGAAGAGTACTTACTAATACGTGCCAGTAAGTTGTATTTGTCTCTGATCACAAAAATAAGGCACGTGTGGGACTAGTTATACTGTACAGCTACACGAATTCTTACCCTCGGCAGTAGACTGGGGTGACTGGTCAATTTATCCGCTTTTTTCCAGGGAAAGCGGAGGACAGGTCGGTTCCAGAGCTGGTCTGGATATCTTGGAGAAGAAATAAATCTCTAGCCCCTTTCGGAAATCGAAAAACGAATCCTAGAAAATCCAGCCCCTATTTCGGTCACAATACCCAGTAAGTCATCCCGGCTGCCACTAATATAAAGTATAAAACCGATATACAGCAGAATAACAATAGGCTCTGAGCGGAGTTACTCTATAGACCTACACAACAGCGGTGTATGCAACAATGGTCACTAAAGTGCCGAATAAATCACGCCTTCCACTGCCGCATCTTCTGTCACAATCTGCTTCAGACCATAACTAGTACCAGCTCTGACTGTTGACAATAATTCATGCCAATACACTGCATTAAGTCTTCCACTATTTAAAACAAAACACATTCATAATTTTTCTCCTCAAATATATTTACAATCGATCGCACTCGACTGCTAATCCGTTTGTAGGATGTGCAGAAAATTGATAGTACTTGTAACAACGTGACGAATGGAGATTCAGTGTTTGTTTTAACAGAAAATAACATTGCATTCTAAAGGGAACCACTTCCTTTTTTTTTTTTCGCGTTGAAAAATGGGTAGGTTTACGAATTACTTTGGATTTGCGGTTGTGTTAGACGATGAGCTGGCACGTACACTCTGGAGATAAGAATATTAGCACACAAACGTCATTGTGTAAAGTGTAAATATTATTGATACGAATAGGTAACAAGAATTTAAGGCAGGGCGATTTTTATTACGATAGCTAAGTGTAAGATTTTAGAGTCACGTTCAGTGGGTCCGGAGCTTACGCAAGCGTGCAGACAGACGGACGGACAGAGGGAATGATTTTCATAAGTGCTCTTCTCAGATGGGAAGAGGCTTAACCGTGGTAGAGCAGTCAACTTTACAAGTGCCTTCACACAGATTAAAAATGGGAGTAAGCATATAAAAATGCACACAAACTGGAAATGTAGGATCGGTCATAAACTATCAAATAAATTACAGCGCTTACCTACATTAGACCCTCCATTCTTTCACCTTTCTGGATTTATGTGTAATGTAGGATATTGTTCTATAAAACAATGGCTTTTAAGGATAAAGGAAAATAAGGTGAAGGCGAAACTTTGGAACGCTAGAAACCCGAGCACAGAAAAGCATAAATCAATGCGTTTATTAGAGGAGGAGCATTAGTCGCTGGAAAGTGTGGTTCGGGAAAGAGGAAGTAGAGCTCCAAACGAGAAAAGAGTGAACTAGCTGCACAGAACCTATTATTCACACACGAGGACTTATTTTGCAAAAAAAAAATCATTTAAATTAAGTTCTAACGGCTATATACTTAAGAGAAAAGAGGATATAAGCATCAAAGTAAAAGCCTTAGAAATGGAAAATAAATGAAAATGGACTTACTCTTTTACGTACTTCCTACCGAGATGCTATTTAGCAAAGTGTTGTCATATCGTACTGGTTTTAATTTATTTTGCACAAGGAATTCATTGAAATCCAATAAATGAAAGAAAAAGCTGCAAGCGTATTTCTATCGCAATAATAAAAACATACTTCATGATGAAATAATAGCTAGCTAACTGCTTAACTAAATAACTAACTGACTGACTAAATAAACACAAGCGAATCATTTCTACTCGAAGAACAGTAACCACTTACACAGTCCAACACGTTCTCGCCTTATATAGAAGCTCGACGGTAAATACTGTAGGCATAAGATGCCAGGGTAATGTTCTGAGGTCCCCAACTTTATTATTATCTCCCCGTCTATGTCTGAGCTTTAGGACTGGTATACCTTCACAGCAGGTACGACGACCTGAACTGTATATTCATTTCATATCTTCCTCATGACAGCGTCGTGTCTCAACCATGGCGAAGTTCTTGATTTTAAACATCGTAAATTGTGAAATAGGGTATAAAATCCGAAGCAATGCTGTAGGCTATGACATAAATCATATGTACTATAAAACTTAATTAGTAATTCTGTATTTATATTTAGAGGCATAAAGAAAGTGACAACATCTTTTGGATATTGTTTTATTCATTTTCATTCGTCTTATACCCAAGGTTTTTGGATTTTATTCTCCGTTTCGCATGAAAAAACATCCCTATCCACCGGGTTTGTTCTGTACAGTCGCTGTGTACAGACATACGTTACGGTACAGTCTGTTGGAAACATTATTTATTTGTTTCATCAGAAGGCTGTGACAAATACACAAATCACGGCTATTTCGTGGCGAAAACAACCTTACTTGTAAGGGAACAGATACCAAAATTCAGACAGAATTATCCTTTTTTGTCAGCACTATGGTTGAGTTCCTTGCAAATAGGCCTGTCACTGTACATATAGCTGAAAATTCAAAGAAGTACAAGAAATGCAAATTATAAATTTAAATCCTATAACGTCACCACACGACAGGTCATGCTACAGGATTGAACATTCCTCTTTACTTCACGACAGAGAACCTGCAAGAGGAAACTTATTATTTTTATACTTTATTGTGCATTTTAAATGTATATTAACAATTTTTATGCCAATTATTTTAATTTTGATAAGTTATAAAACTATGCTCGGATACATTAATCGAATTAGAGAAAGTACACTTCAAATATCATTCAATCATAATCTGATCACCGAATTTAACCAAAGCTGAGAGGATAATTTGACAGTCCTTAACATTCAGCGATACTTAATACTCATTACTGAGTTAACTATATGCGTCTTCTATGTACGTCACTAAGTGTGATATTTTTGTACCGCTTCATAATGTTTGTAAAGGAACAAAAACGTGTAGGGGTAAAGGTGCAAAACGATCTGTTAGGCACTTGTTACTTGATATTGTGTATTGCGTTGCTTAAAGAAGAAATATTACGAGACTGAAATATAACACCCAAAAATAAGGGTTGTAAATTAATCTTAAGCCGTCCAAAATTCTACCGCTATGTTTGCATATAGCTATGGTAGCCGTGACTACTGGCGAACTAGCAGGTTAGCAAAGCTATCCGAGCTGCTCTTAGCTATCAATGTATAACATATTACGTCATATTCACTGAGGGATTTTTCTGTAGTCTACGTCTATGTCTTTAAGTTGTCACTTTCCTTCAGGATTTACCAGAGTGCGTATGCACAGATAAATAGATAAATGACTATATGATGCGAGGTTCGCCTCCGTCAAACATTTTTAGTTTTTTTTTTTTAAAGACTTGGAGGTGATGATCAGAAATTATACAGTTTAACAAATGCACGATAAAATAAAATTAAGGTGTAAATGTAATACTCAGATTCAAAATCTGCGGGCAAGAATTTTGTATTATGTGATTCTTTTTGATATGTGTACTGGACATTCGGGCAAAACGGGGTGCTTCGTAATTCTGTGTTCTTAACTTATAATGGTGTTAATAATCTATCCCGAAAGAGATAAGAAATTATGATATTCTATAAATGAATACAGGTTTAGGACTCTTGGGTAAATAATGTTATTATTTTAATGTCTAGTAGGTGGTGTGGGGACCGCGGTAGCACAGTGGTTAGTCTAGTAGGTGGTGTGGGGACAGCGGTAGCACAGTGGTTAGTCTAGTAGGTGGTGTGGGGACCGCGGTAGCACAGTGGTTAGTGTAGTAGGTGGTGTGGGGACTGCGGTAGCACAGTGGTTAGTCTAGTAGGTGGTGTGGGGACCGCGGTAGCACAGTGGTTAGTCTAGTAGGTGGTGTGGGGACCGCGGTAGCACAGTGGTTAGTGTAGTAGGTGGTGTGGGGACTGCGGTAGCACAGTGGTTATTCTAGTAGGTGGTGTGGGGACCGCGGTAGCACAGTGGTTATTCTAGTAGGTGGTGTGGGGACTGCGGTAGCACAGTGGTTATTCTAGTAGGTGGTGTGGGGACCGCGGTAGCACAGTGGTTATTCTAGTAGGTGGTGTGGGGACCGCGGTAGCACAGTGATTAAGGTGCTGCGGTAAAAATCGGAAGGTCGCTGGTTCGAGGAGAGTCTGCTCAGAGCTTCTAACCGGTAAGGTTGTGCGCGGAGTGAATAACCTTCGAGTTGAAAGTGAAAGGCAGTATAGTGAGTAAGGTCGAGTGGCCTACGTAAGCTAAGTAGTGATAACAGAAGAATAGTGTTGGTACACAATGGCCGAACGTCATAATACAATAGTGTGTACATTCGAACCAACCAGTCCACGTATCACCGAATATAACATCCACGAGTGGATTCATCAAGTCCCACGAAATCCAGAACACTGTCAGCATGATTCAAATTGACGGGACAAAGAGGCAAGTTTACATAAAATTAATAGATAACGTATACGTGCAAGCCTTACTTAAGGAAACAAATAGACAAGCCGAATACAAGCATCACAACGGAGTACTATTGATAGTCAACATTGCAATGGCTGGGATGGGCACTAAACGCGTCCGTATCGCCAACCTACCGCCTGAAGTAAAGGAACACGCCATACGAATCGCGCTCACCCCCTTTGGAGCAGTACTGACTGTAATAGAAGAAATGTGGCCTAAGATATATAGATATATAGTACCGAATGGAGTACGTCAAGTCACTATAACATTGACCCAACACATTTCCTCACAATTAACGGTGGATGGTTACAGGACACTACTGTCGTGTGAAGGACAACCAGCCACATGATATGGATATGGAGGCATCGGTCATCTCTATCCGACGTGCCCCAAGCTTCGAGCCAGAGGGGCGATGCCTTGCGACCAACAACACTTAACGTACGCAAATGTCGTAGCACGCAGCACATTGACACCACCCTCACAGATGGAGAACGCAACATATGTCATGCTGAGCAAGAATGCAGAGAGCCTTGTGGATCATACGCCACCCAACACGGACGTGCCACGTCATGTGGACGACACATGCATAGAAGACACGGACCGTCCAACAACCGTGGAACCAGAATCGCACCGGGTACACATTGATGCACACAGTGAGAAGGCACATCAACAACAGCAACAAAATCAAATGGAGCAAGACGCCGATATCATAATGGAGGATGCATTACACAATGTAACAACTACACGAGAGAATAGAGAGCTTCGACACCAGAGCAAAGTACATAAACACGAACACATAGAACAACAGACAGACAATATGGGAAATTGCAGCGACAAGGGAGACAAGACTATAGAAAGAATGGACACTGAGTTACCGCAACAGGATTAGGAAGGAACTCAAGACGATATGAGGAGTAGCCCGAAAAACCCAAGAAAATGAAAGTGGAGAAGACGGGATAACCACAGAGGGAACACTCTCGCAGCAGCACGCTACGGACAGTCCACGAAGATAGGAAGACATGACATCTCATCCCAACACAACAATCCCCCCCACTCCACCAACTGTCCCAATGAACACCATCAAAATTTTCACACTAAACATCAATGGCATAACCGCGCGGACGACAGTGAGGATGCTGGCTGACTTTCTACGACAACATGATTTTCATAAAACCTTTTTCCAAGAAATGACGAGCACGGAGGTTTCGAATGTTCGTGGTTATAACACACATCTAAACATCGGAGATTTCATAAGCGTAACGGCCATTCTAGCAAGGAGCATGTTGCATCTCACAAACATAACTTCTTTGCCCTCAGGACGAGCGATAGCGGCAGACTATAAGGGAATACGAGACATAAACATTAACGCACCGTCAGGAACAGCAAGGCGGGCCGACAGAGAACAATTCTATACCATCGAGCTGCCATATTTGTTTCACTACGGCCCTACCGATCTGCTTATTGGGGTGATTTAAACTGTGTATTACACTCCAGTGATAACACAGGACGTTTTCAACCTAGCAGGGCCATCACGGAGATGATCCGCGGATTAATACTGAACGATGCTTGGAAACAGAACCCCGCCCGACCGACATACACACACCACTGCCCCCAAGGAGCCAAGAGACTAGACCGTTTCTTCATAACTTCGGAACTACAGCGCAGAAAAGGGGAATAGTAATTATTCCTGCCGCCTTCACGGACCACTACGCTGTCGCGATGCGCATTGCTGTACAAGACACCGACTTGCAGAGAGCACGAGGCAGATGGAAGATGGACCCCATACTGGTAACAGATGAACATCTCACACAAAGGATAAGCTCTGAGTGGGTAAAATGGCAGACTCATAAACGGCATTATCCCGATTTAACCATGTGGTGGGAGTGGTATGTAAAAAAGCCTTCCTATCCCCATCCGCAAAGAACAGTACGAACTTAACAAAGACTATAAGCTGATGAAAAATCAACTCTATCAGTGCATATATGACATATTACTTAGTGACAACCCAGAACCCGCAAAACTATCCGCACTCCAACGCTATAAAGCCAAAATAGTACGCTTACACGCGAGGCGAATGGAAAAGGTCATGCTGGACAACAACGCTCAAGACAAAATGGAAGTTGAGGAACCCTCCCTCTTCCATATTCTCAAAATGGTCAAGCGACGTGAGACAAGAATCAGCCGTCAAATACTAGATATGTAGGGCAACGATGTCTCCGGCCACCTCAACGTCCTTAACACATTTGTAACACACCTTCGCCGGAAATATCAGCCTATAGATATAGAACAAACGCGTGTCACCAGGCTGCAAGGAGTCATACCACTCACCTGTCCTACGAAGTATGCCGACCTGCTGGAGCAACCTATTACCATCGAGGAACTCTTATCCGCATTGCGGTCAGGAGCCAAGCACAAAACGCCAATTCCGACGGCTCTAGCCTGGAGTTTTATATCGCTAACTGGGACACTATAAAACAGGACCTACTTGAGCCAATGAATCAGGTGTTTCTACACATAAAATCACTCCTCAACAGAAACATGGCATCATAGTCTGTCTGCTAAAATCCAACGGTGACTGGACACCGAATGGATACCGACCTATCTCCCTCCTGACAACAGAATATAAACTTTTAGCTCGGATAATGGCACGTTGTCTACGCCATATACTAAAAGATCATCTCCACACGAGTCAGTTTTGCGGCGTTCCTGGAAACTCCATATTGGAAGCGGCATCACTAATACGAGATGCCATTGCCTACTCAGAGTAATCAGGATTACCCTTTTGTGTACTTACCCTCGATTTCCAACATGCCTTTGACCATATCTCCCATCAATAACTCTTTCAAATCTTACACCGATATGGCATCAGCGAATGGTTAATTGAGAGTCCACACGTCCTATACAAAAACTTCACGGGCTCATTTCCAAGTAACGGGACTTTGGAAGGGTCCATACCCGTCCAAAGTGCAGTGCGGCAAGTTTGTCCGTTAAGTATTATACTTTATGCGCTTTGCCTCCAACCCCTTCTTCGCACATTAGAAAACAACCTGCCGGGCATCTGATTAGGCCGAAGTACGCGGAGCCCCCCAGTCGTCGCGTACGCTGACGATGTGACCGCCCTCGTAACACAACCTGGAGATTTCGCCATCATCCACGAGGCCGTGCGATGCTATGAAAAATCCACCGGAGCCAAACTTAACTCACAGAAATCGAAGGCCCTTCTCACTGGGGGTGGGGGGAGGGGTGGTCGCAGCCAGCGACTGCACTCGGAATTGAGTCTCACGACCAAGTCACAATCTTGGGGATCACATATGGAACCACTATTGTAAAATCGGTGAAAGGCAGCTGGGCAGGAGTCTTGCGGTCAGTACGTGAACAGACACGAAAAGCCTATGCTCGAATACTCTTCCTCGCACAACGAATACAATATGTACACCTATGTCTTCTCTCGAAAATTTGGTATCTGGCACAAATTCTCCCACACACCAAGGAGCACGTGCAACAACTTACAACTGTGTGCACCTGGATCATATGGCAAGGTCCAATATTTCGGGTACCTGTGTCCACCCTACAACATCCTATAGAACAAGGCGGCTGGGCCCTGACGACCATAGATACTAAAGGTAAGACTCCCCTCTACGCCCGACTATGGTTCTTATTTAGGAAGAACAGCTCTATTACAAAACCGATGAGAAAGTGGAACCTCACCGGACCCATTGTGACACCCCATGTACACGGCCTCCCAACCGGGATATCCTATATCCATCACTATGCCTTGGACATAGCATACGTTACCCCACCAGGCCCGCAAGAAACCGTGCAAAAGTTTAAAAATCTTCTCTGCAGAGTGCTGCTAACAATGGCCGCAACGGGCAACGGTACCAGCGAGCTGCGGATTGCCCGCAAATAACCAGGAATCGCATGGCAGCGATGGCAGCGAGTATGGACGAACGTACACACCACCGGAATTTCCGACCCCATAAAATCAACGCGGTATGCTGCCAGACACGAAATAATACCGAGCAACGAACGTTTGGCTACAATTCGTCTCACCACTACAACGTCCTGTGCGCGATGTGGGGCAACAGATACACTACTGCATCGACTAATTGCCTGCGAGGAAGGACCAGTGATATAGACTTGGACAAAAACCAGGATAGCGGCTATACTACGCGTACACCCCAAACACAAACCAGGGGATTAGACCCTACGCCCGACTTTCCATCACTGCCCCCCCCCCTCCCAAAAAGCAGGCGGCGATAATATGGATCGTGGGCCATCTAGTAGCATACCGTCTCCAGACACAGCGACGCCACTCTCTTACCGACTACATGGACTTCTTGCAACGAGCCCGCTGGGAAGAGTACTACCGAACACCCAAGACACCCATAGTAGGAAGGTACCTGGATGTACTATATTTTCCCCCTCCCCATCAGCACTGGATTCGTTTAAAGCCGGACTGAAAGGTGATAGTATGGCACCATACATCTTTGGACATCAAACACCTCCCATCCCCTCAAGGACACACCACGGCTGGTGGTGGCACTATGTAGTAGACACAAAAAGATCAGTAAGGAACATGAGTCAACCTGTTAAATCTGTACCAATAAAGACGCAGATTTACAACAACAACAAAAATTCCAGGTGGTTTTGGAATTTTTTTAAAGATATAAGCCTTCCGATCGCACTATGGCTCTGGGGTCGACTCAGCCTCTAACAGAAAAGAGAACCAGGATTATTTTCTGGGGGACAAAAACGGCCGGTGCGTAAGTCTGACAACCTTATCACCATTCTGGGCAATTGTCACGTAATTTGGGAACCTTAACTTCCTGGAACCCTTTGGACACCTCGGGCCTGTAATGGGACTGATTTTTGGTTTAGTAGATGGTGTGTGGCTTAAGTTCATATGTAGTGCATAAAATACAACAAGAAAGCACACAACAATAGTTGTGTCGGCTGACGCTTTACGCCTGTTCTGTTTGCGATCAAAAACATGATGTCGATAAAATATAACATTAATTGTTCTGTGTTACTAATATCACAGTACCTTCACGAAGCAGTTCTCTGGTAGTCACATTTGCATTCTGTGAATGTCTTCTGTTCACTCCCAATTACAGTACAATTCATTGTACAAATACATGTCCGGTTGTTGCAATATCGTAAGCTTTCACAGCGGTACACACGAGGTTTCCGTTCTTTTGAGACATGATCCTGCATTATTGGACACCCGGAACCTGAACTTTCGACACAATCTAGTGGTCTCGAAAAGACCAGAAACACATAACTTTTGACGTACGGTCTTATCCGAGAAGAAGAGATAGCTGTTTATTCCCTGCTGTCTTGTGAAGTTCTGCTGTCATACAGTAACTTATGTACGACATATTTACAAATATTAATAATAATAATAATAATAATATGATATTAAGTTTCTCGCGGCTTTAAGTATACGGAATAAGGTCTTTGAAATGCGGCGTCCTGTAGTTTAGCAGCAGAATATAAACTTTCTGGATGGCCTTTCAACTTACACACACAGGGTGATTCGAGATAGAAGGTTGTCATTTTGGAAGGTTATAGTATTGGTCAATGTGACAGTATCGGCATTGCAAAAAAGTTGACACGAAATTGCGTCTAATACTAAATGGTTACTAACAAAGAGCTGTTTGGATCTCCAGGACTGTTTGAGTTAAATTTTTGCTTATGGGGTTGGATCAAGAGTGAAGTTTACAAAAGAAATGTGGATAAACGAGACGAATTGCTCGCTCACATTTTGGATTCAGCTGATACGCGCACGAAGAAACCAGTAGGTCAACTCAAACAACAAGCGATCTTCGCACATGATTTGCAAAATACATTGAGATTGACAGTGGGACTTCAGAATATTTGTTGTGGACTGTAAAATATTTGTCATTTCTGTGTAATAAATTTGTCGTTTCAACTTTGATTTAAAATTAAACTTCAATTACCAGTGAATAATTTCTCTTCCTTTATTACCATTCAAAATGCCTTTGTATTTGTACATTCAAACAGCTCTGTCTGTCTAACTGTTCAGAATTTGTCGCATGTTGATATGGACATATTTTCTAACAACGACCGGTTGTATAACCTCCCAAAATACAGCTGTTTAATCCTGAATTACCTGTATTTAAAGATGTCAGAAAATGTAAACGTGAGTCGTAAATTTGAAATCCCAAAAGATTCTTAAATTAATTCATTGATTAGTTTAAATACATTATTTTCCTTAGGTTATATTTCGGAGTAGATATTACAGTGTTCAGCAACTCAGAATATTAAGTCAGCTGGGAGGAGTTTGATATCTGTGTGATGGCTACGCGTAACTGTACTTGGGTCTTTGCAGTAACCAGCCAGGATTAAACGAAAGGGTCCAAAGGGAGTGTTAGTTGATTAATGTAGAGGTCTCTGAAGTCGGTGGCAATCCGTGTGAAGTGGCGGTTACAAGCAGCTAAGATAAAACAAAGGAGCTGACCACAAGAACCCTAAATTGGTTCGACCAACTGTGCACAATATGCGTGCCGTGAAATTTTGTAGGCTAGCAACTTGCCTGCTCTTTGGAACTAATAACACGTTTACGAAAAGAGCATTTGACCCCTTATTTCACCGTCCTCTTGGGTAAGCCAATAATGGCTTAGTGATTATATTACATTTATAAAAATTATATATATAAAGGTAAAGGTAAAACAGTCCCGTTAGAGACATGGAGTGGCCCAGAAGATTCCAGGAAGTTACGGTTCCCATATTACATGACAACGACACAGGATGGTGGTAGGTTGTCAGTCTTACGCACTAGCCGCCTTTATCCCCAGGAAATGCTCCTGGTACTCATTTCTGTTAGAGGCTGAGTCGACCCCAGAGCCATAATGCGATCGGAAGGAATATGTCAATGAAAAATTCCGATGACATCATCTGGAATCGAACCAGCGACCTTTAGTTTTGTAGTACAGCATCTTAACCACTGTGCCACCGCGGTCCCAAATATACATATATATATATATATATAAGATGATTTATCGAATAGTGCCGGTCCAAGTTGCCGCGCGGTCTAAGGCGTTAGTTTGTGGCCACTCGCTTGCTGGGATTGTGGGGTAGAATCACGTCGGGGGCATGGACATCTGTCTGTTGTGAGCGTTGCATGTTTTCAGGTAGAGAGTTCTGCGTCAAGCCGATCCCTCTTCCAGAGGAGTCCTAAAGAGTGTGATGCATCTATCTGAATGTGATCATGAATCCTTGAAAATGAGGAGGCCCTGACCCTCTAGAGGCTGTCGAGCTATGGAAAAAATATGTACCCAATAATGTCGTGTGGGGCTTTTTGAAGTTCAACGCCATCAGTTGGACACTGACAGTGACTACATCTTCTGTGAGTGCAAGGTAGAGAAGAGATAATTCTTGTGTGTAAAATTTAATGAGAATTTTAATAATAGCGTGTGGGTTGGCAGGCCTCTGGTCGGGATTTGAAACTCATACGTTAGTACAAAATACGCAAATGCCAGTAGTTTATACTGCCAGATAATTTATGATTCTGGTTCTGCACGTAGCCAAATATTTAAGTTAAAAGAATGTAAAGAAACAAACGAAAGTCCCCTAAGTGGCTGGAGAAACATTAAATAAATAAATAATATATCGAATTAAATATCCTAGAGGGTATAAAGAGGCAGCCAGGGGGAATATAAGGGTACGAGGTAAGAGGGAATGAAAATGGGCCTAGATGGAAATCTTGGCATTGTTATTCCACTCCCAGCATGCTGCCACTATGTCTTGCGTCTTCCTCTTTTCTGGTGACAGCTGGGCCCAAATCGTAACTCCCTTTTAATGGACCTTTCTGACTTTGATTCCAGCAGGAAGCTGAACTGATTTAAATGACAAGATGAAAAAAAAAAGTGCAGTCCTTCAACTTCTTACTTCCAAACTACCCTGTCGTCCATTTAGTCCATGTGCCTTTATCAATGGATAGATCGACAATAGCATCTTCAGATAGATATGAAATACGTTACACTGAGTTGTGTTCTTGGTTAGTTACTGAACAGTATAAACGACATAAAAAAGCAGAAGAACTTGTGCTTCGTCCGGGATATGATCACTTTTCCTTTAAAACTTTACAATATCACACTAGAGTTCAGAAAATGCTGTTGTACCATTCGATTAAGCAAATTAATGAAAAACAGTATGTACAGAAAAACAATAGGTGTAGGTATCAGTCATTATGATAGTAACTACATGTAGTTACTATCATCCTTTATTAAACATCTTTTTAGATATTGCTGTGTTATTGACTGATACCTACACCTATTGTTTACATACACACAACGGGAATGGCTCATTTTAGAATTAGCAGTATGTACAGTACATCATACCCAAAAAAATCTAACACATCTTAATTTTCGTGAGTACCTTTCTTACAGGCAGAAACATGGAGAAAAATGTAAATGATGTTTGAAATGAATAGAATGAGGTGGCTCGGGATATCGACAACTGGCGGAATCTTGTGACATGACAATGAATTTTGTGTTTTATAAAATGCGGGTAACTTATGCGCAGGAGCAGAAAACATTAGCTTCCCAGAAATATACTGTTCCACTTTCGAATTTTATTGCATTACAGCTTAAATTTTGTAATGATTTATATTTTCTAAAAGAAAAATTACCGGACTGAAAACATCAGAGTGGTAATGTACACATTTAGTTCACAGTCACTATGCAAGCCTGCAAATGTTGACAATCAAAGCCGCCACAATGTGGCCCTTTCAATTGCAGAATAATAAATCGTGTCGAATATATAAATTTGTTTAGTTCTTTTTTCCTTCTGCTTAACTCAAACAGTCAATTTCCCAGACACGTGTCTTCTTAAAATCCCAAATGAGTACCTCGTCGCAGGCTATGTATACCAAAAGGAAGAGGGCCACAGCCTGGGAGTATTGGGAGCAGTAAACATTTTTCTATTACTTCCCTCTAATTAATTTAGCATATCACACTAGAGCCCTTCAGTTTTTTGTTCTATTCTTTTTCTCGTCTCTCGTTCATTCTTTATATAAGCATCGCCAGATACTGTGTAGAAATTATGTAAAAAATTTCAGGGAAACAACCTTTCGAGGAAAGAGTACTTTGTTTTGTTGAAACTCAATCTTTCTCGGGGGTAAAGCAGGGGGGGGGGCGTGGGGTTGACCATTCCTCCCATCTAGCGCCGGGATTGAAGAAAGAGTAGAGTTATACTTCAACTCCCCCTCTTGGCCTTCGTGGCCTGTTCTAGGGTAAACTTTACTTTATCAAAAGATCAGAATACGTTAATTTCAATCAAGAATGAATTATAAACAGTTAATAGGTAATTCTGTGAAGCAGATGATACTGGACTAGTTTGAGGTATTATCCTGACTTATCCTGAAGGGACTGAATATACCGAAACGTCAGTCCAATAGCTTGCCAGACACAAATCGTTTTGAACGGTGTTACTAAGTACTGAATTACATAAAAAGGAACTTTATTGTGAGGGAAGTTATGCTAACACCCCTAAGAATGACTAATAATTTATATTATATTCCTTAAGTGTGGAATAATTCAATGTGCATAATTAGACTACACACGGTTCTTATTTTGATAACTGGAAATCTGGTACTTTTTCCTGTTAAAATGAAAACTTCTTGAAAACTCCAGTATGGACCCTGTTAGTATTTACGCTATACTGTTTCGGAGCCTGCCAGAATTTTGTGTTTCATTTAACGCTTCCGTCTTGAAGCGTATCAGGACAGTATGTTGCTGTATGGAAAGGGGGAACTGCATTTTGTTTCTGATCAAAATTTCTTAACCCAGAACTTCTTGGAATGCTCGATTATTCTGCTCTGAAACTTTACGTTGATGTGATTGCCTGAATGAATGTCAGTAATAGTAGGTACTGGACTTCAGGAGTGTTATTACAAGCTTTTTTTGTTGTACATAAGTAGGACAGTCGCGTGGAGAAAAAAATGAAGAAGACAAGCAGTGTACGTGGAACGTATCATTACGGCGCGCTCACAAAACCGTTGTTGCCATGCAAAAGCAATCATTACGACATATTCTGAGTGTATGTCTGCAGCCTTAGTTATCCATTATGCAAAGCACTTGTGCTATATTGTCATCTTTGTCCTGTCCGACTACACCACATTTTCCCACACTGTTTCACAAAAGGCACGACTTTAGAAAAACCATACTCGACGTTAAACGTGCGTTTGGTTTCCTCTAAAATTTGTCTGAAAATTTTCCCTTTCTAAGAAGAATTCAGCGAGATATTTTTATAAATGTGCACAAGCCTTCAAGTAAAGTACCCGTTATTCTCGTCAGATTTTAATGAAACTTGAATTTTCTTGACTGATTTTCGAAAAATCCTCAAATATTAAATTTCATACAAATCCGTCCAGTGACAGCCCAGTTTCCCAACACGGATGGAGGTGTGAATAGAGAGACAGATGGAGAGACAAACAAACAGGAACGACGGAGCTGACAGTCGCTTTCCGCAATTTTGCAACTGAACTTGAAAAACAGTGTCTCTTATTGTGGAATTTTCTCAACTACTTGTTTGACTTCACAGGCCCAATTTTTCTCCTAAACACATATATTTTATTATTCATTGTTCCATGTTTAATAAATAAGCTTGGATGCATGCCAGAAGTTAAGAGACTGGTTTCAGCCCTGACAAGGAGAGTAAAGGAGGGCCTGTGATTAGAGATCCCACTTAACTACAGCGGTGTGGTTAAACTGGGTTTTGCAGTCTTCTGGCATATTTCTGTAAATCTTCCAAACACTTAGTTTTGGAGTAATTTGCCAATTTGGCACAATAGCTGATATCAAAAATCATTATTACAAAAATTAGCACTTGTAACTGGGAAGGTCTACTCAAATTTTTCAAAACAGGGATCCATATTTAACGAAATCACTCTGCCGTTTTCTGGGATATTACGTCATTTAGCCTCAACACTGCTGAAGTTTTGTAAGACCACACTGACTCAACATTTATGGCAGAAAGGTAAGCCACGTAGAGCGGAGCGGTAACCTCATCAGTTCCGCAGTACACAACTTACTGCTCTATCCGTAAGACGAAAGCACCTAATCCCTCCAGTCCCACTCAAAGCATTTTCTTGCTGTAAGGGCAGCGTATTGAAACTCTAATACGCACTTATCACATCATACCATGTCATAAAACTTTATAGGTCAGCGGTAACTCCGTATGCACGCTGTTTTATGTGTATTTCGCCGCAGGCTGCTCACAGGCTCTCCATATGGGGCGCATTTGTTTTTCAGGAAAATGGGCACATGTTGTCATAGAGTTAATTAAAATATTATAGTACATAACGTTATACGACTACATTTTTTGGAAGTCATGAATCAATGTTTAAATGCAGTTTATGTACATTCCGTTTTTAAAACTTTAAAAAAGTGTATGAAGTTTATTTATTTGTTACAAACGATATTAGCATATTGCTGCATTTCACTGTAATATAGAATATAAATTAGAATATTTCAGCAATATATTGCTGCTTAATTCAGAGACCTGCGAAGAGTGTCAGGAAGTTGAACGCAACGACTACAGCGAGCCGGATTCTGTTCTTAGTATGCTGTTGTTTTAATGCATTCCGCGGTTTAATCCTCCCTACACGGAATATCCTTCCGTAAGTGGGAACTAAGCAAAGGCGGATGTGAAAACAAGCATGATGAATCTTCAAATATCAAATTCTATCGGAGAAACATCAGTCAGAAATACGCAGCCAAAACTCTCGCCCTGAATATACTTTGGAAACTTTTTATGTGTTATAAGTATAGTAAATAAAGTAACATTCAATTTACCAAAACAGTTATTCAAGACTCGTGATATAAAGAATGCCGGGACAACAAGACTGGCTGCGGCCGTACAGGACAAGACTACTGCCGACTGGCTGGGGGCGTACAGGACAAGACTACTGCCGACTGGCTGGGGGCGTACAGGACAAGACTACTGCCGACTGGCTGGGGGCGTAAAGGACAAGACTACTGCCGACTGGCTGCGGCTGTACAGGACAAGACTACTGCCGACTGGCTGCGGCTGTACAGGACAAGACTACTGCCGACTGGCTGCGGCCGTACAGGACAAGACTACTGCCGACTGGCTGGGGGCGTACAGGACAAGACTACTGCCGACTGGCTGGGGGCGTACAGGACAAGACTACTGCCGACTGGCTG
>Ga0131853_10007764_pt1 | contig 19461 bp, 30 predicted proteins | sample TergutLab28metaG_FD_92764 | JGI IMG/M metagenome (GOLD analysis project Ga0131853, IMG submission 92764) | Labiotermes labralis P1 segment gut microbial communities from Petit-Saut dam, French Guiana - Lab288 P1 (version 2) (version 2) | ecosystem: Host-associated > Arthropoda: Insects >... | reverse complement strand
ACGCCGCAAACGCTTGTTAAGTACGTCAATTTCACTTTTCATGTATATAATTTGCTCGAAGTCTTTTAACGTCATCGCAATTATCCCCTTTCGATTTTTGAAAGTTATTCTTCAAGGTGTTACTGATGTTTGTTACTGATGTAAAACCCGTTGAAGCCCTGTATTCATATGCTTGTTACTGATGTTACTGATGACTGCACATTTTCGTATAAACTTTATATAAATTTAATTCATAAAATTTTTTATTGAATTTCCTTAAATTTATAAGTTTATCAGTAACATCAGTAACATTTTTTCAAAAGTCCATATTTCAAGCGTGTTTGAAGGTGTTACTGATGTGTTACTGATGCCGCTTTTTATCGGTAACGCCATCAATAACAAAAACTTTCGTTTGTTTGCCCTGTATCCGTTTATTAACCGTGTTTAGTCGGTATCGTTTGCACGTTTGCCGTGAAAATTCCACGCTTCCGATTGCTTGAAGCCCACTCCGAACGCAATATTCACAATACCGTTTATAAACATCGGCGGTCGGTTCGTTTTCGATTTTGATTTCGTCCCCCGTATCTACTTCCTTAAAAAATCCAAGAATCGGATTATTCATTTCTTCGTATTCTTCAAGGCTCTTTTGTACTTTTGACGATTCGGTAAACCCACGATTGAGTAAAACTCGCTTCAACCCAGCAATACCCAACATAATCAAGTATTCCATTGCATCCTGTGAAAGTAATTCATCAATGATAAACGGCTTGAAGTTGGGGTCTTTTGGGTCAAAGTATGCAAGGAAGGGTACAAAAGTTAAACGGCTTATCAATGCCGCCGTATCTTTACCCTTACCCATACGGGGGATGCTGTTTGCGCTGAATAGCAACTTTGCATAGGGTTTGAAATAAACGTGTTCTTGTACGCCCTTAAATTCACCCTTCACTTCGTTGCCAGCCGCTAATTTTTTGAAGTTGCCCGTATTGCTGATATACTCATCGGAAATGTCATCCCCGATGTTTGCCAGCTTGCCGAACAACTCAACAATCGAAAATTTATCATTGAGTTGTGCAAGGTCAAGGGCGCATGTATTTTTTGCACCCAGTAAACACCCAATCATTTCAAGGTAGGTAGATTTCCCGTTGGATTTCTCACCTGTCAAAATGAATGTTTTTCTTAATTCGTTGCGGCGGTAAAATGTGTACCCAACGATTTCTTCTAGTAATGCTCTAATCTGTTTATCTTTAACTGCGATGTTGTCCAAAACTTCATCAATTAAAGTACAATCAGCGTTCGGGTTATAGTCCCACTCGATACGGTTTGTAATGACATAATCGGGCGAAAACGAAATCAAAATATTATGCTGAACATCGTAAATACCGTTTCGGAAGGCTATCAAGTTTGCGTTCATTGGCGGGGTATCTTCTTGAATCCAAACTTTCAAATAGTCGTATACTTCATTCCGTTTTTGTCGGTTCATTTGAGGATATACTTCAAGCATCTTTTTTTCGATTCTTTCCTTGCCCGATATATAGATGCCGTTTTGGTAAAAATGTAGTTGTCCATAAATTTTTATTATATTACAATTGTTTTTTAATGCGATTGCGAATTTATCGAATAGGAACACCTTATCCTTGAAAAATATTTCTTTCTCGAAAGCTTCATCCCGTAAGATAACTTCAAGTTCGCTATCAGATAACGGCTCATCAAAAAGATACCAATTGATTAGTCGTATACATTCTCTTGCATTTCGTTTGGTGAAATCGGCTGCTTGAAGGGTCAAAATGTAGTTATACATGGCTTGATTTCGTCCATCGCCGTTTTCCATATCTAAAAAATCAAGATTTGCACCTTTTATCGGAGTTAAATATTTCGGGATTTCTTGCGGTTCATCGCAATCAAGCAAAATTTCCCTATCTTTGCCGCCGAAGCGTAAAATTGAATATGAGTTTTTGCCGATTTTTATATCTACCGTCAAGCCGATTGCGAGTTTCACCTTTATACTATTTTTGGGTATATCTTTATTTTTGAACAAAAAATGCTTACCTCGTGTAGTTTTATAAACTCTACATTTCAAGCCTAAATTTTGAACAATCTGATATAAAATATCAGATTGTTCTTCATCATCTACATCTACAAGGATTATATTGTTGGAAAGAATACCCGCAAATTCGGGCAACTTTCGGGCTTCATCAAGGGTTAGTAATTCTTTTGCTGGTTTGTCTTTGAATTTCATTATGCAATTTTTGTTTTTCGTGGGTACATAACCTTTGAAATAAATATCACCCATGCAGAATTACCCCCCCCCGATTTTCGATTTCGTCCAGCCTATCGCAAGCAATATCAAAATATTGCGGGTCATTCTCGAAGCCTATATAATGCCTTCCCGTGTTAGCGGCGGCGATTAAGGTTGAACCGCTCCCGAAACAATTATCAAGCACAATATCGCCTTCGTTGCTGTACGTTTTGATTAAGTATTCCAGCAACGGAACGGGTTTTTGCGTTGGATGTACCCGCTTCCCATCCCGTGGGAAGGTCAAGATTGACAACGGATAACGCCGCCCATCTTCGCTAACGGTTGCGGCGCAAATATTCGCCGCACTACCGCCCCGCAAGCCCTCAATTTCTGCCCGCCGTTCCCGTTCTTTGGTTTTGTACGAGGTAGAAAACCAGTATTGCGGGTTATATACGGGGGATTTGCGGTAAAATACGCATATTTCTTCATGGCTTTTCATAGGCATTCGGCGGGCGTTTTGAAAATTGCTTCCCCGCTCTTTGTTCCAAATCCATTTATACCGAAAATTTCGCAAGTTACTTTTTATCAAGGCGCAAGTAAACGGTTCATCGCTGAATAAAACAATAGCGGTGTTCGGTTTAGTAATGCGGTTGTATTGCTCCCAAAGTTCAATGAAAGGAATAACCGCATCCCATTTGTTGGCGGTTGTGCCATATGGTAAATCACACAAAATTAAATCTATACTTTTATCAGGGAGGGTTCTCATACCCAACAAACAATCTTGGTTGTAAATTATGTCAAGTTCCATGTACTCACCGCCTAAATAAAATATCTGATTTGTATTCCCTGTTTTGTTGCGAAGTCAATTTCCTGTTGCATTCCCTCGGTTATTTTCCTACCAAAAACCCAAACTTCATCACAAAGTTTCATTAACTCCAAGCCATAAAATATGCCGATTCTGTGTTGGTTGGGGTCGTTATCGTCAAGAAATTGCGGGAAGTATAGATGTGGCGCAATCGGGATTTTTCCCGCCTTGATAGCAATTTGACAATAATGTTGTGCATTTTCGATATTGAGGGCAACATTGCCCCGATATGGCGAACAAATGAAAACCATAAAATCACCTCATAAAAATATTTGCAACTGCATTCGTTGGGGTCTGCGATATACACTCCGCCCGATTCCCCGAAATCAAAATTGTTTAATGCCGTGGAAACTGAATCATCTATGCTTTCCGTCCAGTTAAATTGTGCATCAAGTTCCAGTTCCGCTTCGAAAACTTGCAAAATTTCTTTTACTTTTTTCTTTGAAAGTTTACTTTCAATCAATACCGCTTCGAGTTTTTCAAAACAGTAATTTTTGAAGCCCTCTCTTATGGCTTCCGATAATGTGCCTTCTTCATAAAATTTATAAATTTCAAGGCTTTTATCAACGCTGAAGGAGTTTTCATTGGTGCAACAACCTTCTTTGAACCACTTACACCAACGACAAGTATTGTAATCAATAGCCATCTTTATACCACTTTCATCTAACTCCGAAGTCTTGAAGGCGTTTGTATGTCATTTGCACATAGTAATTTTTATCTAGCTTTGCGGGGCATTTAACCCCGTTGATTTCCTCGTTATGGATAAAGCAATGCGGCGGGCTATTCGATAATTTGGCAAGATTGCCCTTCGTTGCGTGTCGTTTTTTAACCCCTGCATCGGCTTCATCCGTGCTTGCGAAAACCCGAATACATTTTTCTTTCAGTTCGGCTTCGCCGTGGAAGATTGCGGTATATTTCCCGCTGATTTTGGTTACAAGTTGAAATTCTTTTAGGTCGGAACATTCCCCGATGGTTTTTTCAACGGGCGTACCATGTACCATGTAGGCAACCAACGCCTTGTTCACAATGGGAAGGTCATAATCTAGCGGCGATAACCGTTTGACGTATGCACCTTTGGATTTGTATTTTCCCGCCGCATCAATCGTGATATAGTTGTTTACGTCCTTTTGATACACTTTGCGAAATTCGTCAAATTCAAGGGTCATTCCCGTGCGTTGTTCCCACTCGAAACAAATATCATCTATCAAATCGTAATCTTCGTAATTGTGTAGCTTTATTAAAACTCCGTCTGTGTTGCTTTGAATAATTTGACAATGCGCTTCCAGCCGCTCCATAAGGTCGAGTAAAAATAATTGCCCGTATATGCAAATTTTGTTTGCTTGTAATGGGTCGAATAACGGGTTTGATTTGTCTTTGCTTGCGCCGAAGGTCGAGTTGATGACCAGCTTCAAGATTTTTTCCAAACTGTTACCCGCCTTTTTGTATTCCAGCCTTTGGCGGTAGATTTCTTCAAATTTGGCGGGATTCTTAACGCTTCGGGAAAGAAGCCCGTATTTAATCATTAAGCCGGGGTAATAACTTGCAACGTCCATGTTGATGTAATACCCCTGCCCGTTATATTTGGGTAATGCCCCGTGGATGCCGCCGTACCCGAAAACGTGGGGAACGCCCGCAATCATTATTTCAAGTTGGTTTTTCTTGCCCTTTTCGTTGTAGTAGCGGCGGTTTTGCGGGTCGTTGTACCAGTCCAAAACCGCTGTATATTTATTGATTTTCAAGGTAGAAGGAAAATCAAGGTCAAATTCATCGTAATAGTCTTTTTTTACTGCCCCTAAAATTTGCGCCGATAATTGCGGCTTCGTTTTGCTTATCAAATAGAGTTGTAAAGCTGAATTGCCGCTTGCCATCTTGACTAATCCCATGTGGGCGTTAAAATCATCAAGCCGCTGTAAAAATATTTCTTGTGTTTGGTCAACGTCATAACGGCAATAGTCAACCACTTCTTGTATTTCTGTTTCAGTCAAACGGCGGGAGATACCGAAGGGAACACTGGATTCTTTAATGCTGTTACCCATAAACCCTTCAAAAGTTTTCAAGCCCCTGTCTATGTTGGTCATTACATCGTAATTATTTAATGGGATGCGACGCAACAACTGCGAAAACTGCCAACCAGCCCCGCCCCGAACGATTATGTAATCGTTCATTTCCTTTGGGTTAAAATCGCACAAAATCGCTTTTAGAATCCATTGGTCATAATGGCGGCTATTGAAACCAACCCATATTTTCCCTTTGTTTTTGGCGTGGAAATTTTCAAGGGCGGTTTTGTCATTTACGATAACGGTTTCGGTTTCATTCCCGTCTGTAATTTCCTTCAAAACAACCAGCCAGTCATTCGCAAAAACTTCAAAGTCATAAAAAATTAACATGGAATTTCATCACCTTTAGACATAAGGGGCGGTTCTATCATGCCCGCCCCTTGTGCTGAATGTAGTTGCTACTTACACCGCATCAAAAACTTCCTTGATGCTCATTTTGAAAAACTCATCGGGGTTATAGTCCACGGCGTATTCGATTTTACCTTCTACTGCTTCGAAAATTTCAAGTATAAGGTCATCAAACTGGTCATAACTTATGAATTCAACATCAACACCACTTTCCATACTACCAAGGAAACCCATAACCGATTTAATCATTTGGGCATCGTTTTTAGTTTGGTAAATTACCTTATTTTCAAAAAGTCGTTGTCCTTTATATTCCCCCGTTAAAATCTTGAAGGAAAGTGATACCATTGGTCTACCGTCTTTTTTGGTAGGCTTCATTTCAAGGCTTCCCAGTGCTACTTCATACGTTCCCTTTGGCACTTCGGGAAAATTGCCGCCGTTTGCATCAGCATTTTTTACGTCCTCGTTCAACCCTTTAAGGTCAACGGATTTGTCGAATTTTTCCCATTTGCTTTTTGCCATAATTAAAACTTCCTTTCGCGCCGTCTTTGCGGCGATAATATATTTTTGGTTTGTTAAAACGGTAAATCATCTTCGGTAAAATCGAGCGGTGCAACTGCCTTCTATTCCCCACGCTTGCGGCGGGTTCTTACGGGCTTGTCGGCGGGTAGTTCTTCCGCTTGCGGCTCGGGTTCGCTGGTTTCTTCCGCATCGATGAAGTGCGGTTCGGGGTTTTCTTCGGTGTCAATCGGTTGCGGTACATCGGCTAGTTCTTCAGCGGGCGGGGCTTCGTCTTTGGGCGGCTTTTTCGTTTTCGGCTTGCGGGGTTGCCGTCCAGTTGCGGGGGCGGGCGTTGCTTTGGCGTTTTCATCATAGAGTTTCAAAAACTCGTTGTAATCAAGGGCGATTTCGTTAATCTGGGGCTTTAGCCGCCCACCGCCGAAAATTACTTCGCTGGTTTTGAATGAAAGTAAGTGTTTTCCATCTTCTGCAAGGGTGCGGGCGGTTATATCCACCATGCCCGCAATGCTGGAAAGAATCGAATCTTGTAATGCAGGTTTTATTGCAGTAATTTTATCGCCGCCTTTTTTTGTTATATCTTTTGTCCTATCTTCGTGACTAATAAAAATGATATTTTCATAATTTAAATTGATAAGTCGTTTTAAAGCAGAAAGAAATTCGGTTTTTACTATGTCGTAATACTTGAAGCTGTTATCACTTTCATGTGTGATTTTTTCTCTGTCATAAATAAAAAATCTACAATGTTTATATAATTCACTTAGGTGGTCAACAACAAGTGTTTTAAAATCAGTTTTTTCAACTTCAAGGGCGGCAACTGCTTCAATAAATACAATCCATGCTAATTTACGGTTGGTGATACGCCCTTCTTTTGTAACAATGTCTTTGATTTCAATTGCGGGTGGCATTTCACCTGTGGCATAAGTCATCAGTTCCCTAATGTTACTATCTGTAGTAATAAAAAGATGGTCGGGAAATTGTGATGCGAAGGTCGTTTTGCCTGTGTACGGTTCGCCGTACAACCAAATTGTTTTTTTTCTACGCCCTTGTTTTACGGGTTCGTTTTTCGGTAAAATCATGTAATCAAGTCCTTTCTGACAATAAAGTTGATATTCGCACCAGTCACAAAGACGGGTTTCACTTTTGGGGTACTCTGTTGCTTCTTGCGCCCGTTTGATATTGAAAAGAAAATCAATCACTTTTCTATAGTCAAATTGAATTTCCATAAAAAAGGGCGGGTTTACCTTTTCCAATTCTGCAAATACTCGAAGGCGGTATTCGAAGACTTCTTCGGTTTTGTTAATCTTAATCATCTTTAATTTGGGGATTATTAGGTAATTAAGACTTCGGATTCGCAAACCACGTTGTTCAAGAAAATATTTGTATAAATGTAGTTGTGCTGAATGTTTGTATCGTTTGCCATCTTTGGTATATTTGAAATCGTAAAGGTCGTATTCGTTGGGTTCACCCGTTGGCGCAAGGTAATCTACATATCCGATAAAATCCTCCGTTTCGATTTTGAGTTCGTGAATGCCCCCTTGTGGTAACATCACCTGTACTTTAGGTATAAAATATTCCAGCTTGATTTGTTCGGTAATATGGTCTGAAATATACTTCCATCCGCTACCACTTGACGGCTTCCAATAGGGACGGTCTGTGATAATATGAAATGCGTTGAAACACTCATCTATTGCCGCTTCAAGTCCTTTCTCTATGCCGATGTGCAATGCTGTACCTAGCACAAGGGCGTTGTCAGCTTCATCGGACGGTATAACGCCCAAACGGTCTATATACCGTAAGCGGAATTTGTACGGACATTGCTTGAAACAATCTACCCGTGAATAACTCCATTGTTTCGGTTTTGAGGGCGAAACTTGCGGCGGTTTTGGCGTTAGTTTTCGGCTTCGTGTGCGCCCTTTTTCGGTAAAATACCGTTGTACCTCATAATCAACCCCAACCGTATCATTCAAACATTGGGCTTCGTTACCCATGCGTATCACCTATCTTTCAACTTGAAAATTAGTTGTTTGAACTCCTCAAAATCCTTCGGATATAAAATCATTGCAACACCGCCCGCTTTTTTGATTTTTCCAATGTTATAACGTTGGAGTTCAGACGGCTTACCCTTATCACCTTTTACTTCCACAGCTACAAAGTAACCGTTCACACATATAAGCAAATCGGGAATTCCCGCTTGTTGAAAACCGCCGCCCCAAACTTTGAAACAATAACAACCTTCAATATCAAGAAATTTTCTGATTTGGGTTTCAAAGGGCTTTTCTTTCATATTTCTGTACCACACCATGGGCAATGTTTTATTTCATACTCGCTAATGAGTTCACTGTTAAATTCCTTGTTACAAGTACAACATTTTCCGAATAGTGATTCTTTGTTATCTAAAGGTAAGTGGTTTTTTACAATGTTGATTATTTTTTCAGCAATTACTTTATACGGGATATCCCATCTGCTGATTAAGCTGATAAACTCTGAAAGAGTATAAAAATCCCACTCAAAAGAAACGCCTATTTCATAAGTTTTAGTTCTAAAGAAAGTACATGAATTTGCATTTTTCCCCATTGGTGTGAAGTTGAATATGTGGAAAGGTTTAAAAACCTCGGCATCGCCGCAGACCTTGGCATTACCCCAGACCTCGGCATCGCCGCAGACCTCGGCATCGCCGCAGACCTTGGCATTACCCCAGACCTCGGCATCGCCGCAGACCTCGGCATCGCCGCAGACCTTGGCATTACCCCAGACCTTGGCATCGCCGCAGACCTTGGCATTACCCCAGACCTTGGCATTACCCCAGACCTTGGCATTACCCCAGACCTTGGCATTACCCCAGACCTTGGCATCGCCGCAGACCCATGCTTTTCGTTCATGACTAAGATTTTCTTCTTTTTCAACCCAACCGCCTAAATCTCCAACATTTATTTCATCGCCTGTAACTGTGGTAAACGAAACTAAGGCGCGAATACGGAATAATGTTTTTCCTAGCCAGTTAATTTTTGATTCCGCAAGTAGTTCAAATTTTTTCATTTTAATCTTCCCCTTTTAAAATTTTTATAAGATTATGAATACCTCTTTGATTTTTATAATTTAAAATCTTTCCAGTACCCGCCCAAAATTGAATTAGTTTGTCATCGAATTTACGGTAACAATGAAAATGTCCTGTACTTTCGTTTTTTAAGGCAAATTCAATCTTGTTTGCAAGTAATAAAGCCGTTGCAAATCTAATCCGTTCCCCGTTTTTGCTTACCCGTTCTTTGCGTTTTTCCTTGGCGTAAAGATGATATCCGCCGTCAAATGTTTCTTCGGGATTCTTTTCACGTTCGGAAGCTCTCAATCGTCATCACCGCCTTTTTCCGTGAGAAATTGAAACAATAACCTATTCAAAATGGCAATAAAGTCTAATAAATCAATACTTTCATTTTGTGTTAAATATTTGAAGTGCATATGGAACGCTAGTAATAGGTCAATGAAGTAGGTTTCTGTAATCTCACCTGTGATTTGCTCATGTGGGTTTAGATTATCTTCAGACAAAAGTGCATTAGTAAGATTTTTATAAAGCACTGCAATCCTACGTTTTTGCTCAGTTGATTCTATATGTTTCATTGTTTATTCTCCTTTTTCAGTTCGATTTTTACATACCCCTTTACATTGCTTATTTTGGAACACTCATCGTAAATATGCGGGTATGTTTCCTTTAGCTTTTTACTGTCAATGCTCGTTTTAGTTGTGGGCTTGATATAGTTGATTTTTAGAATTTCATGGTCAACTTTTGTAATGTCGTGTTCTTCCATTGCCGCCACAAGTTGCATTCGCATCGCCTTTTCATTTTCTTCAATAGCGGCTTTCTGCTTCATTACATCAGCAATACCATTCATAATTACCATCGCTTTTGTTTGGAAAACTTCAAGTGTTGTTCCCTCAAAAGTTGCATTGCCGCAAGTGTTGGATTTGTCTGTACAAACTAAATCGCAACCATCTTTGTCTGGGCAAGATTCACAACAGCCTTCAAACCCGTTCTTTTCGCAAGCATCCATGATTTGGCATTTAATCATTGCTTTTCAACTCCTTTTTAATATCTGTGATAGTATCTTTCAAGGTTTTACAAATTGCCCAAAGTACGAAGGGTAGTAATAGGAATAACGCTTCGCCGCCAATTGCCCGATATCCTCTCTCTAAGTAACCAAGATGGAACATGTACGGGGTCAATGCCCAACAAACAATCGTTATCCATACCCATTTATTTCTTAAAAAGTTCATTAGTATATCTCTCCCTTAAACCCAAAGTAGGTAAAATTTCTCTATCCTCAATGGAGTTTTCGCATAGTAGAATCCAGTAAAAACATGGTCTTTCTTGCCCGATTCGGTGAGTACGCTTCAGCGATTGCATAAATAGTTCCGCTTCATCGGTTAAAGTGAAATAAACTATTTTGTTGGAAAGTTGGAGATTTTCACCCCTTGCCCCCGCCTTGTACTGTATTAGCGTGATAGAATCGGCTTCGTTTCGGTATGCGGTCAAATCCTTACCGTGTCCGTTGATTTCGGAAACGGGGCGTTCCAGTTCGGCGCATATTGCCCGCAATGCCTGTAATTCTTCATCAAAGTTATAAAAGACAAGCAAGCGGTCATTCGTGGATTCGCAAATGTCACGGAAGGCGTTTAGCTTTTCGGCGTTGTACTGCCCGCATAACATTCTTGAATAGATGCGTTTGCTTAATGTGCTGTCACCAACCAGTGTTCGCCCGTCAACTTCAACGATGCTTGATTTTTGAAACTTGCGGTATTCTTTGGTTGTTTTCACTTTTATTTCGATGTAATTTTGGGCGGGTAATTCGTGTACTTCCTCGGTTTTCATAAATATCGCCCCGTGTTCCCGCATCTTGCGCTTCAGCCGTTCCACGTTTTTATATGGGTTTTCTTTGTCTACAACCTTATGAACAAAACCGTTTACTTCGATTTTTTTCCAATTGACGTAATTTTGTTCAAAGGCTTTCAATGTGAGATTCCAACCCAACAAATTAAGCTGACTCCATAAATTTTCATACTTGCCGCCCGTGGGCGTTCCCGAAAGTAAAACCACGTTTGAAGGGGTCATTTTTAGAATCGCCTTCGTGCGTTGCGCCTTCGGGTTTTGTATGATGCTGGATTCATCAAGGCATAATGTGAAGTTATCAAGGGTTAAAAGTTGCTTGCGGCGAAAAACTAAATCGTAATTGATAACGCCAACAACGTACCCGCCAAACTCCCCGTATCGCTCGAAAACGTCCATAAATTCTTCAAGCTGTTTTTTATTGGTGAGATTCAGCACCAAACAAAGAGGGTAAAAGGCTTCAAAATGTGCAATCCAGTCATCAATTTTTGATTTTTGGCAAACTAACAGATTGATACCTTCGTCTAACTGACTGATTTTTTCACCGCCAACAAAGGTTTTACCCAATCCCATGTCAAAGTAATAAGCAACACGATTGAAGAGGGCTGTATCATCAAGGGCAGTTTGTTGGAATGGGTAAAGCTTCATTGTTTCTTTCCTCGTTCGCTTGCTATGCACCAAATGACAAAACCTATCGCAAGAATTACAACTGCAATCCAAAAAGCTACATGAAGTGGGGAAGCAAGTCTGTAAACCGTCTGCCCTTCTCGTATAATTTCAGCTAAGACATGACAAGTTGGGCATTTCAGCTCTATACTCATTAGTCCACACCTTTCAAATCTTCACCGCAAAATGGGCAAAAACATATTCGCCGTTTCTGTATTGGAGTAGGGACTGTTTCAGTAGGTTCATCTGCAATAATGAGAGATTCAATACCAACACCTAACGCATCCGCTATTAACTTAATTCTTGCGGCAGACGGTTGTTGCGCACCTGAAAGATAGCGGCATATTGAATTTCGTGGAATATCGGTCATTCTTGCTAGTTTGGCTTGCTTAATTCTTTTACCACTTAAAAGGGTTTTTAAGGTTTTGGCATCAAACATTTAAAACACTCCTTTCCATTTCAAGTTCATCTAGTTTTGAAAGTATTAAATTTTGAATATCAGGTTTATTTGCTAAATAACCCGTCATCGTATTACACATCATCGTATAATTGATATCTAATAATTCTGCTAACTGTGTTTTACTCATACATAATCGTTTTAGCCGCACATCAGCGTCCAAAGCCCATTCGGGCGGCGGGTTCTTTTTCACGATGAAACCCCCTTTCTTTACAATATTTTCATTGACTTTAAGAGATGGAGAAGGTATACTTTTACGTGTAAAATTACTTTTGAGACATTGCAACACACGGGGCGGCAACCCCATGAGGTATTACAGGAGAGATTTTCAGTGACTAAAAAATGAAGGTAACAGTAGGCAGGGCTGAAACAAATATCAAACATGCTAAAAATGTTGGGGATTTCTACAATACGGTGCTTACCACAATCAACGAATCCGAATAAAGCATAGCTTCGATAAAAGGTTAGCTATTGTTTCCAAATTCAAACGTACTTGCTCTACATTTGAATTTAGATTTGATTCGTTCCAAGCAATTAGCAAATGGATTTGTTCATAGATTGCATTTTCTGTTTCTATTCTCAATGAATTACCCTCCTTTCTAAAATCCCGCAGGAATGCAGGGGTTCGGCTTTTTGTTACCTTACACGTAAGATTATAATTCTCAATTTGAGAATTGTCAATATAAAATTCGTAAATTGAGAAATTTATAAAAATTGCAAGGAGGAAGATTATGTACGAAAAAATTTTTACAACAGCAAAAAATAATGGGATTTCCCAAAAAGAGTTAGCCGCACATTTAGAGGTAAGTCCTAGTGTGCTTTCAGATTGGAAACGTGGGAGAATTAAACCATCTACTGAAATAATTTTTCAAATTGCAAACTTTTTAAATGTAAGTACAGATTATTTGTTGGGGAAATCAAACAAACCCAATCGCGTAGAGCTTATGGATGATATAGAATTTGGTTTTATTGAAGGCTACAGGCAATTAGATGATGAGGATAGAGAAGAGTTAAACCGCGCTGCGCAACGAATGTTAGAGTTGAAAAAATTACGAGAAAATCAACAATAAAGTACAAGTAAGGGGCGATATATAATGTTTACCCCATATGAACAAGCGATTGTTTTAGCAGAAGATAACGGAATTATGGTTTTTCAAGAACCGCCAAAGTCACGGTTTTCTGCTAAGGCGTTGCGAATAAATGATACGATGGGTATATTCATTGATGAATCGGCATTTGAAAATGACATTGAACGCCGATATGCTTTTGAACATGAACTTGCCCATTGTGAAACAGGTAGCTTCTATAAAGAAGATACTCCGTTTGTAGAGTGTAGGAGAATGGATTACAGGGCAAAGAAAAGAACTGTTGAAAAACTTGTCCCATTTAGCCAGTATGTAAGAACTATAATTGATGGATACATTGAAGAATGGGAACAAGCTGAAAAGTGGGATATACCTGAATGGTTTGTTTCGATTGTACACAACATTTATGCGAATACCCGATGGGATGATGTTCAGAAATTAAGAGGGAATGTCAATGACATTTAGGAGGTTTAATATGAAATTAAAAGTACTCATGTATGTGTTAATCTTATGTTTGATTGTAGTAGCTGGACAAAAAGATGTTTTTTCTACTCAAAGCGATATTAGTGTCATTATAAATAGTCATAGAGTTGAATTTACAGAAGAAACGGGGTTTCCATTTGTTGATGAAAATAATAGAACAATGGTACCTCTTAGAATAACAATGGAAACGGCTGGTTTTGATGTTGGTTTTGATGTTGAAAACAGTGTAGCTATTGTTGTAACTGAACATAGAAGAATAGAAATACCTATAGGTGAAGATTTTATGTATGTAGGTAATACGAGGGTTCAAAATGATACTCATGCTATTGTGTCTAATGGAAGAACTTTTTTACCTATACGTGCTGTACTGGAAGCGGCTGGGTTCACCGTAGAATGGCATTCTCCGTCATCAAGTGTTAATGCTATTCTCTTTGAGTGGAATGATGATTTATTTGTACCATTTGGAACATCTAGTTTAGAAACTCTAGTACGAAACATCTTGAACGGCAGTGTTGTTATAATTGACGGTAGATATTATTCCACACCAGAAAGAATGAGAATGTATTTAAATACACGTGTACACTATCTAAGCGATGATTTGAATACAGCAATTCTTCCACGTCCAGACCGTTTTGCATTAAGAGATTTAGATTTAAGCCGTCCTAATGAGTGGTATTCTCTAATGGATTTATCACGATATAATATTCAATTTTCTCATGGTTCACGAGTTGATGGGGTATTTAGGATAGACGTATGGAGTTTTAGACGTGGAAGTATCGCATCGGAGCAGTTGGTAACAGTTCTAGATTTAACGAATGAATTTATTAACGCTGACAATGCTGAAGGTGTTTTTAGTGGTATTAGAATGAGAAAGGAAAATGGTAATTTTTTGTTTAATAGAGAGGATTTAATTAGACTTGGGATACTTGAATGAAAAAAAAATAACGCCTTACGGCGTTATGATGAGGGAGGTATTTTTATGGAAGTAAAACCAAGTGAACTATACGAAAAGTTAAAAGAAAGAGTAAGCTACCCCGATGGTATAGGTAATTATAAACTTTTGATTGATGGGTCGGAGGCGAAAGCCCTTGATGAAATAATAAACAAAGGGCTTATAAAGTTGCTTAATCCAAATAGTACAACAGTTGAAGATTATATTGAATATAGATTATCTTAACCGCTTACGCTTCCCTTTGGGAATATAGCCACTGGTTTTTTCTAAATGCTGATTTGTGATTTGAAGAAGTCTGTTTTGGGTGCGTATCTCCAAATCAATACTTTGTAGGTTTTGGTTTAACTGTTTGAAACCTACAGAGAATGTCACGTAAAATTTTTCAAGATAATGTTCCAACAACTTTTTCATAAAAGCACCGCCTTTTTTCTTTTATTATACACGGTAAAAACGTCCATGCAACTTCTACTTAATAAGCGCACTTGTGCAATATACACAATAAAACAACCCATTTTAAGCCCTTAAACGGTTCTAAACAGTCGTTTAAGGGCTTATTTTTTGTGCAATTTTTATAAATTTCTCAATTTACGAATTTTATATTGACAATTCTCAAATTGAGAATTATAATCTTACATGTAAGGTTACACAATCAATGAGCGGCATACCCGCTCAAATCTGGAAGGGATATATACAATGAACATTTATAAAATCAGCTTACTGCTAAGAGGGGCGAACGAAGGGGTAGCAAAATTTTTAGGTTACATTGCCGCAACAGACGATTTTAAAGCGGTAAAAGAATATGGGTTTGTAAGTCCAATACAAAATAGCTACCTCGGACACAAAGATGGAAAAGACGCATGGACATACAACGCAGATAACGCAAAAAATTTGCTGGTAAAAGTTGAAAGGGTATAGCCAAAATAAAAAAGAGGGCGGCGCAAATTAACCGCCGCCCCACAAATCTGAAAGGGGATTACATTATGAAATTTACAACATTTAAGAACACACCGTTGATGGGTAAGGTTTACAACGATGACAAAACCAAATGTTACGGTATGTACGGGCAAGTTGGAACATTGCTTGAAAAAGGTATCTTGTATGACATTGATGTTGGGCGGGAAATGTGGATTTTTCTTATTGCTGATAATGAAGGAAATATCAAAGAGTACGGGGAATGCGTACCACAACCCAGCAAGGAAGCATTAAAAGGATTCTTTAAACTGCGCTTAATAGAGAAGGGGGAAGATTCATAATGAAAAGACGTAAAAAGAAATCAATTTATTGTTACCTTGACAAGAAAAAACATTGTGATGTTATCAAGTGGGCGTTGGCGGCGAACGTGGATAAAGACGAAGCCAAGCGGCGGTTAATCGCACAATACCCTGATTTGGAAGTAACTTTCAAAGTCGAATAAAACCAACTGAAAGAGGGCGGGCGGCAATTACGCCCCCCCCTTCCTTAAACTGAAAGGGGATAGAAAATTGAAAGATAACATTCAAAACAATGCAAGCCTTCAAACGGTCATTGCTAAACTGGAAGCCGTGTTTGATGTCTTTAATAAAAAGTTTTTCGGCGGCAAATTAGAACACCCCGTGATTTCAGTTTCACCCGATACGATGCGTGGAGCTTATGGATGGTGTACTTCGTGGAAAGCATGGCAAGGGAAAAACGAAGACGGCTATTATGAAATTAACCTATGCGCCGAATACCTCGCCCGCCCGTTTGAAGCAACTTGTCAAACGTTACTTCATGAAATGGTACACTTGCAGAATTTGAAAGATAACATTCAAGATACCAGCCGAAGCGGAAAATACCACAACAAACGCTTCAAAGAAACCGCCGAAAAATACGGGCTTTGTGTAGAAAAGTCCGAAAAATACGGCTACTGCATAACCAACTTCACAACCGAAACCGCCCGATGGTTTCAAGCGGAATACCCAAATGATGAAGGTTTCGCCCTGCATCGTGATACCGCCACAAAAGCTGATAGCAAAAAGAAAAGCAGTACGAAAAAATATGTATGCCCCGTATGCAGTACGATTGTACGGGCAACCAAAACCGTAAACATTAGTTGCGCCGATTGCGAAGTTGAATTTATCGAAGAATTTTAGAAAGGGGTTATTTCTATGACAAATTACGAAGCAATTAAACAAATGAGTATTGAAGAAATGCACGAATTTTTTATAAACATCCGTAAAGGTGTTTATGGTGCGTCGCTTGACTTGCCCGAAGTATCGGGTAAGTCATACAACGATATGATTTTAGTATGGTTGGAAACTGAAAAAGGAACGATGGGGGGTTAATTATGAAAATTAGATTTTGTCAGTATTGCGGATTGTTGCTATCTGAAGGATGCGATTGTTTAAATGAGGAAATGAAAAGCCATCTTCACGATTTTTTGCTTGTGGAACACGCAAGCGAATTTCAAATGAGTTATAGCGAAGAACGCTCAATACTTGAATATGCCGAACATCGAATGGGTTAATAGAAAGGGGAATCGTTATGAAAATCGAAAATACAAAGGTTTGGCAAACCCTGACCGAAACACAACGGGCGTTTTGGTTAGCGAAAAAATGCCGCACTTGTTTTTACTTTCGTGCAAGGTTCAAAACGGGCGAAACGCATTGCAATAATATCGCCCGCCGAAAGGAAATAAGTGGATACACGAGCGACTATACCTATGTAAAAGCGGATGACGAATCATGCAAGCGTTATCGAAATGACATTATGGAAAGCGAACGCCGCGCAAAGTCAAAAAATCCATTCAAGCGGAAAAAATAAAGGAAGGGGCGGGTTAGATGAAAAATTATACTGTTGAACAAAAGATTCAGATTGCAAACATCATATCCAAATCTAGCCCGCAAACTTTACCTTATATATTGGATATTTTTGGGCTGAAACGCAAAGAGTATGTTCGTACATTACCCCGAGGTATAGACAATAGTATCGTTGATTTTTTAAAGTCAATTGATGATATTAACGGGAAACTTTCAAGCGTGGTATATGCGGCGTATTGTGATTACTGTAAGGGTAGGGAAGCCCAACCCCTTACACATGTTGAGTTTTCACGACAAGTAAACAGGGCGTTGAATTTCCGCTCGGTTACTAAACGATTCGGCAAAACCGTATGCCGTGTATTTTCTAGTAGAGGGGGTGATTACCTATGAAAAATCCTAACGGATATGGGTCAGTTGTCAAATTAAGCGGCAATCGCCGCCGCCCTTATGCAGTTAGAAAAACCATTGGATGGAATGAAAAGGGACATCCAATTTATAATACAATAGGGTACACCGCAACTCGTGAAGAAGGAATGATTCTACTGGCCCAATACAACGGCGAACCATGGGATGTGGACAAGGCGAAAACTACTTTTGAAGAATTATTCGAGTTGTGGAAAGATAAGAAGGCGGGTAAGTTGGGTAAGTCTAATCAGCAATCGTTATTTTCAGCGTATCCCCATTGTAGACAACTTCACCGCATGAAATACAAGACAATCAAGTCATTTCATATGCAAGAATGTATTGATGGTTGTAATAAGGGATATTCAACACAAGGTTCAATTAAAAACTTATTTAGGCATCTTGATAAATTCGCCCTTGAATTGGATATAGTGGCCCGCTGTTATTCTGAATTGTTAACCAGTGAATCCATACCAGAAACTACTAAAATCCCCTTCACTGATGAAGCAATATCGGCGATTTGGGGTATCGCTGGTATGCCGTGGGCTGATTCGGTTATCACGTTCTTATATACAGGTTTTCGGATTTCTGAATTGCTCGACTTGCGAATATGTAATGTAAATCTTACTGAAGGTACGATTAAAGGTGGTATAAAGACTAAGGCGGGTAAAGACAGAATCGTTCCAATTCATAGTCGTATTTTACCCTTCATTGAAAACAGGGTAAACAGCGGCGGGGATTTTCTTTTTGGGGATAATGGAAAGAAGATTTCTATTGGAACATATTATAAACACTGGAATGAGATTATGAACACCGTCAACCTTAAACATAAACCCCATGAGTGCCGCCATACATTCAGAAGCCGTCTTGATTCGGCTGGAGCAAACAAACGATGTATAGATTTAATTATGGGGCATAAGTCAAAGGATGTAGGGGAACGTATTTACACGCATAAGACGGTACAGGAATTGAAAGAAGCTATCGAATTATTGAATTGACTTTGTTCCATATTACACGCAACAAGTAACTGGTTAGTAACAAAAAAGTCACAAGCCCCAAAAAATAAGGGCTTGTGACTTAATTAAAAACATTCTACAATGGTTTTGTTACTTATTAAAAGAATATAAGTGCAACGCATTCCAGTATAAAAAGCCTGTAAATATGCACGTTTCAATGAACAATCACCAAGCAACCCCAAACATTACAAAGGGGTTGCTTTTTAAACGGTTAGTAACACGTTAGCAACACGAAAATCAGAACTTTAAAATCTATCGTATAACCCTGCGCGGTCATTGAGTACTAAAATTCTAACCATGTCTAAGCTCAAGTCCAGCCCTGTACCATCTCCATTATTGCCCTGAAGATGACCTTTTTCTATAAGCTTTTTAATAGTAGGTTGTGCCCAATCTGACATTTCATCAACTAAATTAAATCGCATTTCTTCCACCTCATTTTCTATTTCTATACTTGAATTTTCTTCCCATGGCATTATTGCATCATCTGGTAATCTGTGTCCTGCTCGCAAATCCTGCAAAGTCAACCCACCTGTAAATTCGCAGTGGGGACGGTCTACAAATCTAGTCCAATTACCGCCCCATACACCACCCATTTTAACCCAAATGCGCCCTGCTGTGTCCCAAAATGCACGTTCGGCAGGGGTACTATCATTAAAAGCTTGCCCGCTTACATTACGAAAGAAGTCAAAAGCCAAGCGGTAATTGTGGATGGATTGCCCTCCCCGTGCATTGGTTACAATCGT
>Ga0131853_10007762_pt1 | contig 19470 bp, 10 predicted proteins | sample TergutLab28metaG_FD_92764 | JGI IMG/M metagenome (GOLD analysis project Ga0131853, IMG submission 92764) | Labiotermes labralis P1 segment gut microbial communities from Petit-Saut dam, French Guiana - Lab288 P1 (version 2) (version 2) | ecosystem: Host-associated > Arthropoda: Insects >... | reverse complement strand
GGCAAAATTACAGTTCTATATATCTTGATCTTTAAATTTTTGGATAGCAACCTGGAAGACAAAAGGTTCTGCACCGAATGATAGCAAGCATTTCCTGACCTCAATCTGCTCTTAATTTCTTCCGCAATAGGATTTTTATTTGTTAGTTACTATCATATAAATATAACCCCATGCGTTATTCATGGCATTTAACTCACAAAATTTGATTCTCACGCTATAGATTTATATCGAAATCTAAGATATTCAAAACACTTCAGTCACCAAAACTTTTTAGTAAAAATTAATATAAGAATAGACGTCAGCCACTACAAATCTTATGCATTTTATTCTCAGTTTCAAATGTCGTGTATGTAATGCCTAAAGATGGTCAGTACGGCCGGAACACGAAGTTTGTGTTGACGGAGCTAATGAAATTTGTTGTGGTTGACGGTGATGGATATATTAATTTTAAGTATAATACACCACAACGGGATGAACCGTACAAAAAAAGAGTTTTAACGTGACTGATGATATTAAAATCGTACTTTTATGTATATTGACCTCTACTTCTTATATACAATAATTATTATAAATATAATTCATAACTAATATTAATCCAATTTTCTTATATCATAGTGCATGATACCTGTCTGAGCGCGCGCGTCTGCGTGAATGCCCCTGTACTCGCACTAACAGAGCTTTTTTTCACAAAATTCGGCATCTGCGTTGAAACGTGGAGCAGGGAGAGCTCAGTCGATACAGTTACTAGGCTAGGGGCTGAACAGCCGAAAAATCGAAGTTAGATGTCCGGCAAGGGCCAGTGGTATTTCTTTCCCCCAATAGGTCCACACCGGCTCTGTGCTTCAACCAGCCTACTATCCAAAGAACACTGGGAGGTTATTCCATGTGGTTATAGTGACCGGTGTTTCGCCTCCGTCTAGTTCGAGGTTAAGAAGGCTTGCGTCTACAACGTGCCCCACCACTGCTACAAATGCGCTGATGGCGCTATACTTAGACCCTTTGACGCCTAGGGGTCGTACCGCACAGCTAACCTCTAAAGTTGCATTGTATATATTTATTCAACAAATATAGGTACTGAATATTTTAAGCATGGTATATACCCTCCGTTTTTTCTCTTCAAAATGCAGTTTGTTTCATAATTCCAACGTATTTGGTTCCTGTATTATTCACGTTTTATATACAGAATGTGCTAAAATTAAAGAAATAATTCCGGCGCCAAAAGGTTAAGAAGGCTTACGTCTATAACGTGCCCCACCACTGCTCCAAATGCGCTGATGGCGCTATACTTAGACCTAATTAGGCAATATTTCATCGTTGGAGGCCACCCCATTTCGCACTTTATAATTACCTGCCATCAGCAGCTCCATGCTTATACCCGTTCGATTCTCTGAGGAGGGGGTAATCAAAGGAATGCCATCTGTTTTTATATGAAAATAATGATTTAAAAAAAAAGAGCATGCAGGTTTTCAAGGTAATGTTTTGTACCATTTAATTGCAATAAGTAAATATTTACACCTGACGTATTAAACCTGTTACGGTGATACAATGAGTTATTACGATATATTCGATTCGTGTAAGCACGGGCCTACCTACAGAGACAAGTAATGTGAAATATTTTCTGATGTGGGCAGAATTATGAGATCGTTGACGGTGCGATACTCTGAGTTAAGTCTAACGGTTTCAGCGACTAAATGTGTGTACTAGCGGGAAACTTAGACGAAGCCAGATTGGTAATATAAACAGTTATTCTCTGTAATTTCCGTTCTTTCCTTCATGCGGAAGATATATGTATCCAGAAATAGACGTTGCAGTTTCTCTCAGAAATTTCTTATTTAATTTCGAATGAAATTATTCGAAGTGTCTTACAAAAACATCGCCACCTTCTACTTCCTTTTTTTTTTTTTTAACTAATTTGAATGTAGACACTTCTTTAGAACACCCCGATAATGGTCGTATAGCAATAAACATTTATGTAACTGAATATTAGAAAATATTTCAAAGCGCTTACAAGCATTTTTACAATTTACCTAAAAGTTACTCATAACCCCGTCACTTATGTCCATCCGTCCGTCCTCATGGAACAAACAAATCGGTTCGCGCTGGATGAATTTTCGTGAAATTTTACATTGGGTCGGTTTTACTAAAATCCTTAGAGAAAACACACTTTCGGTAAAATCGAAAAAAAAAATAACGGGCATTTTACATGTCGATAGTAATAGATAAGTGGTAATCGATAATAACGATACGGTTCGAAAATAATCGATAATAATCTGTCTTAATTTTTCGTGTGGGGTTGCGAATGTCCGATAATTTTAACAAGATCAACGTAAACATATTAATAATAAATCGTGAAGTGAGAGAGAAAACCAACAAGATGTAACAGTTAGATGTTTATTATCAAACTGTTGCATCTTGTTGGTTTTCTCTCTCAATTCACGATTTGCTCACGATGTACGGTCACAGAAACCTAACGCATATAATTAATACGTTCTGAAATGAATTATAAAGCAGATCCTAATAACAATTACACTCCGCATTATGTGCTCAACCACAAATAATAACGAGAAGTGTGATCACAAAGGGTTAAATGACCTAATGGTCTGTGAACGGTCCAGGAAAAAGATTCGAACACACTGCAGTGTTCGTTAAACTTAGGTTTATCTTGCTTTCGTTTCCGTTTCAGAGAGAGGATTGAAAGATTTATCGATGAGAATAAGGCGCTAATGAAGAGGATGTATGGAGAATTCACAATGAGTACAGAGTACGGACCGCCTTCTAGAGAAACATACGATCAGACGGGCAAGAGGAACGTGAAACGTGAGGCTACAGGTGAAGGAGGTGGCGGCAGTAGTAGTGGTGATGGTGGTGGTGGTGGTGGAGGTGGTGGTGCTCAAGATGGGAAGAAGAAATCTATGCCTCCAGGAGTGCCGGATATACACACCGTCCCAGGACCAGACCCTGTAGCCGATACCGGCTCCAATGGAGGCGAATCCTACTTCTCTAAACTAAGACATACAAGACAGTCTTTCCGGAATAACCAGTCAAGCGAGAGTGGGAGGTAAGTTGATTGAATCAAAATGTAATTTTCTTCTGAACCCCAATAAAACTTATTATACTTACCTATCCTGTCAGAAGGGGTTTTTTTAACTAACGCCACTGCGGTTAATCAACAAAAGATCCGACGGACGTTTCTTTAAAACTACACAATCAGTTCAACACTGTCCTCCTGATCCCATACATAATTACTATAATCGATAAGGCTGTAAGAATTTCAAATGGATTTCTTTCTATCAGAATGCTGTGTGCTTCACTATCATGGTTTTATACTTCTCATTCGTGGAACAAAGGGAGAAGCGGATAAGCGGGACTTTGATTTGAAGCACAGGTATATTTATTTTGTAGACATTTACGGGTAAGTAGCCTAGTCTTTTGGTTAGTTAATTGGTTTAAAGTTGATTCAACTCTAATTTATGATTATGCGGGAAATTGTAACTGAAATTATCAATACATTTTAGTGATTTTTCTCAATACCAGATTCACATATGACAACACACATGTCTCTGCTGTCATCTTGAATTAGGAGGTTACACTACTTTCATACAATATGGAATCGAGGCGTACTGTAATACAGTATACAGCATGCAAGGAGAGATAACCAATATGATTGCATTTTCTAACCTCTTACTTGAAACAACCATTTAATGTTGCAATTGCAGCAACCGTAGGCAAACAATGGTCTCTAGAAGAGGACCCGCAAACGACCCGTTCATTTAATAGTAAAATTTCCCATTAATAATAATCATGGCAATTTTGTACATTATACAGAGGGGCTTCATACACCTGCAACGAAACTCAGTTGTGTATCGCGGGCTTATCTAGCACGTTGCGTCCTCCAGTTTGTGTTTTTGTCCCTCTATTCCTTGAGTCACAAGGACGGTCCGGAATCGAATCCCGGTGGGGACGAGATTTTCCGTCCGTCCAGACCGGCCCTGGGGCCCACCCAGCCTCCTGTAAAATGGGTACCGGGTCTCTCCCGGGGGTAAAGTGCGGCCGTGGCGTGCTGCTGACCACTCACCACCTTCTAGTGCCGCGGTCATGGAAGAGTAGAGCTATACCTCTACCCACCCTCTGGGCCACACCCGGCCTGTAACGGAATCACTTTACCTATTCCTTGAGTCACACAGTATGTGCTGTAACCATGCAGGTTCGCACAAGGGACATACATTCCTGCGGTATCGCTGCCGTGCAGCTGCTGTCAGAAAATGACGGACGCGAAGAAAATTACGCTTGCCGCACCCTGCCACCTAGCGTGAATGCGGCGAGTGACTCACGGCAGACATGGCATGAAGAGCAACAGACTTTACAAGTAGCTGGAAGGTATTCAGTGCGGCATGCCTTGATCAGTGGCTAAATGTTTAGTTTTCGTTATATTTCAGTCGCTTGCGTAAGATGCCACTGAATTCTCTGTTCCGGATTTCGAGCCATATACTTGTCCTTAAGTGAGAACATGACGGGCAATGTACGTATAACGTAACCCGGAGGCAACCTAATTGCATTGGAAAAGCAATGAGTTTTACACAACCTGAGTGCATTTGTAGCCTTAGGTATCCAGCATGCAATGCGCACGCGCCATAGAGTAATTTGTGGCCTGCTCCTTTCTACAATATTTTTCCACATTATCTCATACACATCACGATTTTCGAAAATATAAATTTATTGAACACAAAATGTTTGTTTTGATTTTCCCTACAATATTTGTCTGAAACATTTTTTATTTTATGAAGAAATTAGCGAGATATGGTAAAAAATTTATATTGGCTTTCATGTAGATTATCCTTTATTCTTGTCCGATTTTAATGAAACTTGAATTTTTTCGACATATTTTTTAAAAATCCCCCAAATATCAAATTTCATGAAAATCCGTCCATTGGGAGCCGAGTTGTTCCATGCAGATGGACGGACGTACAGACATAACGAAGCTAATAGTCACTTTTTGCAATTTTGTTAATGTGCCTAAAAACTGCTGTAGGCCTACTCTGTCCTTTGTAAGTCGGTTGCTAATAAATAAACGATCTTATGGAGTACATAGGACGTAACAGGTCATTGGCTGGAAGTATCCACTTTTCCTCACTGAAGGTACTGCCCTATATTACGTGGCTCACGTAAATTAGAGCAAAGGCACATCATGTTATCCCACAGCACAATAATCTTCACAGTCAGTGCTAGGAGACTTGAATCTATCACACACATAAGGTTTTAGCCATCCAATACAAGCCTTGGTGCAGTGTACAAACCATTTATCCAACCCATGCTACCAGCCCTGGTGTACCATATGGTCATATCTACATTTAAGGACACTACAAATTTAACACCCCCTCATCCTGTGCAGTAGACATTTAAGAATTAACTTTATGACTTTAGCTACATATGCAGAAACAAACTGGTACAAAAATTGTCTATGCTTGTTTCAGTAACCACTACATAATGTTACAGATAATTTTGTATACAGTTAATAATGCACAGTGTTAATTAAAACCCATATTATATAAACACTAATTAACCAATTGATTATTTACAGAGTGGACGCATGTGAATCTAAAGTGGAGATCGTAACACCGTATTGGGCTTCGAACAGCGCTGGGAAAATCCGAGCTATTGTCAATACACAACATTTTGAACAAGCCATCCACCAAGAAGTTTGTTCGTAAGTAGACCACAGTAAAACATGCCATTTTCTGCAACACAAGGACCAAGGTTTATGGGCTATCATAATTTTCCAGACATTAGACTATTACACCTAAGATACATCTATGTGCACTTGTCATCCTCATGGTAGAAACTAAACCTTTAACTTGTCAGTGGGTAACCTGTCTTTTGCCCTGCTACACTTTCTATTCCCTATCCACTACTTCTTTTATAACATGGTGCATACATAATCTAGAAAAACCAAAAAGACACCAACACTGATAGTTAGTGGTCAAAATCTTGGATTTGGCCCTGGTTGTTGCCGATTCATGGAATGGTGAAATGTAATGGACCCCATAGACAAATTCAAGGTAAAAGAGCTTACCAGACATTGTAGCTTCCACTGAATTTGCACAGCCAGCTAATACACAGTCATGTACAGTTGCCCACATGCTTGTGTGTAATAACCATGTATGATTTGAAATACAAAATGCAGTTGAACCTGGTTATAACAACATCGGTTTATGCGACACCTCATCTATAGCGTCAGATATTCTGTACTACCAGTTAATTCCTCACTGTTAACCATAATCTTATACTCCTCGGATATAAGACTTGTTTATAATGACACAAAATACCATTTCATGATGTTATAACCGAATTTGACTGCATACATTTTGAATAATTTACTGAATGGACTTCATCCATCACTCCGGCTTAAAAATAAAAAAGATGCATGTAGGGGAGACAACTGATACCTGTCTTCATGTTTAAAATAAGGATAAAACCTTCTTTGTTGGCTCTAGGAGGTAAAGCATTCTTAACCCCTAAAATATAGGTCTTATTTTACAGGAGCAAGCTGCAGACTAAGAGATGTTCTGGAGACTGTGGTTGTGAACAGAAGTACAAATGGCATCGTTTGCTGGCCTATGACCCTGACAATGACTGTAAAGGAATTTTCATGGACTGGTTCCTCTTCCCATCCTGCTGTGTATGTCGCTGTGCACCCATATTTGGGAACAAATGACAAGTGATGAATGTTCCAACATAATACAAAATTACCATGAATAGAAAGGTATAACAGTATTTGTATGGGGCACACAGAAATGCCTCCTTCTGGTTTATCATTAATATGCAACCAATTCTGAAGCACAATGTACATTAAAAAGATCTATGGAACCCTAAAAGTATCAATATTACAACCGAAGGGACTTTCTTAATATGTTTCTGTAAACAAATCACAAATATCATATTCTAATGTCTGTTACATTTCAAGAAATATAAATGAGAAATAATTCTGAAATTGACTGAGATTAAATGTAATGAGTGACAGTGCTTCAGTATTTGATGTAATCATCATTACTGATTCTAAATTAAATACCAAATTAACATACTACAGCTCTGATGTGGCAACTGAATGTCTGTCTTTACCTATGTTCCATCTAAATTTTACCAAGAAGATTATTTTCACTGTGTCTTTGCACTAGTTACAGTAATTTTGCAACATCTGAATTCCCTAAATTTCTAATTATAAGTCCTATAAATTTCAATATAACAGATCTGGAATGACACCACATATTAGAATTTATTAAAGCAAAGTACAATCACATTTGTGCGGCCTATGGATGAGTGGGAGGATAATATTAAAGCAGATCTTGAAGGAAAGATGTATAAGGGTGTAGACTGGATTCTTCTTTTTCATGACAGGGAAGAGCCGAAAGTTGTTGTGAATAAGGTAATGAACCTTCAATTTCCATACATTGCACCAAGTCTCTGGACTAGCATAGTACCTATTAGCTTCTCAGGAACTCTGTTCCATTCACTTTAGCTACTTAAAGAGTAATCACATATTTCAGTATCACCCTGAATGAATATTATTTTAATTGATATACTTTATTGATTCTCAATTTCTACACAATGACTTGCTTTTTCGTTAAGTGTGGTGTCTGGAGCATTCACACAATTCTTTGCTGAGAAATGTAGACATAGTATTCAGATACATTCTTCATACTGACAAAGAAACAAATGTCTCAGAGTAAATAATACTAACCCTATCACATGCAGCACTGTTACTTAATTGTAGTAATGTGGATGAGAATTTCTAATTATGTGATGGACTGACAAATGTGATTTATAAGACAGAAACATATTAACACATGATTCAAATCTGATGAAATATCTGACAGATTTATTTTGTGTTGTTCTTTGAGTGTATGTTGTTGAGTGAACAATTTTCCACAAGAATGAATAAAGAATAGTTTGCAAACCACTTCAAAAACTTTGTTATAAAAAAGGAAGTTTTTAAAGTTATTATCATGATTATTAGAAGTGTGCAGTTTTTATTTTGAACTGATTGTTTCAATATTGTTCTCAATCCAACATAGTTGTGTGTTTTTTTATTTTTATTTTGTGCAGTTATTATACAGAGATCACATTTTGTGAAAGAGTCCTTTGATATATATTTTAGAACTATGTTTTTAGTAGTAATTAAATGAATACATCCTAAAATTAAAATTAAAAATCTGGCAAGTGTGTGTAAGTAAAAAAGTTTATGTAACTTTTCATTTCTTTTCGCTTCTACAGATTCAGATTAAATTCGGTATAAGTACACAGGAAAATTCTGTTCAGTTGGCCACTTAACCACGATGACCATAACTCTGAGCTACTGTTAGAACCTAACACACAGCCATTCCTTCCACAACACTGAATTATGACCACAGCACTGAAATCCTCAAAAGGGTGTTATATAATTATATCATGCATGTGGATTTACGTATACAAGTAATGCATGCTTTTTGTGTCCAAGTTATGAAACATACTGATCCTTCCTGTTATGGTCCGTATATGAATTTATCACAACATCTTCCATCAAAAGATTCATAACTTGATTTTCTCAACAACGCTTGGGACAACAGACATTTCAAACAAAATGACATAATTTTAAGTGACATACTTCCTGAGTTCATGTATGCTATTTCACAAACAGTGTTTAATTCCAAGCTTCTTCCATGGTGTAAATGCTATCTTCACTCTTCTGAGGTGTTATGTGGGGTTGAGTGATAGTTACCAATATTCTGGGACAACATATAGGTGCCATCTTCAAGGGCCCCAGTACATCGTCCCAAAATGTCGGTAACTAACTGCCAACCAACACTCTGTAACATCCCATAAGAGCAATGATCTCAGGCAGTGTGTACTTTGAAATTGTATTTTATCTACAGAAGCAGAGATAACAAATGGCAATGTCAGGGGAAATACATATTCATTGGAATATTTTCTAGGAATGTTTAAAAGTAGACCCAAAAATTTATTATAATTTTACATCCAATAAGAGGGGCATACCCATTAGAGGTTCAGTAGCAAATAAACTACATTCCACCAGGCAGCACAAACATACAAACATACTCTACTACACAGACTTATAACCAATCCTGTCTTAAAATATATTTAAAAAACCAATGTTTTGAAAGGCAGCGGCAAGGAGAGGGGGTGTTGGTGGTAGAAGGGAGCAAGTAAGAGGTAAGTTCTTGCTTTCTTGCTTCACAGATACATACAGAGACATACTGACCATGTTTTTAGAGATATAAAAATATAGCTCATCTCAGAATGTTTCTATACCCTGCATAAAATAGTAAGGAATTATAAAAATTATGCTCTCTTCAGTACCAAGATGTTCTCAATTTGCTGACATTTTCAGGTTGATAATCTTTACAGTCCTGAACAATATATCCTTCATGTTTCAGCAGGAAAGTTAAGTAACCATTTATTTCAAAATTTGTTCCAAGCAGCTAGAAACAAGATTTGATTTAGCTTAGAAACCATTAGCATTTTGAAAAACACGGTAGACTTTCTCTCTGTATTTTATAAAATTATAAATGCTAATGCCTCAACATGGTTACTGAACAGAAAATTAGGTAGGAAAAAGGATTGTACAATATCAGAACACTGCCACATCTCACTGCAACAGTCAACAGTATTATGCCACTGGTGGTGACCAAGGAGCAGAAAAAAGGATTTATTTCAGTGCTGTATTATCACAAAACACAGTACAACAAAATTCCATCAATCTGACATCCAATAATTCAGAAGTCCCGACAATCCAGCACTTGAGAAGAGTAGTCCCTGGACTGAATGTAATGGTAAAGTTCACCCTAGAACAAACCACAAAGGACCAGAGCAGGAGTAGAGGTATAGCTCTACTCTTTCTTTAACCTCGGTGCTAAATAGGGGCGGGTGGTCAATGCTACGCCCCGTCGGCTTTACCCCCGAGGAAGAGCCGATACCCATTGTATAGGAGGCTGGGTGGGCCCCCGGGCCAGTCTGGACGCGTGTGAAAAATCTCGCCTCCCACCAGGATTCGATTCCTGGACCGTCCAGCCCATAGAAAGTCGCTATACCGACTACACTGTTTTGCTTTTAACTAGGAAAAGGGCTTCTTGAAAGAAAGAGGTTGATCTCAGGAACATGCTGAAAGAAGCCTCTAAGTGTGTGTGTAAACCAATCATTCAGGTATCTCATAATGCCTTGTCCCCTTCTGCAGCAGTTTCTTCATGTATGAAGACTCCAAAAAACATGGAAGAGGACCCATATGACCCTGAACCAGTGGGTGAAGAGCTATAAAGATGGAATACTCCTCTGATTGCTTGTGCAGCCCAAGTACAAGAGCAATAACAAAGTGTTATTTGTAAGAACTAAGATCAGCAGAAGTACCACTTGATAATCTAGAATATTCAATAATTAAGCTCCTGTCCTGTCCAATGCAAGTCAGGTTGATGGAATTTTGCTGTATATGTAATTCATTATCAATGAAATACATCTTATCATTTGGCTTCCTTTTATGAAAGTAGCACTTGCCAAACCAGATATATTACGCTGTATTTTAACCGTTCATTGTCTTACATATAGAGTACTTTCAACTGTGTGTACGTATTCCTGCTCAACAGGCTACTTTTAAAGGGCCTGGTTTAGTATGCAGTATCATCTGGAATGGTAGGAGACAAAACATGTAACTAAGATGCCTGAATTTCAGTTGTGTGCCCTCATCTATATTCTATTACCATGACGGGCACAGTGGCAAATCTTAGAATTACTCTAAACTCCGTGCAATGTATTTAAAGGTGCAATAATGCAATGGATATTTTGTGTTTTAAAGTATATTATGTATAAATCACCAGAATTTACACTTTTAAATGTACAGAATGTCACATGAGCAGAAGAATGAGTTTCATATTTTAAGAATATGTCTCTTATCATAAGCATTTAAAAAATTGATTTGGTATTGTTTTAATAAATACATTACATGTGACAGAGGATTTAATTATTCTCGTGTATCTCTTCCTTATTTGAGATATATATGAGTATTAAATGCTTTGCTGGTGAGATTAATTTTTTCCATGTACCTGTACCATAGGCATAACTTGGGGGAGGACAGGTAAATGGTGCTCCAACATTTTTTTAACTAAAAATAGTTTTTCTTTTTTTGGTTGTTGAGTTGAAGATGGCAAATAAAAAAAATTGAGGTGAGAGTGGGGGAAAGGGTTGTATGTATATTGAGGACTGGTTCAAACCAATCTTCTCCATCTTTCTAACTTGACTGCTTCTTAAATTAAAGTTCCTAATTTCCACAGTCAATGTTGTTCTTCTTGTGTTATTAGCCAAGTACGCTTATGACCTGTACCTATGAATAATCTGAGTGTCTTGTAGACATACTGGTCAGATTGTGTGGTCAGTTTGCACTGACTTACACTGTTGGGTTTCATTTATTATACATTCATTCTGTTACATATGTAACCTTGGACTGGTCCACCCTTAAATTAGCATTAAGAAAGCACTGAATTTTTAATTCATCAAACAAGTAAAAAGCAAGAGAACCTCGCAGGAGGGTACCAACATTTGGGAGAAATATATTACCTCCATTTTGAGGGTAGCAATCCTACTCTGGAAACGTAGGCAGTATGTTCCTCCAAATGTTGATGTCCACCAATAGTCTAAGGTATGTGGCATCATAAATCATAAGTTTACAAAGTTAATGTTCACTCATATAGAAACCTCAATCTTGTGTAGGAGGTACATACTTCATATTTAAATGTGTATTCCCTACCATGACTTTGATTTTACTGAGATTCCTCTCAGTTTCATCACGCAGTATATAAATACCTTATTCTTCATGGGGCCATAGGCGATCTGCTTCCCATCCATTTCCTGTACAAACACAAGTATGCAAAGTTTTCAGGAGCTGTAGTAAGTCTAGGGGGTTCATTGCAGGTGCTTTCAAAGATGGCTGGCTAATGGATGACATTATTAAACAAACCTGCTTACAAATACAGCAAGTAATAAAGACTCTGTATACTCAAATGACCAGCCATCTGGTGACAAATTTTTACTACTAAAGTCAGACATTGAATTTCATCCTGAGAGGGATCAATCCAAGTCACTTTTTCACAACCTATTTCACATTTTGTCTCATTTTGGGTCCTTCAAAGATGTTTCACCCCAATATTCATTATTCGTTTCTTTTTCTCTCTCTCTCCTGAGTTACATTTCCAACCTTCATGACTTGACTACCACATTAATAATAAATTACAATCACAACAGCAAACCAACAATGTACACTGCTGTTGGAATAGTCCTCCTATTTTATTGCATCTTCAACATGTTTTGGCCCAGCAAAGCCACTGTCAGGTAATAAATGCCTGGAGTATTCCAACCTAAGTGTATGCAGTTGGTTTACTTTAATATAGACAAATGTACATGGTATAATCGTGGTTTTGCAATTGCTGTACATTTGTTGATTATATTGTCAAATGAGTCTGTTATATTGCATCATAGTAAAAAAATGGTAACAACTGGGGAGGGGAAATTGTGATTGAAAAGAAGCTTTTTACTATTCTATCACATGCACCCATAGTATTACAAGGTTTTTCAAGAATACTGGTCCTTAACAGTGATTTCTGATGCAGGTATCAGAAATTGGGTATGAATTTGAAAAGAGCATTTATACATGGATATTTTTATAAGTAAAAAGCGGTACAAGATCTTTATAAAAGAGTAACAAATTAATAAATATATTAACAGTATTCACTTTATTTGCAAAAAGCATTAAATTAATTGTCACTATTTCGGCTGTTAAGGTACATAGTCATAAAACAGGCTACTGAGTCAGACAGTTTGGAAATAATTCATACTCTGTCAATTTAATATGGAATAAAACCAGAAACTGTTTTAGGTAACTTAGATTAAAATGCATAATGTCTAGTAAAATCTAATTCATTTTCAATTAACGTACAGTTAATCTAAAGAGAATGTGACATAACAGAAATTTCTTCCTTGCTTCCTAACCAGCAAAGTGTTGGATCATTGATGGACACAAATGCCAGCATCTGTGTTCAGCAAGCTCTGTGTTGATGGGGAAGCAAAGAGAATCTGTGTGTGCATGACAAGATAGACAGCTGCAATAGCTGTGTTTTGGCTTATGGAGATGGACTTCCCTGATGATGGAGATGGCAGCCACCGAAACATGTTGGAATGTAGTTTGACAACATAAGAATTTTGTAGTGCATAGTGTTGGATCAAATTTTAGATAATAACTTGGTAGTTATTCACAGTACAAGTAATATTGAGAAATTTACAATTTTCATATTTGTCACTTCCATATTATTTCCTTGGACCAATATACCATGGTTCCCTAAGGATTTACTTTATCTGTTGGTTTTGTGTAAAAGGATACACACATCATAAAAACAAAATCAGAAATAAGATGAAAACATACAAGGACTGAATGGATACTTGATATGTGGCTGTGAAATAAATAAGAATATAGTCCCATAACTCACTCTCCATATTGGTCCACTGTTACATCAATAAAAATTTATTAGGCTGCAGACACACTCACCCATAACTTTGTACCTTATCTAAGGTTTACATATGTAAGGAAATAAATAACCTTGCTGAATGAATTATACAGCCAAATTAAAAATAGTTTATTTTATGTAACTCTTAATTGCTCTCATTGGTACATCACAGTAAGGGACTTGGGCTAATAAATGTATGAAGACTTCCTGATTTTTTGGCAAAAAAACATTATAGTTTCTATCATCCAGGTAAAAGAATCAGAAGATTATCTTGAAGCCCTTATACAGATTTAATGATGGCCTGAATGGGTGGGGGAAAGTACCATGTTGGGGAGTGGCCCACTTCCCCATTATCCTTCAGCCAAAGTGATCCAGTCCACGTTACATTCTCACTGGGTTCAATCCCCAGATGTCTGTTCAACCAACACTTTCCTTCCAAAGGACTCTTTGCTGGAATGGAGATACTCCCACAAGCAGTATGAACACATAAATGGCTCAGCCAAGGCACCAGACCCATTAATATAGTATCATTTTTAGTTCAAATTCGTAAGGCATAAATTTTCACATTCCCTAGTTCATCTCATACACAGGAATTGTTGAACTAAGATGCATTTCATTCATCTCTATGCCCTTAGTTTTTGGTTTGTTTGGTTCTTGCCCCAGAATCATTCACCACCCTGAAGACAGCAAATGTAATATTTGAAGATTCACATCTTTTAGGGTATGATTCAAAAGGGGTCCAGCAGCTGGAGCAATTATTTTTGCACTGCTTGAGCTGTGAAAATGAAGAAGCCACAACATTGCTTTGCCACATCGGAAACCACTCACTGAATGACACATCGTCACATTACACAGAACCTCAATTCTCAGCAATAATGCTGGGAAAACCGCAAATCGAGAACTCTAACATTTGCCTAAATGTTTGGAAATGTTCATTCTTCTATGTGGACTAACCTGAAAGTCGGCTCAGCTGATGGAAATATAAATTAAACAAGTGCACATGGTTTGTTCGTATATTCTAGAATATGTTGGCCTACCGGTATTTTAATTTAAGGGGCGGTGGGGATGGGTGCTGAATTAAAGTCTCAACTGTGATTTATAAGCATGTGACGAAAACACCGATACAATGGATGTCCTTCCCGGCTACTCCCCTCCTTGCCGCCCGCAACAGAGCTTCGTCGTCCAATCATAAATTTATTGCAATGTGTAGCTGAGAAGAATACATTGCATAAGAAACGGAAATAGTGTATAGTGGGTGGTGCGTTCACAACATTCGGGAAACAACGGAAACCTTCAAACAGGGCCGGCACGAGACAGGTGAGTGCCCCAAGCAAGGTCATAATTTGTCGACCCTTAGAATCGATATTCTCTAAGCTTTTTCGGCCTAGTATAGTGTTGGGGAACTTTTTGAGATTGCGTGCCTAAAGTAGGGATAATTTTCGCAAAAACACTTTCACGTGTGGAAACCTGAGTTTGCTAGCACCATATTTCCGTTTATTCTAGTGACGTCCTAGCACCCCTTATAGGTTGGCCAACGGGCGGTTGTCCGGCTGACCAGCCCCTTCGACCGTCCCTACATTCAAATAACCAAAATGCAGAAAGAGATGACTGACGTCACTGAAACATTTTTGACGAGAAGGGGTACTATTGGCCAGCAAGAAGCTTGTCGGTATGTGTAGAAATGCGTGTGGAGGAAAAAGACGCAATTATGGCAAATGTTACAGATAAAATCATAATTAACTTGGGCAATAATGATAGCAATGATAAATATAACAGTGTTGGAGGCAGTGATAATGGTCGATGTTGTGGAAACGTTTAGGCCTATGTCTGATTTCGCTTCTTACAAAACAGGCGAGTAGACTGATATTTGGGGTAGACCACAGCACAGATCTGAGTACAGATCATATATGAGATCTGAGGATAGTATAAAGTTACCCCCTTCCCCCGTCGTACACAGCGTGTTGGTAGCGACGCTTACGAGAATGGGATATTTGTAAAATGACGGTAAATTCGTCGAATGCTGGGGTATTTGCAGTTGCCAGTACTGTAAAGTAGTTGAAGGAGGAAAATGGCAGTTGAGTAGGTGGTTGTGCTGATAATTGTCTGCGGTGGTTTTGGGAGTAACGTTGTGACATTCTGTTGATGTCAGTTAGCTACATGTGGTCAGTAATTTAGAAGGTACCTTTCGTAGTGCAAGCGTAAATGTAAGTTTTTATGTTGATAACGTCATGCACATATTACGCGAATTTACCAAGTCGTAGTAGCAGGTTATCCATCCGAGTACGCATATTGTTTTGATTCTTTATGTCATTTATTTTGAACAGTCGTAGCTCCGTATTGGACTGTTTACATTGGTTTTCACCTTCAGACTTACGGTAGTATGTACAGTGAATCGCGGTTATCAGAATCTGCTATAGTTGTAGGGTGCCTGTTGTTACCAGTCTGTATCCAGTACCTGCACCTGCCAACTGAAAATATTGGTTCGTTGGTAATTTTTGCACTTGTATAGCTTTATTATAATTCTCTTGATACGTGGTACAAATGTAAAGGAGGCAGTGTTTATCATCAATTCATAATTTATAGAATTTATCCACTGTAATGACATGTTATGAAATGATGTTGGCTCCTTGAACTTTCTGAAGTTATAATATTAATAAATAAAAACTCCAACATTATTGCGATAATTATTTAATCTTTTTTGTCCATTTTAGATGGCAGAGGCGAAGGTTACAGTTCCTGATCTTAATAAATGTAGTAGTGATGACAGATCAAGTTCTACATTGAACCAGAGCAGTAACTTTGAAATGGATCACCAGTTACAAAATCCTGAAGATGTCATTCCAGTATCCGGTCAGCACAGAATTGAAACAGACTATTCTCAAAACCTTATAAACATTCCCGATGAAAATGTTAAGGGGAATTTGAAAGAAAAAGTATGTGCTGAGTTGCAGGTAGCAGAGCCACCACATTTGGAGAATGAATCCAATCTAACAGTTGCAGGCACTTCCACTGAAAATGTCAAAGTAAATTATCACAATCAGCTTGATGAAGACACTACTTTAAAGAAGATACAAAATGGTGAATCTTCATTTGCCCCTTCATCCTTTGCTTCATTCAGTAACATTGTTACTAATAAAGTTAATACAGAAAATACAGGCTCTGGATTTGCATTAAATAGTGAAAATACAGAAAATATGGCCTCAGGATTTGCATTCAATAGTGAGAACGAACAACAACCTATGCAGACTTCATGCAGTCAGGTCTCCAGCACTACTGCAAATTTGTCAAAAGATGTGTCACATTTGTTCACCAATACAGCAGATGTCTTACAGCAAAATAATCAGGAACAAATGAATAATTCCTTGCAGCTGATTTGTGACTATGGCAGTGACTCTGATGTTGATGATGTTATTGAAATGCATTCAAAACCAGAGGCCATCATTATTGGACCTTCAGAAAATGAAAAGGTATTCCTGAATGATTATAGAACAGCTGAAGTGCTATTTTCTGAGGACTCTGATGATGATTCTGATAGTACAGATGAGAAGTCAGACAGTGACAGCTCCACTAGTTCCAGCAGCAGCAGTAGCAGTAGTAGTAGCAGCAGCAACAGTAGCTGTTCAATAGAAACAGAAAATGCATCTGCTGCAAGGAGGTGTGTATGTATGTAGGGTCCTTGGTAAACAAGGGCATTTCCTATTCAGAGTTGTCTGACAAAATGGAAATTTTTTTAATCATTGTTTTTCAACTCTGTTATGCAGTTCAGTGTTAGGATGGTACCAAACAATCAGGAAGAATTGGACAGAAATATGACATCATTTTGTGGTCCCTGCTCATTGTGTTAATTTATTGTGCAGATTTTTGAGTACCATAAATAAAAAACACAAACTCCTAAAAACAGTAAGCAAAGTGGTCTAGAAGTGAGCACGTAGAAAACTAAGAATATGTTCTTTTTTCCTGGCTGTAATTTATGACAGATTTATAGTGTCAAGCCAATACAAGAAACAGTAGAACTGCATTTGCCATTTACACTAATGATTAATATCGGTGTGTGAAACAAATTCCAATAACCATCCTGACTACTCATAATTTTTCTTACATCTAACTTGGAGATACAGAGGTTGGCTCACCATCTTCAAGATTCTATTGTGCCCCTCCCTATTACAGTCAAATAGGTCCATATCTTTTGTTTCATTAACATTTTGCTAATTGTCCAACTTTGTAATTTGTTAATAAATATGGGTACTCCACTGAAGAGCTGCCACATTCTTGAATGGCATGGGCTAGTCATCTTATAGCTAATGGTCAGTCAAGAAGTCTTTCCTGGTGTTAAGCCCTCCCCCCCCTTAGGGTTTATGGCCAGATGTAGAGAGTGTTAGACCTTCCAGAGTTCATTATTTGTGTGTTGTTGTTACCCTGTCTTGTAAGGTGTTTCCAGAACAAAAAGAGAATCATGAAAAGTTGTATGAAATGAATTTGTTGGCACTTCATTACATGTCGTTCTGAGAGCTACAAAAGAGGTGGCATTAACACAGGTTTACTGTTTGTCGGTATATGCCAAGGAAACAAGTGGGGAATTTCATAATATTACACCACACATTACACTTTAACCTGTCGGGAGCAGACAGCAAAGACATATTTTTGGACTATGAAGAGAAGTTTTTTAGGGATCCATTTATAATTCTTTCCAAAGGCTCCTAACTCTTTCTGTTATTTATTATGAACTATGTAAACTTGTAGCTGTAATTCTGTTCCACAAAAATTCTCTGAAAGTAGATTGATGTCATGTATGTACCAGTGTGTGCTGTATGTACAGTATTTTCATGGAATAGTATCAGTGCATAATGGACCTCCCCACTATCTTTGAAACAAGACAGATACTGACATCTTGAAGTAGCCAGTCTGATTATACATAGATTCTTAAACTTGATTTTCATCTGGTACATAGTGCTTTTGTACAAAAGTAAAAAGCATTTCTCTAATACTTTTTCATTCTTTCTGTGTGTGTCTAGGAATGTTATTAATAACACTCCAAAACCTAAGAAGAAAGATCCTATGAGAACCAGGGGAGAAATTTTGATGGAAGACCTTCCCCCCATTCAAGATTTGCATATCAGTGTACCTGCAGAAGAATGTATGGAATTGGGTAAAATATCTAGCATTGTGGACCAATTGGGTACGTATGAGTTGAAGTGAATTTTCATACACTTTAAATAGGTGCTGGATTATTATTTTAATCTGGTATGAAATTGTAAATATAACACTGTGTTGATACTATTATTGATTGTTGCTGCGAGAAACATATGGAATCTGATGTAATTTGTTGTTGGTTGATGTCTTAACATGTGTTTTTGAAGCAAATTAAAAGCTTATTTTCCTCTGTATAAGAAAAGTAGATATTAGTGATTCTTGCAGTTGAAAACAGGTTATACATATTCGTAACTGAAGTACAGTTTTTGAAGGCTGATACACAATTCAGTTTCCACATAAAACTAGTATTTCAATAATGTATTTTAATGCAGATTGCCAGTGACTGTCACTGAATTTTGAATGAAAAATTCATGAATTATATATAGTATGTCATATTTTACTTTCAGAGCCATATTTAAATTTGTTTGGCACTTTGGGGCAATAAGACTTTTTTTTTTTTTTTTTTTTTTTTTTTTTTTTTAATTTTTTTTTTTTTTGTTTTTTTGTTTTTTATTTTTTTTTTTTTTTTTTTTTTTTGTTTTTTTTTTTTTTTTTTTTTTTTTTTTTTTTTTTTTTTTTTTTTTTGTTTTTTTAATTGGTGTTTTGTGGTGGTAGGAGTTTCTTTGTTATGTTTGTGGTTTCTATGTAAGTCCAAAGCAGGTGAAACATAACATTGCACCTGGGACAAAGCTCTGCACGGTGTACAAAGCATACTTCAGAGTTCTTGTAGGAGACCAGGATAAAT
>Ga0131853_10007761_pt1 | contig 19472 bp, 17 predicted proteins | sample TergutLab28metaG_FD_92764 | JGI IMG/M metagenome (GOLD analysis project Ga0131853, IMG submission 92764) | Labiotermes labralis P1 segment gut microbial communities from Petit-Saut dam, French Guiana - Lab288 P1 (version 2) (version 2) | ecosystem: Host-associated > Arthropoda: Insects >... | reverse complement strand
TTCGCTCGGGATGACAACCATTACTCAACCACTATTTAAATATCCTCCGGATTTATATCATCTGACAATAAATTTAATTCCTCCAAGCTCTTTTGCGTAACATTGCCTATACTCTTTTGCGTAGTGCCTACAGTTGTAGTAAAACTATCTTTTGGCGGCTTTAATTTCAACCCTTCTTCTAAAGTTTTGACGCCTTTTTCTTTCCAGTCAAGCAATATCGCATTCATATACTCTAAATTGCGTTTATTTTTCTTAAAGCAATCCTTTGCTAAATCTGTCAATAATTCCTCGTCAAACCCAAGATTCAACCATTTCTGCGTATAAATTTCCGTCGCATACCTAATATCCTCTAACTTTATTCCAAGCACCTTTAATACTCCTTTAGTCAACTCAAACAATTTTTCAACCTCATCCATATGCTGTTCAATTGCTTCCATCTCAAACAAACTACTTGCATGCAGCCCTTCAAGAACTTTGTCTAAATATTCCATCCCGCCTTTCTTTTGCCGTTTTGCTATCTGCATAACAACTTCTGTCTTAAATCCCCACTCTTTTTTCCACTTCAACCACAATGTCTTGTCATTATTGTTTATTTGCTTGCGTCCCAATACGCTCAAAACCGCCGCAATCTCCTTATCATGTAAATCCAATTCTGTCAGCCTTTCATTCACCTTATCAAAGGTCTTAACATTCTCAGAAATTAAATTTCTTGCCACAGTCATAATATAAGAGCAGTTTACATTGATATTTTTAAGCCGCACGCAATAGGCAATAATTGCAAGCATAGCGGCTTCTTCAATATGCAGATGCTCTATGGCATAATAATACTCTTTGTACTCGCCCATGCTGATATGTCTGGATTTTTTGGTTTCTTTATCCATCAGCAAAGCATGAAGCTGCTTATTAAAGCTGTTAAATTTGTTTGTATCATAATGCTTTATCTGGTCACTTGCAGGCACTACTTCTTTATATTCAACAAGCGGAGGCTCAATAGAAATCAAAGATACTAAGCCTTGATTTTCCCAATATTTGTACGAGGATAAAACCTCATCGGACGGCACTCTTAGGGCGTCTGCAATAATATCAATGCTGTTGTCTTGACCGGCGCAGGCAAGCGACAACCCATACAAATATACCCTTATGGCAATGTCGGGGGCATAGGGCATATACTCTTGGATAAACAAATTATCAAGAGAAATTTTTTGCTTTTTTATGCAGTTTTCTGATAGCTTTACAAACATGGACAATAATCATAACACAAATAATTTTGCGTGTCAATACATTTTTATGCTAAATTATGACAAATTTATTCAGGCTATTTTTATGGCATAAATTTATTTAATTTGTTTTATCAGCATTTATTGTTTGACAGGGTGTTTGCTTGCGTGGTATAATAATAACATCAATAAAGGAGGAAAAAACCATGCGTGGAATTAAAAGAATTGTTGGTTTCGTCATGTTTATAGCCGCAATAATTTTATTTATTGCATTCTTTATGAATTTTGGCACCTATGTTGACTTGTTTCGTATAGGCAGCGGATTTAGAGGGTTTGCGGGTGCTTTTAGGGTGATGATGGAATCCTTGGCAACACCGCTTATCTTATTTGCTTTAGGATTAATTTGTATGCTTATGCCTAGCGGAAAAGACTAAAAGCAAAAGACAGCAATGAAGAAGAAAAAACCGCTCATAATTAGGGGCGGTTTTTTTGTTGACTTCTTGATTTTTATTTGCTATGATTATTTTATGAAAACAAAGCTATTATACAAAGGTAAATCAAAGGATGTCTATGATCTGGGGGATGGCAACTATCTTTTTCAGTTCAAGGACGATGTGACAGGTAATGCTGATGGTGTCATTGACCCCGGTGCCAATCAAGTAATCGGAAAAATCGAGGGTGTGGGCAAAGAAAACTTGCGTTTGACTAAGTTTTTTTATGAGCTTCTAAACAAAAAAGGCTTCAATACTCATTTTGTGTCGGCGGATGTGGATAAGGGGCAGATGGTTGTCAGACCTGCTGTTATGTTTGGCAAGGGCATTGAGGTCATTGTGAGGCTGCGGGCGACAGGAAGCTTTGTGAGGCGGTATGGTGATCATATAAACGATGGAGATAAGCTGGATTATTATGTGGAGTTGAATTTGAAAAACGATGATAGAGGCGACCCTTTTATTACTAAGGAGGGGTTGGAGTTTTTGAAAATTATGACAGGGGATGAATATGATGTATTGGTGGATTTGGCTAAAGATATCTGTAAAGTGGTTGAGGAGGAATCGGGCAAAGTCGGTTTGGAGCTGTGGGATATAAAATTTGAGTTTGGGAAGGTTGACGGAAAGATTGCGCTTGTAGATGAGATTTCAGGCGGGTGTATGAGATGTTTTAAGGGAGAAGCGGCAGTGAGTGCGATGGATATAGCGAAATTGATGGTTGAACGGTAGTAGCTAGTGAGATAGTAGAGGCAGAGTTTACAGTCCGAAGCGAGCCGGCAAGGGAGTGGGCGAGGCGCGACTGTGCAGGGCATAAAACGAATTATATTCGTCTTATGCCCTGCACAGTCGCAATGCACGATAAACTTTCAGAAAACTCTCAACTTTAGCTGCACTTGCTAAAAGTTTCTCGTGCATTATGGAGCGCTTTCCAAACTATTTTTGAGCAGCTGCTGTGCTAAAAGCGCTCCATGCCTCGCCCACTTTGTTCTTTCCGGCTGTGTTTGACACTCTATCATATGTCTTTACCATTTGCTCAAACAATATTTCTTGCTCCGTCAATAATTGTGCATTATGAACACCATTCAAAAATTACTAAAACAGGGATTCAAATTCAACAAGGGTTTGGGGCAGAATTTTATTTCTGATACCAATCTTTTGTCGGCTATCGTTTGTGATGCTGAGGTTAATGAAAATGACTTGGTGCTGGAGATTGGTGCGGGAGCGGGGACGCTTACTAATGAGATAGCTAAAAAGGCAAAAAAAGTAATCGCCTTTGAAGTTGACGACAAGCTTATTCCTTTTCTAAAGGAAAATTTGCCCCAAAATGTAGAGCTGCTTCACAAAGACATCTTAAAAGCTTCATATGATGAAATATTGCAGCTCACACAAAACAAAACCTTTAAGGTAGTGGCAAACCTGCCATATTATATTACTACTCCAATAATTTTCTATTTCTTAGAAAGCAATTTGTCCGTGCAAAGCATCACCATTATGGTGCAAAAAGAGGTGGCCAATCGCATGGTGGCGACAAAAAAAACAGCAGATTATGGGGCATTGTCGTTGGCAATCAAAGCACGATGTGAAAGCAAAATCACAAGAGCAGTAAGCCGCAAAATGTTTATGCCGCCGCCTAATGTAGACAGTGCAGTAGTCCATATGCAAGTCATGAGAGAATACGACCCAAAGCTATCTAAAATCATAAAGTATCTATTTTTAATGCGCAGAAAGACGGCAATAAATAATTTAATGAGCGGAACAGGCAAAACAAGGGCAGAGCTAGAGAAAATTTTTAATGAGTTAGGGTTTGATTTAATGGTGAGGGGAGAGGAGCTGGGGATAGAGGATGTGAGGAGAGTGGCAGAGTATTTTTAGTGCAGTGATGATTTGTATTTAAGGGCGGATGCTCCTGCAAAATTACTGTTGCAATACTATTACAAATCACTACTAGACACTATAAAACGGAGGCACAATGTCAAATATTATTGAGGTAAAAGACCTTTACAAGTCATTTAAAAATAGAAAAGGCGAGGTCAAGGTGCTTAAGGGCACTAGCTTTCGCGTGCAGGAGGGCAGTATTTTTGCGCTTTTAGGCAGCAATGGTGCTGGCAAGACTACTGCGGTCAGGATATTGGCTACTCTTTCCGGTGCGGATAGCGGCGATGCTTTTGTATGTGGGTTTGATGTGTCAAAGGATGCGCACAAAGCGAGAGAGTGTTTTTCGTTGACGGGGCAATATGCGGCGGTGGATGAGATGCTGACAGGCAGAGAGAATCTGAAATTGGTGGCTGAGTTTAGGCGCTTGAAGAATTATAAGAGTAGAATTGACGAGCTATTGGAGATGTTTTCACTAACTGAGGCTGCCGATAAATTGGTCAAGACATATTCTGGCGGCATGAGAAGAAAGGCTGATATTGCGATGAGCTTGTTGGGCGACCCTAAAATTATATTTTTAGATGAGCCGACAACAGGGCTTGACCCTCAAAGCCGCATTGCCTTGTGGGGCATAATTAAAAGTCTAAAAGCACAAGGCAAGACCATATTTTTGACTACACAATATTTAGAGGAGGCTGAAAAACTGGCTGATTTTGTGGCGGTTTTAGACGGCGGAATTATTGTGGCGGAGGGGACGGTTGAAGAATTAAAGGCTGCTTTTAAAAATATTGAAGTGAGTGAGTATGAGAATGAGATGCCTACGCTAGAGGATGTATTTTTGTCTATTGTTAGCAAAAAAGCTGTAAAAAAGGAGGCTGATAAAAATGAAAATTAAGAGCTTTATCAAAGACAGCAAGACTATGTTTTTTAGGTGCATGAAACTAAATTTCAGAAGCCCCGAAACCTTTATCATAGCCATCATATTGCCTGTTGTTTTGCTTGTAATGTTTACTTTTATTTTTGGCGGGGCATTGGACGCTGATCATTTTGGCACAACCTATATCAATTATGTTTTTGTGGGAGTCATGGCGGTTGCCATTTGCCAAGGTGCTATGACACAGGCTACTATCGTTGCAAGCGATGCGACCAAGGGTGTGCTTGACAGGTTTGTATCATTGCCGATTTCACGGTCATCGTTTGTTGTTGCTCATGCTTTTTCTGCTGCTGTGAGGACGCTCATTTCTGTTGTATTGTTGTTTGGAATAGGGCTTGCCATGGGATTTAGACCAAGTGCCGGTGCGGGTCAATGGTTTTTGGCAATAGCAATAATTATCGGATTTGTTTTTGCAATGTCGTGGCTAGGGGTGCTGTTTGGACTTTTGTGCAAAAGTGTAGAAAGCTCAGCCGCTGTCCCAAGCTTAGCACAGATTTTTACTTTTTTATCCAGTGCGTTTGCACCGACTATAACTATGGTGGCAGGGTTTAGACATTTTGCCCAGTGGCAGCCTGTCACGCCGGTCATTGATACACTGAGATTTTTATTTTTAGGTATGGGCGAAGGCAGGTTTTTAGAAGCCTTGCTTTGGATTGGCGGGCTTTTAGTGTTTGGATTTGTGCTGTCGTTATTGGCTTTTAAGAGAAAATTAAAAAAGTAGTAGTCTATAGTCTGTTCTAATTTTATTAAAAGGAGGATAGCTTGTTGAAAAACGGAAAATGCCCTAAATGCGAAAATCAAGACATAAAAATTTTTGAGCCGGTTGGCGTTACCGGCAGACAGAATAATATTCAATTACTTCATTTTGCCGTTGGTTTTATGAAGTCGGCAAGGATTAAGCATTATGTCTGCAAAGGTTGCGGCTTTATAGAGATGTATATCAAAGATGAAGACATAGATAAGTTATAGTGAGATTTGGGAAAGAGGATTAAAGGTCAATTTCATCATAAAAAAAATTTCAAGGCTTAAGCGGCTTGCTACAAAAACACTCTTTATGCGACAAAACCTGTCAGCGTCAAGAGTGTTTTTATATGTTTTAATTGCATATATGAGCATGTTTGTTATAGGAAACATGCTTAAATCGGAGGTAAAAAATGGAGCTATCAATAAACAAAGAAACACAGAATCTGATAAAAGAGTATATTCCTGAAAGAAATACGCTCATGTCCTTATCAAATTTTTTCTCTGTACTAGGGGACAGCACTAGAATAAAAATGCTTTCGGCACTTAGCATCAGCCCCATGTGTGTGACCGATATCGCCAAGACCTTGGACATGAATCAAACGACGGTATCGCATCAGCTAAAGACGATGCGTGATATGGGAATGGTGGATTTTGACCGCAAGGGCAAGGTGCTGGTTTATTTTATCAAGGAAAATAGGGTGCTTGATGTTATGCTTAAGGTGGTGGAAATGATTTAGGACACTTTTAGTTTGTTGTTCTATTCTTGCATATTTTATTTATTGCTTGCAAATCCTATAGGCAAAGGCGGAAAAAATTTATAGCTTCCGCACAATTTTTCGTATAGACTATAGGAGAAACAAAGCTAATGAAAAAATCTAAAATCATTATCCCCGTGTTATTGATAATAGCTATTTGTATAGCTGCTTTTTCTGCTTGCCCTAGCAGCAACGGCAATGGCAACCAAAATCAAGGTCATGCAGTAACATTCAACGCAAACGGCGGCACAGGCGGACCTGCTGCCTTAACCAACACAACTCAAATAACCGCTCAGCAGGCAACCCCTGCTCCCACCAAAGACGGTTATTCGTTTGGCGGCTGGGCTGCGACCGCAACAGGCACCACTCCCATAACTTTCCCGCATACCATCACCCGAAAAACTACACTTTATGCCATTTGGAGCAAGGATACTCCGCCGCCTCCCGCTCCGATAGTAAGCACAGTTTTTGGTATGATTATAGGATCAAGCAACTGGTATACCGGCACAGAGTATATTGATTACAAAATCAACGGTGATACGGTGGATGTTAGTTTAAAGGGCGGCGCAAACGCCTTTGCCATCAATTTTAAACAAGTCGCAGGTACGACAGCAGGCGAGGGTGTTGCGACACAGCTAAGAGATTATGTGCAAGGCTCCGGTTGGAATGCGTGGAGAGATGCAGTGCCGCACACCTATTATGATGCGACATACGGCAATCAACATTATTTGGTGGTGTGGAGAGATAATCCGCATCCGGACAGGGGGGGAATAATTGAAAAGGTTGAGATAAGATTTAGAGCGGCTAATGAAACAGAGAGAGTGGTTGCGGTTAATATCAGCTATACTCCGTTGCAGGATAACGATTAGTTATAAATTTGTAATGATATAATGACACAGTATCGTAAAAGAGGCGGCCCAAATAGCCGCCTTTTTGTTTTGCAGACGCATTAGTGTCTGTTCCAAATTTTGCTTTAGATAGCCGTATGTTTATAAATACATGTTATCAAGCTTTGCTATAACGATATTGCGCAAAATAAAATTGCTTCTCAAATAAGCAATTATCCCACAAATATCCAATAAAAATATGCAAATTCATAGCAATTTTATTTGACAAGAAGTGATATATAGCATATATTCTTGAATGTGAGGATAAAATTAATGAAAAACAAATTAAGAACACTAGCTATTTTAATAGCTATTCTGGCTATGCTTAGCCTTGGGCTTTTAAGCTTAGCTTGTAATGGTTATACATGCTGTGAAAACGACCACTGCATAGAATGCTGTGAGTATGAAGGTCATTGCGGCGATTGCTGTGATGATTCCGATTGTGCAAACTGCTTTCCGCAGCCTGAGCCTGACTGCGATACATGCAACGATGATGGCTCTCATTGTGTTGACTGCTGCGATGATAGTGATTGTACTATCTGCAACCAAGCTACACCACCCGATTGCGATACCTGCGATGATGATGGCTCTCATTGCGTAGATTGTTGCGACGATAATAATTGTTTGATTTGCAATCCGCCTAGCGGCAGCTATCAATGCTTTGGTGAAGATGGTCTATGCTGTGAGCTGTGGAATTGCGGAACCTGCACTTATACGGCAAGATGCGGCTGTGAGGTTGTTTGTCCGTGCTGGCTTGCGCCTGACGGGACTTTAGGCTGCGGGTGCTGGTTATCTTATCCGGAGGATTTATGTTATTGCAACGGCAAAATCAGAGGCTCTTATTTTGGCGGATATAGAATCAATAACCCAAGCACTACAAATGATTTTAGCTTTGACATAACACTAGATTCAGGCATGTATATCGGAAGCATTATTCAAAACTTTGAGGCAGGCGATATTATGCGCATAAGCTATGAGGTTGCTTCCGGTTATACTGTTATAATAACCGCAATAAATCGCGGCTTTCCTATTAGACTTGCGCGGACACAAGATGAGGCACACTTTAGAATAGGCTGGCAAATAAGGGCATCTATATTTATAGTGTTTGATATTGTTCCTAATCAAAGTGCAACCGGCGATGTCAATGTGCGTCTTAGTCATATTCGCAACCAAAATATTCAGGGTGCGCACATTGGTCAAGGAGGGTTGGCTTCGTGGCAGCTAAGAGAAGGGGCTGAGGACATAGGAAATCCTGTGCTTGCCAGCGGTGGTATGCCTACTCCGCCTAATGACACAATAAATGCACAGGTTGATGATATTCTAAGATTAAGATGGAGCTATAACAGAAATAGTTATTTGATTGTCTTGGTCATAACAACAAGCGAGGGTACTCAAGTCATAAGAGGAACAGCAAGCACAGGCTTTAGTCATTTTGATTTGACTATTTTACCTGATGACGGACATGTTCATATAACATTCGTCATTGATTTGTATGATTGATTTATATGATAAAAGCTTATAGCACCCGTGCGGTGTAAGAAAAAATTTGACATAAGAAAAAAATTACAAGCGTTCAGTGAGCGGTTGTAATTTTTTGTTTGGTGCAGCTATCTATTTATTCACACAAACACACTGCACTTGCCGCAATCGCGCCGCCATTTCCCACTATTCCCATAAATTCTGTAGTAGTCGCTGATATGCTTAGACAGTCTTTTTTTAATTCTGTCGTACTGCATAAATTATCACGAATAGCATCCAAATAAGATGCCAGCCTTGGTGCTTGAGCGATTATGACTGCAGAGATTGATTTAATGCTGATTTTTTTCTCTTTTAGGAGAGCGGCGACTTTTTTTAATAAGCTGCAGCTGTTTGCATTTTTGTATTTGTTGTCTGAATCCGGAAACTGATGACCGATATCCTTGAGTCCCGCACTTGACAAAAGAGCATCCATTATTGCGTGAGTCAGCACATCGGCATCGCTGTGTCCAAGCAAGCCTTTTTCATACGGAATAACTATTCCGCCCAAAATCAAAGGACGGTTTTTTATTAATTGATGAACATCAAATCCTGTTCCGATTTTTGAAAGGGAGTGTGCCGGGAAAAAATCTGACGGGGAAGTAAGCTTTTTATTGGACGGATCGCCAGGGGTGATTATTGGCTTATAGCCTGCAAGTCGGTAGATTTCAGAGTCATCCTCAAACCCATTTTTGTCATCCTTAGCGAAACGAAGAATCTCAGCTTTATTATAAGCGTCCCAAATTTCTGCATATCTAAATACTTGCGGGGTTTGCACACTATATAAATTGTTTCTGGCAACAGTAGAAATAATTTTCAAGCAATTGGGGCGATCCGGAGTATACGCTTCTGCGGTTTTTATACTATCCACGACTTTTAATGCAGGAATTCCGCTTCCAAACTCAATTGCACTTTGCACCGCCTTATCAATTAGTTCCTTGTTTACAAACGGTCTTGCTCCGTCATGAATGGCAACTATGTCGCAGCCTTTGGCTTTGAGCAAGCCATTGTATACACTTTGCGAGCGAGTAGTGCCGCCGTTGGTCAGCTGCAGGTCATTGTGAGAAACTATTGCAGTGACGGGAGCATTTGGATGCCGGCGGAGATTGCTCGCCATTGCATGATTATCGTATATTTCTTTGTCATGCTCATTCACCACAATGACTATTCTATCCCAATCTAAAAATTTATCCGCAACTGTTTCTAAAACATTCTTTTGCCCTAGCGGATAAAAAACCTTGTTATAGCCAAGATTTGAGCGTGTGCTGCTGCCTCCGCATAAAATTATTGCGCATTTTTTCATTACAGCACCTCATAAAGACTTTGCGGCATTGTTCTTGCCGCCTTTTCATCAAGTGACAAAATCCGCACCTTCAATTCACTAGAGCCAAAGGCCACAACCACCTCGTCGCCTATTTTCAAATTATATGCTGGCTTGACACCTTTGCCGTTTACGCTTACTCTGTTTCCCTCAGCTGCGCTCTTTGCAACAGTGCGTCGTTTTATGAGCCTTGCTACTTTCAAAAATTTATCTACTCTCATAAAATAATACTAACATACCTAAAATGATTTGACAACTAAAATTTTATGCTTTAGAATGTATAGGCTATGAAAAGAAAATTTATTAAAATGCACGGATTAGGCAACGATTATATTTATTTTAATTGCTTTGAGGATGAGTTTTTTGATGCTGGGTCGTGGGCTGAAAAATTGTCCGACAGAAACATAGGCATAGGCGGAGACGGAGTTGTATTGATAGAGCGGTCAAAGGCTGCGGATGCAAAAATGGTTATGTTTAATAGTGACGGGTCAAGAGGTGCAATGTGCGGCAATGCGATTAGGTGCGTAGGGCGGTTTTTGTTTGATGAAGGGCTTGTCAAAAATGTGATGAGGATTGAAACAGATAGCGGGATAAAGGATTTGACGGTAATGGGTGAAAATATTAGGGTGGATATGGGCAAGCCAATCACATATAAAAATGCAAAGCTGGGCTATCAGGATGAGTTGACAATAGACGGAAAGTGTTTTCTTTATACTAGGATAAGCATGGGCAATCCTCATGCTGTTGTGTTTGCAGAGGATGTCGGCAAGGTTGATTTGAAGGGCATCGGTCCAAAGTTTGAGCATCATAAAGCTTTTATGCCCGACAGAGTAAACACTGAATTTGTGCAAATCATTGACAGGACGCATATAAGAATGAGAGTGTGGGAGAGGGGTAGCGGTGAAACAAAGGCTTGCGGAACAGGCGCTTGTGCAAGTGTTGTGGCGGCGGCTCTGTTGGGCAAGTGCGGTATGGGAATAGATGTAAAAGTTTCATTGGACGGCGGGGATTTAATCATCAATTATACAGGCGATACCGTCTTTATGACAGGGCCTGCGATAAAAGTATTTGAAGGAGAAATTGAACTAAAATGAAAATAAACAAGGACTATCAAAATCTAAAGGACAGCTATCTTTTTTCTACTATTGCTAAAAAGGTGAGAGAGTATACTGCAGCAAACCCTGATAAAAAAATTATCAGACTAGGTATAGGCGATGTTACTAGACCTTTAGTTCCTGCTGTTATTGCTGCATTGCAAAGTGCTGTGTCTGATATGGGCAAAGCAGAAACCTTTAAGGGATACGGAGAAGAACAAGGCTATTTGTTTTTAAGAACTGCAATAAAAAACTATTACTTAGCAAAAAATGTGACGCTTTCAGAGGATGAGATTTTTATATCAGACGGGGCAAAAAGCGATATAGGAAACATTTTGGACATCTTTGATCAAAGCAATACTGTATTAATCCCGGACCCCGTTTATCCTGCTTATGTCGATACAAATGTTATGTCGGGACGGAAAATAGTTTATATGGAAGGCAACGAGGCAAACGGATTTTTGCCTATGCCTGATAAAAAACAAAAAGCGGATATAATATATTTGTGTTCGCCCAACAATCCTACCGGAGCGGTTTATACTAAAGAGCAACTAAAAGAATGGGTAGATTATGCTAATAACAATGACGCTATAATTTTGTTTGACAGTGCGTATGAGGCTTTTGTGGCTGATAAAAAATTGCTTACAAGCATAATGCAGATTGAGGGAGCCAAAACTTGTGCGATTGAGTTTTGTTCTTTGTCAAAAACGGCGGGCTTTACCGGAACCAGATGCGGATATACTGTAGTGCCAAAGGAATTGGTGCGAGAAAAGCAGAGCATTAATAAAATGTGGCTAAGACGACAGACTACAAAATTTAACGGGGTGCCGTATATTGTGCAGAAAGGAGCAGAGGCAGTGTTTAGTGCGTCCGGACAAAAGGAGATAGGGGCAAACATTGAGTATTATAAGGAGAATGCCAAAGTTATTTGTAAGACATTAAAGGATTTAGGAATTTGGTATTGCGGCGGTGACAACGGACCTTATATATGGCTTAAATGTGGAGATGCAGGGGCAGGTAAAAAGGGAATGACCAGCTGGGATTTCTTTGATTATTTATTAGAGAATGCACAAGTAGTGGGCACACCCGGCGCAGGCTTTGGCAAGATGGGAGAAGGATATTTTAGATTGAGTGCGTTTGGGAGTCATGAGAACACAATAGAGGCGATGGAGAGAATAAGAAAATTAATTTTAGAATAAGTCTATATCATCAATATTACTTGAAATTATTAATACAACACAAACTATAAAAAGGAAATATAAAAAGATGAACAAACGAGAATTTAACAAAAGCTTGGCGCAAACGCTAAAAGGCGGCGTCATCATGGATGTTGTCAATGTTGAGCAGGCTAAAATTGCTCAAAATGCCGGAGCATGCGCTGTTATGGCGCTTGAGAGGGTTCCGGCAGACATTAGGGCGGCGGGCGGAGTGTCACGCATGAGTGACCCTAAAATGATTAAAGAAATCATGGCAGCTGTTAAAATACCTGTAATGGCAAAGGTGCGCATCGGGCATTTTGCAGAGGCGCAGATTTTAGAGGCTATTAATATTGACTTTATTGATGAATCTGAGGTGTTGTCGCCGGCGGATGATGTTTATCATATAAATAAGCGGGACTTCAAGGCGCCGTTTGTTTGCGGCGCAAAGAATTTGGGCGAGGCGCTTAGAAGAATTGCTGAGGGTGCAAGTATGATTAGGACTAAGGGCGAGCCCGGGACGGGGGATATTGTGCAGGCGGTTAGGCATATGCGGGCTATAAACAGTGAGATTGCCAGGCTTAAAGGAATGGACAAAAACGAGTTGTATCATGCGGCAAAAGAGATGCAGGCCCCGTATGATTTAGTGGAGTTTGTTGCCAAAAACGGCAAGCTGCCGGTTGTGAATTTTTCTGCGGGCGGAGTGGCAACTCCTGCTGATGCGGTGCTTATGATGCAACTAGGCGCAGAGGGCGTGTTTGTGGGAAGCGGAATATTTAAGTCGGGTGACCCTGCAAAAAGAGCAAAGGCCATTGTAGAGGCGGTTAAAAATTATAAGGATGCTAAATTGCTTGCTAAGTTGAGTGAGGATTTGGGCGAGGCGATGGTAGGGATAAATGAGCAAGAGATTGATGTAATTATGGCGCTTAGGGGAGAGTAGGGAGAGCAATGTGTTGATGTATAAGGCGGGCACTTTGAGAAACAATCATATAAAAGGACATTGAATGAATTTTCAAAATTATTCAGACCTTATTATTAAAAAAGGTGTGAATCTTAATAAGGGCGAGGTGCTTGCTGTCAATGCTGATATTGAGGCGGCGGGTTTGGTAGAGGCGGTTGTTAAAGCCGCTTATGAGGTTGGGGCTAAAAGAGTAATTCTTAACTGGACAAATGCGCACATCGGCAAATTAGATTATAAGTATCTATCGGTTGAAGAGTTGGCTGAAATTCCTGATTGGGAGGTTTCTCGTTTTGATTATATGTCGCAAAACTGCCATGCATATCTTAATATCATATGTGAGCATCCAAAGCTTTTAAAATATACTGACCCAAAAAAAGCTTCACACTCAAGAGTTGCTGCTTTAAGGGCTCAAAAAAACTTTAGAAACGCTATATCAAAGGACAAAATTCGCTGGTGTATTGCTGCCTATCCAAACATTGAATGGGCTGAGCAAATTTTTCTTGGTCAAAAAAACTGTGAAAAAAAGCTTTGGGGACACATGCAAAAAGCCCTTAGATTAGGCAAACAAGACTATTTGGCTGAGTGGGATAATTACATAGCCAAAGCCTATAAACGAAGTGAAATTTTAAACAGTGCAGATATAAAATCACTTCACTTTTTAAATTCTCTAGGCACTGATTTAAGGATGGATTTACCAAAAAATTATTCATTTGGCGGAGGTATGGGAAGGACGGCTGACGGCAGGGTATTTGTGGTAAATCTTCCCACAGAGGAAGTCGGCACTGCTCCTGATTATCGCACAGTAAACGGCAGGGCTTTTGCATCGTTGCCGCTTGCTGCAAGAGGCTGCATAATAAAAGATTTTTGGTTTGAGTTTAAGGATGGCAGGGTAGTGGATTTTGGTGCAGAGGAGGGGTATGAGACACTGAAAGAAATAATTGAGACGGACGATGGCATGAAATCCTTGGGCGAGGTTTCGTTTGTAGGATATGATTCGCCAATAAGGCAATTGAACACCATTTTTTATAACACGCTGTTTGATGAAAATGCGTCCTGTCATTTGGCATTAGGGAGGGCAAATCCCAGCATAGAGGGTGGGGGGGATATGACTAGAGAGGAATTAAAGGCGATAGGAATAAATGATTCTATTGACCATGTGGACTTTATGATAGGCACAAAAGATTTAAGCATAACTGCAACTACGCATGACGACAGGCGAGTTGCGATATTTAGAAATGGTGACTGGGCGATTTGATTTAATACACTTTTCATTTGATGAGTAATGGCGAAGATTAGAAGAAAGCATGTAAATTTTTGCAATTTTTATAAAAATTATTCAAATATTGCCATAAATCGTTTGACAAGCCTTGATTTATTGTTATATTATAGTAAACTGTAGAGTTTTGTAAATTTCTGCATTCTTTTTTGTGTGTAGTGAATTTACTTTGAGCAATCATGCGGCATGGTGTTATTTGATGCAGTGGTTGCTTTCATGAAAAATACAATTTAATACAAAGGAGGAGAGAAATAGATTATGTGGATACACGCCGTATCCGTATAACTTTAATACGCTCTCTTTCCTAAATTTATTGCAGGCGGTCGGGATGCCCGCCCCAATGAAAATCGGAGAATCAATGTCAACAGCACCAAGAAGGCAAAAGCCCATTTTATGCGGCAAGACCGAAAGACTTTCATTTGCGCAAGTAGATGAAGTCATACCAATGCCCAACCTAATTGATGTCCAAAAAAACTCATATGCTGATTTTATCAAAAACGGCATAATGGAAGTTTTTAGGGATTTTAGTCCCATCAACGACTTTTCAGGCAAGATTTCCCTTCATTTTATATCACACACATTAGAGGCTATCCCTAAGATGAGTGAGAAAGAATGCAAGGACCGTGACACCACTTACGCTGCCCCCCTAAAGGTCAAGGTGCGACTTGATATCCATGATGATGACAAAAATGTCTCTCAAGCCATAGAGCAAGAAGTCTTTATGGGCGATTTTCCTTTGATGACGCCCAATGGTTCTTTTATTGTGAATGGCGCAGAAAGAGTAGTCGTAAGCCAATTAGTGCGTTCACCGGGTGTTTATTTTGACATGAAAAAGGATGTCAAAACAGGACAGGCTTATTATAGCTCTACAAATATTCCGTCAAGGGGCGCTTGGCTTGAATTTGAAGAGGACGGAGCCGGGTTATTGTGGGTGAAGCTGGACAGGACAAGAAAAATTCTTGCTACTGTTTTGCTTAGGTCGCTGTCATCAATCACCGGCGGAATGTCAACTGACGAGGATCTTATAAAGATTTTCAACAAAGAGAAAACTATTTTGGCTACGCTTGATAAGGATTTAAACAAATCTGAAGAGGCGGCGCTTATAGAATTAAATAAGAAGCTGAGACCGGGCGAAGTGCCAAACCCTGACAGTATCAAAACTCAGCTGGAAAGCCTTTTGTTTGAAAGACGCAAGTATGATTTGTCTAGGGTAGGAAGGTATAAATTTAATAAAAAATTGTCTGTTGCATACAGAATCATGAACAGAGTGGCTGCAAAGGATGTTGTGTCTTCTGACGGTATTGTGTTTGTAAAAAAGGGTCAAATTATTGAGCCGCATGTGGCTATTAATATACAAAACAGCGGGATAAATGAGGTTGCGTTAAAAACTGACGGGGCTGATTTTGTGGTTTTAGGAAACAATCATGTAAGGCTTGACGGCTATTTGGATCAAGCTGCTAAAAATGGAAAATCCAAAGTATCGCCAAAAGATTTGGGCATAAATGAAATGGTGCATTATAGTGTTTTGATTGGTCTGATCGATGAGGCAAACGGCAATGAAAAGATGCTGCATGATTTAATTAAAGATAATGCGGCAAGGCTTATGCCTAGGCATATCACTATAGAGGACATTATTGCTACTATAAATTATGTTTTAGGCCTGCATCACGATATCGGTCACATTGATAATATTGACCATTTGGGCAATCGTCGTGTCAGAAGCGTGGGTGAGCTATTGCAAAATCAATTTAGAGTGGGTATTTCAAGATTGGAAAAAGTTATAAGAGAAAGAATGCAAATCCAGTCAGATTCTGAATTAACTCCGCAAACTCTCATAAATATTCGTCCTGTGTCATCTGCCATAAAGGAATTTTTTGGTTCCTCTCAATTATCACAATTCATGGATGAGTCAAACCCAATTGCAGAGCTAACTCACAAACGCAAGCTGTCTGCACTGGGACCCGGCGGTCTAAACAGAGAACGTGCTTCATTTGATGTGCGGGATGTCCACTATACGCATTATTCAAGAATGTGTCCTATTGAAACACCGGAGGGGCAAAATATAGGACTGATTTCGTCACTTGGCTGCTATTCTCGCATAAATGAATACGGCTTTATTGAGGCGCCTTATCGCAAGGTTGACAAAATTAAAAAGCGAATAGTTCCCGGTGCTGAGGGTGTTGAGTATATCTCAGCAGACGAAGAGGACAGATTTATTATTGCCCAAGCGACTGAGCCGCTTGACCAAAACAATTGGTTTATCAATAAACGAATCATGGCACGAGACCGTGAGGACATAAATGAGTTTGCCAGAGAAGAAATTGATTATATTGATGTATCACCCCGTCAAATGGTTTCTGTTGCCACCGCACTTATTCCATTTTTAGAAAATGACGACACAAATCGTGCGCTGATGGGTTCAAACATGCAAAGGCAAGCAGTGCCGCTGCTTCGTCCCGAGGCACCTATGATTGCCACCGGTGTTGAGCATAAAATTGCCTATGACTCCGGCGTAATGGTTATTGCAAGAGAGGGTGGTATTGTCAAAAATGTAGATGCAGAGCATGTAGTTATTTTAGAGGACGACGGTGTTGAAAGCACCTATACTTTGAAAAAATTCATAGGCTCAAATCAAGGCACTTGCATAAATCAACGGGCTATTGTCTATAAGGATGAAAGAGTTGAAAAGGGAGCTGTTTTAGCTGACGGACACTCAACTTATAATGCAGAGCTATCACTAGGAAGAAACATTTTAGTAGGCTTTATGGCTTGGGAAGGCTATAACTATGAGGATGCTATTCTAATATCAGAAAGAATAGTCAAGGACGATGTTTTTACATCTATACACATTGAAGAGCATGAGTTAGAAGCAAGAGATACAAAGCTTGGCGAAGAAGAAATTACCAGAGATATTCCTAATGTGGGTGATGATGCCCTAAAACAGCTAGACATAAACGGCATAGTAAGAGTCGGTGCAGAAGTAGGCTCGGGCGATATATTGGTCGGAAAGGTTACTCCTAAGGGTGAAACGGAATTGACGCCTGAGGAGAGGCTGCTAAGAGCGATATTTGGAGAAAAGGCTAGGGAAATTAGGGATACTTCACTAAGAGTGCCGCATGGAGAGGGCGGAATTGTTGTAGATGTAAAGGTTTTTACTAGGGCAAACAAGGATGAAATGAGTCCGGGTGTAAACAAGCTTGTGCGTGTGTATATTGCTCAAAAACGAAAAATTTCAGTGGGCGATAAAATGGCAGGTCGTCACGGAAACAAGGGTGTTATATCAAGGATATTGCCGCAAGAGGATATGCCTTTTATGGCGGATGGCACACCATTAGAGATTGTTTTAAATCCGCTGGGTGTTCCTTCAAGGATGAATATAGGACAGGTGCTTGAAGTGCATCTAGGACTTGTCGCAAAGGCTTTGGACTGGAAAATAGCTACGCCGGTATTTGACGGGGTGCTTGAGAGCGACATAAAAACATTGTTGACTGACAATGGATTTACGACAGACGGCAAAACGGACGGCAAGGTGCAAATGTTTGACGGAAGGACGGGTGAGCCGTTTGAAAATCGTGCGACAGTCGGCTATATGTATATGATCAAGCTTATTCACTTAGTTGACGACAAAATCCACGCAAGAAGTACAGGACCATATTCACTTGTTACGCAGCAGCCTCTTGGCGGAAAAGCGCAGTTCGGTGGACAAAGGTTTGGTGAGATGGAGGTTTGGGCGCTTTACGCTTATGGTGCGGCACATATTCTGCAAGAGATTATGACAGTCAAATCAGACGATGTATTAGGTCGTGTAAACACTTATGAGAGCATTGTCAAAGGTCTAAATGCGTCTGAGCCCGGGGTGCCCGAGTCTTTCAAGGTTTTAATCAAGGAGCTTGAAGCACTTGCATTGAACATTAAGGTGTTGACTGAAAATAAAGAAGAAATTGGCATGAGTACCATAATAGAGGATGGTGAGGATGAGCCGTTTGTAGACTCACGCATAAAGGGGATTCATAGCGGAAGGATTACTGAAGCTCCGGAGATTGATATATTTGCAGGGGATGAGCTAGGTGATTTAGATGATGATGAAGTGCAGACAAAGGGGATAGATTTTGCTGCTTTAAGCACAGACGATATGTTGTTTAATGACAGTGAATATGACCTTGACGATCCGTTTGAAAATATGGATTTAGATGATGATGAGGATGAAGATGGAGAAGGGGAAGCAAAGAAGCCGGCTAAGAAAGTGAGTAAAGCGAAGAAGAAATAACGATTTTTTAATGATAAATGATAAATGATGAATGGATGTGGGGTTGCGATAGAATAATGAGAGAATTTTATAAGTTGAAAAGTATGCTGACTTTACGAATACGGAATAATTTATTTTTTTCAACCATGCTTATTGTACCCAGCTTTCATTTTTCATTTATTATTTGTCATTAAACTCCAAAGGAGTTTTCATATGTTTGAATTAAATAATTTTGAATCAATGCAAATATCAATTGCAGGTCCTAATAAGATTAGGGAGTGGTCTCATGGTGAGGTTACTAAGCCTGAAACGATAAATTACCGCACTCAAAAGCCAGAAAGAGACGGTCTTTTCTGTGAGAGAATTTTTGGTCCGTCAAAGGATTGGGAATGCTATTGTGGCAAATATAAGCGCGTTAGATACAAAGGTGTAATCTGCGATAAATGCGGTGTTGAGGTTACTAGAGCCAAGGTGCGTCGTGAAAGAATGGGGCATGTTGAGCTTGCAGCCCCTGTGACTCATATATGGTATTTTAGGGGTGTTCCGTCAAGGATAGGTCTTCTATTGGATGTTGCTCCAAAAATTTTAGAGCAGGTTGTCTATTTTGCCTCTCATATAGTGCTTGATCCCGGTGAAACTGACCTAGAGTATAAGCAGATTTTGTCTGATGCACAAAAGGATGAGGCGATAGAAAAATACGGACCCAAGGCTTTTAGGTATGGCATGGGCGCCGAGTCTATAAGAGAGCTATTGAGCAATATTGATTTGCCGGCAGAGTATCAGGCAACTAAAAAAATTGTGGCTACATCAACAGGACAACGCAAGATCAAGGCAATAAAAAGGTTGTCTATTTTGGATGCTTTTATTAAGCACAAAACAGATCCGTCTTGGATGGTTTTAGAGGTATTGCCTGTTTTGCCTCCTGAATTAAGGCCAATGGTTCAGCTTGACGGCGGAAGATTTGCT
>Ga0131853_10007760_pt1 | contig 19472 bp, 21 predicted proteins | sample TergutLab28metaG_FD_92764 | JGI IMG/M metagenome (GOLD analysis project Ga0131853, IMG submission 92764) | Labiotermes labralis P1 segment gut microbial communities from Petit-Saut dam, French Guiana - Lab288 P1 (version 2) (version 2) | ecosystem: Host-associated > Arthropoda: Insects >... | reverse complement strand
TGGAACGCCGAGGGGACAGCGGTTCAGTAATAAACCGCTGCCACAGGAGTGCAAGCGGCAGGTTGATACACAGCGAACACCATGGGTGGTACTTGCATAATGTGCGTGGGGATGTCGTGCAGAGGGTTGATGATGCGGGAAGTGTACTGCGGAATTACCGTTATACTGCCTTTGGCGTGGAACTTGATCCATGTGACGATAACACAAGCCCGAGTGGTGTGAACTTAACTAATCCGTTTAGGTTTGCTGGCATGTACTGGGACTGGGCTACGGAAACGTACATGACCCCACATAGGCATATGTCTCCAAGAACTGGCAGATGGACACAGCCCGACCCGTTCTTCCATGCGTTAAATGGGAATCTACAAAGTTGCATAATGCAAGCTGGAAACTTATTTATGTACACGATGCATAATCCTGTACGCTGGAATGACCCAACTGGGCTGTTTGCACAGCTTCCGGGAATACCGTCCGGTGGTGACATACAAGCTTCACCGGACAAAATGCTTGCGTTGGCTAGGGTACAAGCGGCAGCACGTGCAGCAGCTAATGAATCAAGCCCATCAGTGGAAGATTCATTGGCAACTGGGTCTATTACAGCAGGAATAGCCATTGTAAAAGCAATTATTGCGGGAGTAACAGCGAAATTGAAAGCATCTGCAATAGCAGGAACAGTAGCAATGGTTGCCTGGGGTAGCAAATTTGTCACAGAGGTTAAACTTGCTACTTCACCATGGGCAGAAGCTATTTTTGAAAGAGGCAGGATAATAGAACAAGCACTTGGTGCGAACCTTGGTAACACTAAAGTTATCGACAGGTTTGTCCGAGTTACAGGAAATGCAGTGGCGCAGTCCATAACAAGTATAAAGTCAATGGATATACATGCAAAAAGCTATCAGATTGGCAATGCTATATATAATCGGATTATGAGTTATAGTAGGGCTTTACAAAACTTCACATCTGCCAACATACCTGGTACGCTCCGTAACGTTGTTGCAGGCGATACAACACAAAGAATACTTGAGTTTGCTATCCCCCCAAATGCAACACCCACGCATATAGCGCAAATAGAACGGGCGATTGAGAGTGCTAAACAAATAGGCATTGAAGTTCGTGTGATAATTTTTAGATAGGAAGAGGTGCTATATGTATACCCATAAAAATATTGGAGTATTTTTTGATTATAGTAAAAGATTGATTGGCGTTCCATGCGGAGAAGACGAATATGGCTTAATCGGATTAGATATCTTTTTTGTACTTGAACCAGGTTGTGACGATGAAGAACTTGAAGCGTTTATTCTAAAGTTGCTTGGTGCATGTTATTCAAAGGAATACATTCCTACTGAGCCAACAGCAATACAAAAATATACAGGCATTAAAAGCCCTATCACTGCTGTTAAAAATTATGGAATTTTAAACATAGACTGGTTAAACGGTGAACGCTATATTTTTTCACCAATGAAGCCGGACAAGCAAAACAGAGGGGGATTTGTAGGTGCAGGTGGCATAGAAATCAGCGTTCCGATAAATTATAAAACAGGAGCCCTAGCACTGGCATTTCGTCATGCGTTAAAAATCGCTTACGAACATACATTCTAAAAAATTTTACAGAGAGGAAGTCGCAGATATGCAAAGTGCTAGAATAGCATCAATATATTGTGATGCAAACAAGAAACTAATTGGTATTCCACATGCAAAAGGAGATTTACAAAATTACATCTTATCAGATATTTTCTTCGAACTTGAACCCAGTTATAGCAACAAGGAATTAGGTTTATTTATCGACAAGCTATTCGAAGTATATGACAATGCAACACCTGCTCTTGAAGGGATAACTGCAATGCAGAAATATACTGGCTTAGAAGCGTATGCAGAAGCTATAAAAGAGTATCATCTTGTAACCGTCACGCAAGAAATAAATAAAAGTTTTACATTTAGACCAATGTTGGTTGATAAAAAACAGGAGGATTCATTTACCGATATCAAAGGTTTATCTGTTAAGGCTCAAATTTACAATAAATTTGTACCTGTTTCTAGTGACTCTAAAGCTTTAGCATTTAAAGTCGCCATGGATATAATCGCCGAGCAAGGTTAAACCTAGTCGATCTCTTTTTATGCCGACTAAATACTAAGCTTATTCATTTAAGTTTATGGGATGATTTTTAGATAAAGGAAGTACAAAGTTATGTACGACTATAAAAATATAGCAATATATTACGATTCCGAAAAAAGGTTGATTGGTGTTCCATGCGGAAAACCCGACATGTATGATGGGTGTTCATCATTAGATATCTTTCTTGTGCTTGAACCTGGATACAGTGACAATGATTTAGAAAAGTTTTTTCATGAATTACTTGATGCATGTTACTCCGCAGTACCCATTCCCGAAGGAATGACCGCCATACAAAAATATACAGGTGCTAAAAGCTACGTTGCAGCGACAAAAGGGTATCAATTAATGGAAATGGATTGGGAAAAAGACAAAGGATACGTATTTACTCCAATGAAAGTCGATAAAAGACACAAAGGTGCATTCGAGGGAATCAGCGGCATAACCATTAACGTCTCGCATTCCAACAAGCATAGACCAATAGATAAAGGTGCGCTAGCTCTTGCATTCAGAACAGCATTGTTGGTAACTGCCGAACAAGAATAACGAGACACTTTCAGCCTGATTCCCCATGCAAACCATGAATAATGCCCCGCCGATTTCTCGGCAGGGCATTTTCATTAAATCCGTTTAGCGATATAATCAGTGAAAAAGCAGAATTTCATTTAAAACCAATAGAGGAGTCCTAACGCATGAAAACTAACACATTAAATATATATGTTATGGCTTCTCCTCAAAAAAACGAAGTGATATTTTCGGGAATTAAGTTTGCCGATTTCATGCAAGGCATACCTATCCCAATTGAAAACATACTATTGCCCAATCCAATGCATATAGGCAAAAAGTATTATCGCAAGTTTGAACTCTTGGAAGGAAAAGACGATATCGCAAAGTTAAAACGCCAAAACATATCCAATTACGGGGATTTTTGCTTTATCGACTATGCAAATATGGCATTCGTTAGTCAACTAACAGAAGAGCAGCTTGCAGAATTGCTTTATTTATTCCACATGTTTAAGCCTTTGCAGTCTCCGTTTTTCAAGGTGCTGCAAAATAATTATGTATATTTATCGCACGACGATGGATGGTATTGCAAGCTGTACTGTAAAGATGAACAAATCCCGGTTTCGATGTTGATCAATAAACTTTTAAAAAGTATTCAAGAATCATTTGATGACTCGATATCTTCATTACCAAACGATTTAATCAGCAAAATAGCCGAACTTTCAACCCAAGGGTTACTTGTTCAGCTAACTATGCCTAAACGAAAATTAAAAAATGGAATAGCGATAATAAAGCTTTACGATGTAGGCGAATATCAGAATATAGATGACTTATTCAATAACATAGATGATATTAAACTAACGCCATCTTTTGAAGTTCAACTCTAAAAGAAACTAGGTGAGCTAATGAAAATAAAGAAATCATCCATTGTAATATTATTGCTAATATTTTTAAATTTGTTTCAATTCCTTTGGTATTTTAATCCTTTCGGCTTTTTGGGAGAATCTTGTGTCCCCGACGAAGAAACGGCTATTTCTATAGCTCGTGATTTTGAAGAAAGCCTAAGAAGGACAAGTAATGATGGAATGGTATTTGTAGGTGAATATATAGAGCGGAATGGAAGATGGTTTGTCCGGATGTCACCGCCAATAGGTTATTTAGGGAGAAGCTATACCTTTGTTATAAGGGCAAGGGATGGCAGGGTTATCGACTTTAATATAGCGCACTAATGTTAGCGTTAGCAGGGAGCTATCAATGAAAATAAAAAAAATATCTGCCACTAAAGCAATATGGCTACTCGTATTTTTGAGTTTATTTCAGCTTTTGGGATATGTTAATCCTTTCACCCGTTTTGCGGTGGCTGCAATCCCTAATGAAGAAACAGCTATAGCTCACGCTCATACAGCACTACGAGCGTGGGATATACCAACGGAAGAATATACTTTCACGGGTGCATTTTCATGGAGGATAAGAGGCTGGAGTGTAAGTGTATCGCCATCGTATAATCCTTCTGAAACTACTCATTATTTTCAGTTTAGGGCAATAACCGGGCGGAGCATTCGCCAAGATATCAACTTTGACGATGCGGGTATGGTTCATTAGTATTGCCTACCCCCTGCGCCAACGAACAGAGTTGTAAAATTCCACACATTCCACAAAAAAACAGCCCCAACCGACTAGTAGTCGATTGGGGCTTATTTTTTTACTATGTTTTACCTACGTAATTCTTGCCTGTTTTCGTACAACACTTCCAGCGTTTCGGAATAATATTCCATAACTTTTTTATGCTGAGCATCAATGTTATCTATATACTCACGCATTTGCTTTTCTGCCAGTTCAAGCTTTTCTTCCACATAACCGGAAGCACCGGCACGCAGTTCTCTCGCTTGTTTTTTTGCATCTTCAATCAGCTCCGATGCCTGTTCGGACGCACGTCTAAACAGCTCATGCTGGTTTGTCATCATTTTTGCTTCGGCTTCGGCAGCGTCTAGTATGTTAATTGCCTTGTATTCCGCAGCTTTAATGATTTTTTCTTCTTCCAGCAGGATACGCTTTGCTTTGTTAAAGTCGTCGGGCAAGTTCATCCTTATTTCGTTAATAATGTCTAAAATGCGATCCTTCTCTACAGATATTTTTCTGGTGATTGGATTAAACCTACCGGTTTCAATCAGATCTTCCAGTTCGTCTAAATAATCTTGCAACGCATCCATTAAATTCACCCTACCTGACCATCATGTTTTTATAAAACGTTTTTAAGTGCCGTTTTTACTTTTGAGGTTACTAAACTGTCCAGTGCCAAATCGCTGTAAGCATTGGCATATATTAATTGCGCCGCTTCCCGCACCATACTACTCGAAATATGCTGAAGCGACGGACTTGCCGTTATAAAAAATGTTTCAATGCCCATAAGCAAGTTATTGTATACGGCGTATTTTGCCTCTTGCTCAAAATCTGCGGCATTGCGCACGCCCCGCAATATTGCACTTGCCTGCCGCCTAGTTGCGTAGTCTGCCAATAATCCCGAAAACGAATCTATCTCTATGTTTGGTACATTGCGAAATGCATCCTGCAAAAATTCCAGCCGCTCGGTTACAGAAAATATCGGCTTTTTATTTGGGTTGTCCAGCACGGCAACGATAAGCTTATCTGCTACTTTCGCACCTCGCAAGGCAATGTCTACATGCCCAAGCGTTACCGGGTCAAAACTACCGGGGTAAACCAGCGTCATGCTGCCGTCACCGCCCATTTATAAAATAAAAAGCATGTGCGCCCGTACAAGCGTTTATCTATAAGAACAAATTCTCTTGGCGCACCCGAAATATCATTAAACTTGGCATCTGTTTCTGCAATTATTATACCGTCCGGTACAAGCAAATTTGTTTTGGACAGGTGCTTTAGCGTTTGTATCAGCAACTCGGTTTCGTAAGGCGGGTCTAGGAAAATGATATCAAAGCAACGTTTTTCGTCCGACAATAGATCTATTGCCCGTTGTACAGGCACTGTCAAGATATCTGCCAATGGCAACAGTTTTGTTTTCTCTAGATTCTGCTTTGTGGCGGTTAAGGCAGGTTTTGCGCTTTCTACAAAAACTGCTTCTTGTGCGCCTCGGCTTAACGCTTCTATACCAATTGCACCGCTGCCACAAAACAAGTCCAAAAACCTAGCACCACGCACATGTGGGGCTAGTATGTTAAACAAGTTTTCTTTTGCCATGTCCGACGTAGGGCGGGTGTCCATTCCCTTGGGGGCTACCAATGTTGTACGCCCAGCAAGACCTGCGACTACACGCAAAAGAACCGCCCCTTCCGTTAGTACCTTTAATTATATGCAAATTTCGCAGAATAATCAAGTAATCTGCTATGCTTTTTTAATTTCATCCATCTTTGGTAGTTTTCTGATGCTTGGCACAAGTATTATAGACACAGCTATTACGGCATAACTTATACCTTGATATATAAAAATGTGACCTACATCCGGTACTATATTGCCTAAAAAGCCCCCAACCAAAGCCCCAAGTGCTACAAATGCAGAATTAAATGTTGAAGAAATTGTCGTTACACGTCCCACCATTTCATTCGGGGGTATTTTTTGGTTTAACGAGGAAAAAACGATGGAAACAGCAGTACCAAGTGCAGCATAAACAGCCATTGTAGCAAGCCCGCCTATTAAATGCAGCGGTACAAGCAACGCAAACGTAATACGTACTGCGCCGGCAATTATAATTAACGCACAAATAAATTTCCCTACATTAATTTTATTGCCCAGCATACCTACAAAATAAGATGCAGCAATTCCGCCTATCAAACCCATTACAGTAAAAAGCACGTATCCTTGCGCACCGGCATGGTATTCAAGAAATTGGGGTCGGTTAACAAAAGCAATTTCTGCGGCAAAACCTATTACCACAACAGCAATGGTGGTATATAGCAAAACACTACGCCTAATAAACCTTGCACCTTCTTTTAAGTCTTGCAGGTAATTTTGGGCTGAAGCTTTTTCATCACTTTTCTTTTCGGCAGGGTTTTTCAAAAACAAGGAAAAGAAAAATGACAAAGCTAAAAATACTGCCGAAAATCCATATAAAAATACAAAATTAACTTCGTCTCGTAAAGATGAGAATAATACGGCAGCGATCGCAATACCGCCCACCATAGCAATAATATTAATAAGTGAATTAGCCTGCATTATTTTTTCTTCTTCAACGACTTGCGGCAACAGAGCTGTACCCGCAGGTGCTTCAAAAAGGGCGGCTATGCTATACAAAAATATAACGGCAAACATAAATAAAACACCAAAATATTCTTGAAGGGGAGTAAATGCAAGCACCGACAGCACCGAAAATTCCAAAAACGTTGTAAGCCGCATAATGGTTATCTTATTGCGCCTATCCACAATGGGGCCTACGGCAAAAGAGAATATAAATGGTGCAGCCATCAGAAACCCGGCAATGCCTGTGTACACAGCATTATCGTAAATAAGATGTACCGAAAGCAAAATAAACATAGAAAACATAGCCCCGCCAATGGAAGAAAAAAACTGATATGCCAAAAGCACACGAAACATTTTATTTTGTTTTAACAGTTCAAGCATAATGTAAAGCTCCTATCGTATTTTCATTATTAAGTAGTTGGTTGATAGCATGTCCGGTGCTTTTTTTTCCCACTCAGGCACATCTTCTATGCCCGACATAACTGCAATAGACGCTAACCCATGGATCATTGCCCATTGGGCGATTACGGTTTTATATCGCAATTCTTGGGGATAGCCCATTTTGTCAAACATCTTGGTCATAAAACTCCTGTAAAAATCGTATGGTTCATATTCATGGTCGCCACCGACAGAAATATCCGAACGTGAGAAAATAAAACGAAAATACTCCGGATTTTTTGCAAAAAACAATACATAAGCACAGCCCATTTGAAGAAGCCCCTCAGGTGTCTCCCCGGCTTCTTTTACAGATTCTTTAAGCACGGCGGCAAATTGCACCGTGATATGGCTTTCGATAGCAGAAAGCAACGCTTCTTTGCTTGCAAAATGGCTGTAAGGTGCAGCATGACTAACACCGCAAGCCGCCGCTACTTTGCGTAGCGATAATGCCGTTGTGCCATGTTCGTTAATAAGCGCAAGCCCTTTTTCTATAATGGCGGTACGCAAATCCCCATGGTGGTACGATTTATTATCCATAACATCCTCCAATCTTGACAATGTAAAGATAATACCATGCCATCTTTACGCTGTCAAGATTTAATTTGACGCAGAACAGGCTACATGTTAAACTTTGCTAACTAAGAAATTGTCTTGGAAAATGTCTTAGAAACCAATTTTTGCATTCGAGGTAATGAAATGAACGAACAACAAATACGCGAGCAAATGACACGCATACGCAACTTTTGCATAATAGCCCATATAGACCATGGCAAATCCACTTTGGCAGACCGCTTGATTGAACTTGCAGGTGTTTTAACCGCACGGGAAATGCAAAGCCAAGTGCTGGACAACATGGACTTGGAGCGGGAACGTGGTATAACAATAAAAGCGCAGTCTGTGCGCCTTGTGCATACCGCCACCGATGGCAAGGAATATATTCTAAATTTAATAGACACCCCTGGGCATGTGGACTTTACGTACGAAGTAAGCCGTTCGCTTGCTGCCTGTGAGGGTGCGCTTTTGGTGGTTGACGCAGCCCAAGGTATAGAAGCGCAAACACTTGCCAACGTTTACCTTGCTATGGACAACAACCTAGAAATTGTTCCGGTTATAAATAAAATTGACCTTATTGCCGCCGAGCCGGAAAAAGTTAAACAGGATATAGAAAATGTAATTGGGCTGGACACAGAGGGCGCACCACTAATTTCTGCAAAAACCAGCCTTAATGTAGACCAAGTGTTCGATGTTATCGTTAACAAAATTCCTGCCCCAACAGGTGATCCAACTGCGCCGCTAAAAGCTATGATTTTCGACTCTATTTTTGACGCATACAAAGGCGTTATCGTTTTTGTACGTGTAGTGGACGGCGTGCTGAAAAAAGGCATGACCGTGCATATGCTTGCAACCAACAAGAAGTTCGAAGTGGTAGACACGGGTTATTTTGGTCCGGGCAAGTATATTTCTTCCGGCATTTTAACTGCGGGCGAAGTGGGCTACTTTACCGCAAGTATAAAAAACGTTGCAGACACCGCCATAGGCGATACCGTAACAGAAGTGGGTAACCCAACAAAAGAGCCGTTCCCCGGCTACAAACAGGTTAACCCAATGGTGTATTGCGGCATATTCCCTGCGGATGGCGCAAAATATGTAGACCTGCGGGAGTCGCTGGAGAAGTTGCGCCTAAACGACGCTGCATTGCATTTTGAGCCGGAGACTTCCATTGCACTTGGTTTTGGCTTCCGCTGCGGATTCCTTGGGCTATTGCATTTAGAAATTATCCAAGAGCGTTTGGAGCGTGAGTATAACTTAGACCTTGTTACCACTGCACCAAGCGTAATATACAAAGTTCACCAAACCGACGGAGAAGTAATAGACCTTTCCAACCCTGCCGACCTACCCGACCCTTCCCGTATAGAATACATGGAAGAACCGATTGTAAAGGCTGAAATTTTGCTGCCGGCAGACTTTATAGGACCAATAATGGAGCTATGCCAAGAACGCAGGGGCGTATATATCGGCATGGAATACATGGACGCAACCCGTGCAATTTTAACCTACGAATTGCCGCTTAACGAAATTATTTACGACTTTTTCGACACGCTAAAAAGCCGCAGCCGTGGGTATGCATCATTCGACTACGACTTAAAAGGCTACGAACGCAGCGATCTTGTAAAGCTGGACGTTTTGGTGCATCACGAGCTTGTAGATGCGCTGTCGTTTATTGTGTTCTCCAAAACAGCGCACGAGCGTGGGCGCAAGATAGTTGAAAAGCTAAAGAAAGAAATACCTCGCCATCAGTTTGAAATTCCTATACAAGCGGCAATTGGCAGCCGCATTGTTGCCCGTGAAACCATTGGCGCAATGCGTAAAGACGTTTTGGCAAAATGTTACGGCGGCGACATAAGCCGCAAAAAGAAGCTGCTTGAGAAGCAAAAAGAAGGTAAAAAGCGTATGCGCAGCATAGGGTCTGTAGAAGTGCCGCAGCAGGCGTTTATGAATGTTTTGAAATTGGATGAAAATTAGTGTTTCATCCGAGTTGAAACTGTATCGAATTTGCGAGATAATTTTTCGTTAGGCGAGGAAACGACAACGCAGCGTACCCATGTGGTACGCAAGGAGGAGATAACGACGCATGGCGGAAAATTTGCCGCAAAAGCGGTGCAGCTTTAACTCGGATGAAACACCAATGTATGGCATTTATGTGCATATTCCTTTTTGCGTACAGAAGTGCAGCTACTGCGATTTTTTGTCGTTTGAAAATACCGACGATGGCTGCAAACAAGCGTATGTAGATGCACTTTTGAAAGAAATCGCAAGCGTAGAATTGCCTAAAATTGATACTATTTACATTGGAGGAGGCACGCCCACGGCGTTGCCTTCGTTTTTGTTACGTCAAATATTATCCGGGCTGCCCCTGCAAGGAGATTCACCTCACCGGGTCAGCCCTGCTATAGAGGTAACCGTAGAGGCAAACCCCGGCACGTTAAGCCGAGAGTATTTGCAAGAACTGAAAAATTGCGGTGTGAATAGGCTTAGCCTAGGGTTGCAAACTACAAAGCCACACTTACTAAAGGCAATTAATCGCTTGCACAGCATGGAAGAATTTCTAGAAAATTATCATGCGGCAAGGGAAATAGGCTTCGATAACATAAATATAGATTTGATGTTTGCATTGCCGGGGCAAACATTACAGGACTGGCAGAAGACATTAGCAGAAGTGATTGCCCTAGCCCCGGAGCATATTTCCTGCTATAGCTTAACGTTGGCAGAGGGTACGCCGCTGTACGATGTTTTTTCTGACAAAGGCGATCACATGTTACCCGATGATAAAACAGATCGTGCTATGTATCATATGGCTCAAGAAATACTGAAAGCAGCAGGGTACAAGCATTACGAGCTGTCTAACTTTGCCAAGCCGGGCTATAAAAGCAGGCATAATGTGAGTTGCTGGCGGCGTGTGCCGTACAGGGGCTTTGGGCTTGGTGCGGCTTCTTTTGATGGAGCAAAACGGTGGAGTAACACAAGTGACATGGCGGCGTATGTTAACGGCGAAAATGAGCCACAAGACGTGGAAATTCTTACCCAAGCCGACCACGAAGCCGAAACCATGATACTGGGCTTGCGCTTGTTGGATGGCATTGCGGAAGTCGATGTGCCGCAAAAATTCTGTGACATCGTTGCAGAGCAAATAAAAAAAGGGCTGCTGGCGCACGATAGTGGTAACGTACGCTTAACAGCCCAAGGGTTGGACTTAGCCAACCAAGTTTTTATGGAGTTTGTGTAGCTATATCGCCAGCAACCCCATAACCCTCAACACATAAATAAACACAGTTAGCGTAGCAGCCGACATTATTGTAGAAATCACCACAATAGTACCCGCTACATATGCATCGCCGCCCATTTGCACCGCCATTGCATACCCCACCACAGCAGACGGTATACCACCAAGCATAAGAATAACCGCAAGGTCGTAATCTCTAAAACCCAGCCAAACCGCCACGGTTACAAACGCAATGGGTATAACCACCACTTTTATCAAACTTCCAATTACGGCATATTTAAACTTGGCATCAAAGCCTCGGAATGTCATGCCGCCGCCAAGGCACAATAATGCAAGCGGTGTTGCCATATTTGCTGTGGTATTCACCGCACCGCTTACCATCGTAGGCAACGATAAATCAAACACAGCCAGCAAAATACCAATTGCAATCATTATATTGGACGGGTTTTTTATCACCGCAAGAAATATCGTTTTAATACCCACTCGTCCCTCTGCGCAGGGGGCAAGTGCCATAATAGAAAATACATTAAAAAACGGCACGATAAAAACAACAACCAACGCAGCCCTTGCCATGCCGGCATCCCCCGCCATGTTTAAAATTAGCGGAATGCCCAAAAGCGCAAAACTTCCCCTAAAAGACCCCTGTGTAAACGATGCAAGCACGGTCTTGTCCTTCAAAAACAATGCTGCAATACCCCAAATTACAAAAAAAGAAGCCATTGTGCTAAAAAGCGCAAAGGCTATAAATCTAAAATCTATAAAATCCCCAATATCAGTTGTATAAACGCCTCTAAATAAAAGAACCGGCAAACCTATGTAATACACAATTTTATTACCACTGGATAAAAAACCTTCGCTAACTATGCCACTTCTTTTTAACACATAACCCAACGCCATTACCAAAAATACAGGCACTACAACATTTAAGCTAAACAGAAAATTGTCTAACATTTTCCAACCTCCTATGGGCATATAATAATAATGGCAATTTCAATTGAGATTGAAATTGTTAATTATCGGAAAGCTTTTTCCCGCTAAGCGTAAAAAAGCATGAGGTGGTGCGCTTGATTTCAAAACAACGTTTAACACTTGGGCTAATGCTACTGTGCATAGCACTTTTATTTGTGTGGGCAAGCAATCGCCTAAGGCAAGAGCCTTTGCAGCTATTTTTATTTGGCGACCCTATAGAAATACCCGCTACGCAAGCAGTTGACGTTATGGGCAGAAGCGATGTGATATTCACTCCCCCGGCAGAAATATCGCAACCGAGAGAACGCCGTACATTTATACCGCTGTCTACAGAGCAGATACAAAACCTGCACGATTTTTCGTATTTAACCAATCGAATATTTCTTGTAGACCCGGAGACGATTTTACTCCCAACAGACATAGATGTCCACTCTTTTTTAGAAGCCGATCTTACAATCGATACGTCCGTACAAGGCCCGGTGGTACTTATTTTCCATACGCATTCTACGGAAATGTTTACAGACAGCAACTCGCAGGATGCTTTTTCCGGCATTATGGGCACAGGGCGATACTTGGCGCAAGTTTTATCCGAGCATCATGGGCTGGAAGTGCTGCACCACACCGGGCGGTTTGACATTGTAGACGGCGTACCCCGCATACAAGGCAGCTACGAACGTATGGAACCTTCCATTCGCAGAATATTGGAAGAGAATCCGTCCATACAAGTGGTGATAGACCTGCATCGGGACGGCGTTGGCGCAAATGCCCCTGCGTTTACCCGAGACATAGATGGTATACCCACAGCACAGCTTATGTTCTTTAACGGGCTAAGCCGCCAAAACCTTAGCGGACAGGCAGTGGACATCGCTCGCCTGCCAAACCCCTATCAACAGGAGAATTTAAACTTCAGTTTTCGCTTGCAACTTGCCGCAAATCAAATGTATCCGGGGCTTGCAAGGCGAGTATATTTGCGCCAATTCCGCTACAGTTTACACATGGCACCGCTTAGCACACTGGTAGAGGTGGGCAATCAACATAACACACAAAGGGAAGCTAAAAACGCAATGTACCCGTTGGCGGATATCATTGCGGCTGTGGTTATTGGAATGTGATATACTAATGAGAAGGAGGCGTTACACTTGCGCAAACTTTTTTCAAAAACTAACATTATTGCAGCATTCATTTTTTTACTTTACTACGTAGCTACCACACAGTTTTTGGGGTTGTCTGCCCCCACCATGATACTTATGGGCTTTCCATGCCCCGGCTGCGGCATGACACGTGCTGCACGGTTTTTTATTACCGGCAATTTTGCCCAAAGTTTTGCGATGCATCCGCTGCTTATGCCAACCGCTGCGTTTGCATTATGGGCGTTTGTATGGTGGCTAAAGGGCAAGGATATGGAAAAACTAAAAACGCCGTTTATTATTTTGCTGGTTATTTTTCTTATAACATATATTGCTAGAATGTGGCTATTTTTCCCGCATCAAGAACCCCTAGTTGCAAATCCCGACTCTTTATTGCATAATATGATAAATTTATTTAAACGGAGGCTACAATCATGAACGGAAATGATCCTTTTTTTGAAACCAGCGCACCACCACCAACCCCGCCTGCACCGGGGGTACCGGGCGAAGACACAAGTGTTATGTCTACCAAGGACTGGCTTATTACTATGCTAATCCTAATGATACCTTGTGCCGGCTTTATTATGCCGTTTGTATGGGCATTTGGTAGCGGCAATCTAAACAGACGTAACTACTTCCGTGCACACCTTATTATGGTTGCAATTGGAATAGTTTTAGGTATCCTTTTATGGGCTGTAATTGGTGCATTACTTATTGCAGCGTTATCTTCACTCAGTGCTTGGTAATAAAAACAGCATAAAAAAAGGTCTCGATAATATCGAGACCTTTTTTTATTCCGCTTATTTACATTTCCAAAAGTTCTGCTTCTACTTTGCCCAACATAACGGCAAAGTTTTCTTTTTTCTCCCGTTCTACGGCTATCAAATGCTCCGGAGCCTTTGCCATAAAACCCTCGTTAGAAAGTTTGCCGTCTATGCGGGCAATTTCTTGCTCCAAGCGTTTTCTCTCCTTGGTCAAACGAGCCTTTTCTTTTTCGGCATCTACCAACGATGCCATCGGCAAGTAAATGGTTGCGCCGCTTACGATAACAGACACAGCACCCGCCGGTGCAGGCGTGTTAACTTCTGCAACTTCAACCGAAGCAGCCCCCGATAGCGCACCAAGGAAGCTACTGCCCGCCGCAAATACGCTTTTGGCATTTTCATCTACAGGCACTACAACCACCGCAATTTTTTGCGATGGCGGTACTTGCTTTTCTGCACGCACGGCACGGATGCTGCGCACCGCTTCTTTTATACGCTCGATATCTTTTTCCGCTAACGGGTTATCCAAAGCCGCATCGTATTCCGGCCATTGGGAAAGCATTACTGTGTCCTCGCTGTCCTGCAATGCAAGGAATAAATCCTCTGTTATAAACGGCGTAACAGGATGCAAAAGTTTAACAGAAGTTATCAACACTTTACGCAAGGTTTCCTGCGCCGCCGCACGGCTTGCCAATGCTGTAGCGTCACCGTCTTTGCCGCCATACAGGCGTGGTTTTACCATTTCTACATACCAATCGCAGAATTCGTCCCATACAAAGTCCACAATTTTTTGCGTGGAAATACCCAGCTCGTGTTCGTCCATTTTTTCGGTTACTTCTTTAACCAGTTGGTTCATGCGGGAAAGAATCCACTTGTCTTCGGTTTGCAGTACAGGCTTTGCATCGCTTGTTTCTTCTAGGTTCATAAGCACAAAACGGGTTGCATTCCACATTTTGTTTAAGAAATTGCGTGCGGGGTCAAGCCTTTCGTAGAAAAAGCGGGTATCGTTATCAATAGCGTTACCACTTACCAGCATCAGACGCAATGCATCTGCGCCGTATTCATCAATAATTTGCAGAGGGTCTATACCATTGCCCAAAGATTTGGACATTTTGCGCCCTTTTTCGTCCAGCATAATGCCATTAATGAACACATCAGTAAACGGTGCAGCCCCCATGTACTCTATGCCCATAAACATCATGCGCACAACCCATGTGAAGATAATTTCACGTGCAGTTACAAGCACATTGCCGGGGTAGAAGTAGTCCAGTTCGGGCGTTTTATCCGGCCAGCCAAGTGTAGAAAACGGCCATAGTGCGGAAGAGAACCATGTGTCCAAAACATCTTCGTCTTGGCGTAAGCCCTGTGCGTTCAGTTTTTCCAAACGTGCGGCATCGGAAACGCTTTTGACAAAAACAGACAACTGCGCTTCTGCTTCCTCTTGGGTATTTGCCACGTAGATATTGCCTTCGGCATCGTACCAAGCCGGTATCCGATGCCCCCACCACAACTGACGAGAAATGCACCAGTCACGGATGTTGTCCAGCCAATGCTTATATATCTTGCCAAAACGCTCACGGTTGAATTTTAATTTGCCGCTTGTGTACGCCTCAAGCGCAGGTTTTGCAAGCTCGTCCATCTTTACAAACCACTGTAATTTTAGTAGCGGCTCGATAGTTGTATGGCAACGGTCATGCTCGCCAACGGCGTGAGTCATGGCTTCGGTTTTAATGTACAACCCAAGTGCTGTCATGTCTTCAATTATTTTTGTACGTGCGGCTTCACGTGTTAAGCCTTCAAAGCCTGTACCGTTTTGGTTAATGGTACCGTCGTCGTTCATTATATTTACACGTGGCAGGCTGTGGCGTTCACCCACTTCAAAGTCATTGGGGTCGTGCGCCGGGGTAATTTTTACAACACCTGTGCCGTAGTCCTTGTCTACGTAGCTGTCTGCGATAATTGGAATTTTACGGTTAACAAAAGGAACTATCGCAAATTTGTCAACAAGGGCTGTGTAGCGGTCGTCTTCCGGGTTTACAGCAATGGCAGTATCGCCCAGCATGGTTTCCGGGCGGGTTGTGGCGAATGCGATAAATTCATTCGTACCTTCAATCGGATATTTAAAGTGATACAATGCGCCCTCTTTATCGTCATGCTCCACTTCCGCATCGGAAATACTGGTTTGGCATTTTACACACCAGTTTACCAACCGTTCGCCCTTGTAAATTTTGCCGCTGTTATATAGGCGCACAAACACTTCCAGCACCGCTTTAGACAAGCCTTCATCCATGGTAAAGCGCAGTCTGTCCCAATCGGCAGAGCAGCCCAGCGTTTTTAGCTGGCGCACAATAGTACCGCCGTATTGGTCGTACCATTGCCACATTTTTTCAAGAAACGCTTCACGCCCCAGGCTTTCTTTGGTTATGCCCTCTTTTGCCAAAGCGTTAACCACAACTACTTCTGTTGCAATTGCCGCATGGTCTGTGCCGGGCAGCCACAACGCCTCATAGCCTTGCATCCGCTTAAAACGGATTAACATGTCTTGTATGCCGTTGTTTAAGGCATGTCCCATGTGCAATTGGCTTGTGATATTGGGCGGGGGCATCATTATTGTGTACGGCTTTTTGCCCGAACCGAACCCTGGCGTGGCTTTAAAGTAGCCGCTTTCCATCCAGCGTGAAAAAATTTCGCCTTCACGGGATTTGTCATAGGTTTTTGGTAGTGTCATATGGTCACCTTCTCATTTTCAAAATCTCTATACATTAGGCTCGATTGCACGCCTTTATTGTTCTGATACTTGCCGGAAACATACGGGTCGTATTCGCCATCTATGCTATGGTAATAAATTTGGCAAATGCCAACGCCTGCATAAATGCGTATGGGCTGCACGCAGTGGAATTCTAACGTCCAGTAGCCTTTAAAGCCTACATCGCCAAACCCGGCACACACATGAATGCTTAGCCCAAGCCTGCCAACACTACTACGCCCTTCCAGCATGGGGACGTATTTGTCTGTTTCGGTATATTCTGCGGTACGCCCAAGGTATAGTTTGCCCGGTTCAAGCAGCAAGCCATCTTCCGGAATTACGATAGTTTTAGCTTTGTTTTCTACCCGCATGTCCAAGATATGGTCTTCGTATACCAAAAGCTCGTTGTGCAAGGTTAGATTATAGCTGTTTGGGTTTAGATTTTTTTCGCTAAAAGGTTTGATAACAATTTCTTTGCCCATTTTTTCTTTTATTTTTTTACCTGATAAAATCATATAATCATCTTTCACTTTTTATTTTGCAACATTGTTAGATGATATACGATACTGTACTAAAAAACAACATTTCTGCACACAAAAAAAGGATTGTCCGAAGACAATCCTCAAGTTTTGATACAGCTTAGTACACTAAAACCGTCCGTACATCCTGTCCTTGCAACACAGCACGCCCACCAAGCCCTTCAAGCTCGATAAAATACACATGGGCTACAACTATGCCGCCCATTTCTTCTACTAGGTCTACAACGGCTTTTGCCGTGCCACCTGTTGCCAAAAGGTCGTCGGCAATAATAAACCGTTGCCCCGGGGATATTGCATCCTTATGAATTTCTATCGTGGCAGTACCATATTCAAGTGCATATTCTTTTTTCGCAACTTCGGCGGGCAACTTGCCGGACTTGCGCACGGGAACAAAACCTTTGCTCAAGTTATACGCAAGCGGCACGCCAAAAATAAACCCACGTGACTCCGGCCCCAAAATAGAATCGAACGCTAAATCGGACACTAAATCGCTCATTGAGCCTATGGCTTGTTTAAGCGCAGCCGGGTCTTTTAAAACGGTAGTAATATCCCGAAACAATACACCGGGTATTGGAAAATCTTGAATTTCTCTGATATGTTTTTTTAAATCCATAAAAGCACCTCGTTTGCATAATACATAGCTTGTGGGGGAAAATAAGCATGAAAGGAGTGAAATCATGATAAACCCGCATATAAAATGTAATGTTAGAAATTGCAAATACAACGACAAAGCTAAACATTGCTGTTTAGATAGCATAGAAGTTGGCAACTCCACATTAGACCCTCACGAAAAGCGTGAGACTGAATGCGATAGCTTTGAAGATTCTTGCTGCTAATCAAGTAAAAAGGCTGTCTCATCAAGGGAAATTCCCTCGGCGAGACAGCCCCTTTCTTGTATTACCTGCATTACTTATTTTGCGTAATCTATTGCTCTGGTTTCTCTAATTAAGCTCACTTTAATTTGTCCCCGATATTCCATTTCGCTTTCTATGCGCTTGGCGATATCTCGTGCAAGCAAAGTAAGTTCTGCGTCGGAAACAGCGTCGGGGATGATAACGATACGCAGCTCACGACCGGCTTGTATTGCGAAGGATTTATCCACGCCCTCAAAGCTATCTGCAATGGCTTCAAGGTTTTGCAAGCGGTTGATGTATGCTTCCAGCGTTTCACGTCTTGCACCGGGGCGAGATCCGGAAACTGCATCTGCAATTTGCGTTATAACTGCAATAATGTTTGTAGGCTCTACATCGCCGTGGTGGGCTTCTACTGCGTTAACAATAAGCGGCGATTCTTTGTATTTTTTACATAATGTCGCACCAATGGAAATATGCGAACCTTCTACATCGTGGTCGATTGCTTTACCAATGTCGTGCAGCAAACCTGCACGTTTTGCCATTTTAATATCTGCACCAAGCTCAGCGGCTAAAAGACCACATAGGTACGAAACTTCGATAGAATGTTTGAGTACATTTTGCCCGTAACTTGTGCGGAATTTCATTTTACCCAACAGGCGTGTAAGCTCGGGGTGGATGCCATGCACACCTGTTTCAAACGTGGCAGCTTCGCCCTCTTCTTTAATTTGAACTTCTACTTCTTTTTTCGCTTTTTCAACCATTTCCTCTATGCGGGTTGGGTGAATACGCCCGTCAAGCACCAATTTTTCCAGTGCAAGGCGTGCAATTTCACGACGCATAGGATCAAAACCGGACAGAATAACTGCTTCCGGCGTATCGTCTATGATAAGGTCGATACCGGTTAGGGATTCTAATGTACGTATATTACGTCCTTCCCTACCGATTATGCGCCCTTTCATTTCGTCGCTTGGCAGGGTAACCACCGAAACAGTGGTTTCTGCCACATGATCTACTGCGCAACGTTGCACAGCCGTTGTTAGTATGTCACGAGCTTTTTTGTCTGCTTCGGCTTTTGCTTTTTGCTCTATGTCTCGTAAAATCTTTGCAGACTCAAATTTTGCCTCTTGTTCTATTGTGGCAATAAGTGCGTCTTTTGCTTGCTCGGATGTCATACCTGCAATGCGTTCAAGCTCTTGATGCTGGCTTTTTATTACAGCGTCTACTTCTACTTGCTTTTCGTCAAGTGCTTCTTCCTTACGTTTGTACTGTTCTTCTCTTTCTTGCGTTTTTTCAATTTTTTTGTCTAAAACTTCTTCTTTTTGTAACAAGCGTTTTTCTAAACGCTGCAACTCGCTCCTGTGTTCTTTTATATCTTTTTCCGCTTCGTGCTTAGCTTTTATGCTTTCTTCTTTTGCTTCCAAAAGCAATTCT
>Ga0131853_10007759_pt1 | contig 19472 bp, 7 predicted proteins | sample TergutLab28metaG_FD_92764 | JGI IMG/M metagenome (GOLD analysis project Ga0131853, IMG submission 92764) | Labiotermes labralis P1 segment gut microbial communities from Petit-Saut dam, French Guiana - Lab288 P1 (version 2) (version 2) | ecosystem: Host-associated > Arthropoda: Insects >... | reverse complement strand
TTCATTACCGCACTCACAAGCGTCCGCCACCTGTCTCTATCCTGGGCCAGCCCAATCCAGTCCATATACCCACATCCAACCTCCTGGAGATCCGTCCTAATATTATCCACCCATCTATGCCTATATCTCCCCAGTGGTCTCTTTCCCTCCGGTTTCCCCACCACGACCCTATACACCCCCCTCTCCTCACCCATTTCATTAGGTAATTTAAATAATCTCTAGCTGGGTTTCCGAAAAAAAAAGTAAAAATTCCTTACGACTATATTTTCTGTTGTCGACATGATGAGCAACACTGACTGTGTTACGAAACTTGCTAATTTAATATTAATTACCACAATGACGCAGACGTAGTAAACATAAATCGCAATGGTTGAGTATAAAAATGCTCCTGACCTCTGATGCCCTTGAATCGAATTGAGGCTGGGTGAGCTAAATAGGAAGATGACGTACTGAGGTCACGGTAGACAGTTTGCTGACTGGACGCCTCGCCTCAGAAACACTTGATAACTGCTGTAGCTACAGACACGTGCTTTAACTTTGTGACTGTGACGGAAGCTGCGAGTTAAAGGTACTACGTGACACACATAAATAAGAAAATATCTGCATAGGCCGACGATTTAAGGACGGCCGTTAATTTTTCTTTACATTAACAAAGCGGCAAGATTGTTTTTTTTTCCGAAAACTTTGCTCGAAACCTTCTGCACTCTACTCAAAAGATGTCTATGAATATATTTTTAAATGAATTTTAACCACAACGGATGAAAAACGTAAAAAAAAAAGAAACACGGCCAAAATATCACTCAGAACCTCACGCAGAATATCGCTTTAAGTGCAGTTACTTTCACGAACTCGCAATTAGCGAACGGCATAATGTGGAAGTCTTCTATACACAATTTCATCCAAATCGGTCAATGAATACGGATTGTGTGAGTAGGAATTCTTTTGTGAAGTGCGAATTTCACTGGGCTAATGTTAACTAAACTCACAAATATTCGATAAATTTTTGCGAAAAAAAAATTCCTCCCTTACCAAACGCTACGAAAATACAACAGACTGTTCAATTGCTGACGTCACGTCACAAACATACGGACGGAGGTGGTCTACACATAAGCGGTCTTCTTGTACCTCGTAAAGAACGTCCAAAAGGGAAGTATAAAAGTGTTTGCGAACTTCTGGTGTCGTGGGTGGAGAGAACGGAACGATTTGTGGCTACAGACATGGTGGCAGAATTAGAGTTTTGGGGAAGAGTGGAGACAGGTGGAAGCGTGTTTACGTAACACAAAGCACGTACGGGCATCGTGACAAAAACTCGAGCCAAAACGATGCTGGTCACGTGACAAAACGCAATACGAAAATAGTCGCCCACACGACAGCACGCAAATAGCTCAGCAGACTGTAATGTAGACGGTAATTACAATGTTGTCGGAAGAAATACGAGTAAATGTCATTAACTTGAGACCGACGGTCATGGAATGTCGTGACAGGTTCACTAACTCACATAACTAAAATGCGAAGCGCTGTTTCATTGGAAATCCATTACAGTGCCTGCTAACAACACAGTATTTCTTGTTCTTTATATGACGTCACACTGAAATATGGTTCAGTACACCACGACAAGGCGAGTCTTGTATTATATTGTTTTCTTTTTGTTTATTTAACGTCGCTGTCAGTATCCGACTGTACACTGGCGGTGTCACGATCACTCGCAGAAGATTAATGGCAAGGGGTTTAAGAGGAAGCTGCCTTGATATAATCGCGGTATTGTCACCTCCACAGTAGAGTCCGGGTTTTGATACAAGATTCCCGTAATTTGCGGCTCGTTTAAACTGTTTTCTTTACAACTTCCGTTAGAAGGTACTTTACTGTATTGTGGGGTAATGCAGACATTACACCGTACACATGGGGGAAATAAATATTTATATAACCGTAATTACGTAAGGACTGGGACAGTTCAGTTAGTAAAGCGCTTCGCTACGGGCTAGTCAGTCCGGGGATCGAACCCCGGGTGGGAGGTGAGATTATCCGCACCCATGCAGACCGACTCTGGGGCCCGCCCAACCTTCAGTACAATGGGTAACGGACCTCTTTCCCGGGGATAAAACGGATGGGGTACGGTTTTGACCTCCACTCCCTATCTACCGCCAAGGTTCAAGAAAGGGTAGAACTTTACTTCTATTCCCCCTCTGGGCCTTCAAGGCCTATTTTAGGATGTAATTTACCGTCACCTATATTGTGATTACGCATTTTTATCGCACTAATATTCTAAGTAGAGCAAACCACAAAAATAATAAAATAATACTCTTTTATTCTATACATATATACATATTTAATTATTTTTAGTACTTATAAAGACTAAAGAAGATTCATTTTATTTTCTAATGTTATACACAAGTACAACACACGCACTTAAGTTAGACAAGAAAATAATATTTTTCTTCAATTATTAAAGACCATTTGGCACACATATTGCTAAAAGGCGATAATTTGAGCTTACTTTAATCCATCTACATCCCTGTGTAGTTGTACATTAAGCAACTCTACTAATATTTTACAAACACATCTAATACACCGACCATAATAAAATCGCCCCTTTTACTGTATAACGTTTAACAGTAAGATCTTCTTCGAAAGGTTTGTATTTCGGAGTGAAAACGAAATGAGATCTTATCCTTTGAAAATACGGATATGTAACTACTGAATATTCCACTGCTTTTGTATATTTGCGTATGCACGTAATGCTGACCTGAAGATTGCCTGAAGTGTTCTGCTGTAATATTTACCTTTTTCTGTAATACTGACGCACTTGTAAATAAAAGTGTAAACGATAAACACATTACACACACACACACACACACACTCACACTCACACACACCCACACACTCACACACACCCACACCCACACACTCAAACACACACACCCACACCCACACACTCAAACACACACACCCACCCACACACACACACACACACACGTGTGCACGTAATACTGCACGCAATCGGACGCTTTCCACGAAAATTATTCATGTCGGTACGTAAGCACCGACGGTCTTCACATATTCCGATCTGTGTCTCCTTTGTCACAGCACACACTTCGGCTGTAACAATATTTGGTCTTGTGTGCGGTAACGTACGTTTCGGTAACAATCTGTTGCCTGAATGTAGACTGTCAATGTTGGGTCCGACTTAAAAAGACTAGAGTCTACGTAACATCCTGTTTTCATAAAACGACAGTCAATCATGGCATGGAACGGATGTAGAAGGAAGCGGGTGGCGTAATTTGAGTATTTCCGTATCTGACTGCCGAGTTGCGGTGGGGGGTGGGGGTGCTGGTGTGGGTGGGAAAAGAGAGGTGTTTTGGTTCACGACACTCTCCGTCGCTAAGGTTATAAAATACTGAAGGTACACGAGTGACATGCGGCTATGGACATTTGGCGGAATGGTAAAGAGAAGAACTGCTTAATGGGATGCATATTCCGTCCTGATCCTGCTCGCAAGCTGGCAGCAAACCTGTATGACATTTACCACTGCTGTGTGCACAGTGAAAAACTCCTGATGATGTACAGAGAACTGTTCGAAACATGTAAAGTTTTAGTCCAAAAATAAATTTGAGAAATTAGTGCATCTAGTTTGTTTTATTATAAGAATTTATCATGATGCACGGTCACCTGAAAGTCAAAATATTGTGTTTTTATGTTCCACACACAAGTTTTATTTCCAACTGCTGCTCAAAGCTAGTGTTTGCGCTCGTTCATGTTTCGGCTACTTACTGCAGCCATCATCAAGGAGCTACAATACTATAAGGACATAAGCAAAGTATCAGAGCTCAGTAATTAGTAAACATATATACATTAGTTTTTTTTATAGAAGTCAATTGATGTATAGAGTTAGCAAAATTGTTCAGACCAAAATTAAATTAAAATATAAGCGAAGAATTAAAATATAAAATTTTAGAATGCCAAAAAGTCTCCTAACACGAGGCAGCACGATCAGCCACGGAGTATTCGTAAACATTGGGTATCAAAGCTTTGGGCATGTGTGTAAAATGTACTTAGACTGGTGTTTATTTTACATCGTTTTTCAAAGAGTGATTTGAAACATTCTAATTTTTAATACCCGAAACATGTACGATATTTACGGGACATATCTAAAGCCGCAAGATGTTTGGAGATAGCTGTCTTCATTCTAAAGTTTATGTTTTAGTACTTCACTTCTTATGGGTGAGGAGAGGGGGGGTTAGGGTCTTGCTGGGGAAACAGGAGGGAAAGAGACCACTGGGGAGACCTAGGCGTAGATGGGTGGGTAATATTAGGAATGATCTCCAGGAGGTGGGATGTGGGTATATGGACTGGATTGGGCTGCCCCAGGATAGAGACAGGTGGCGGACGCTTGTGAGTGCGGTAATGAACCTTCGGGTTCCGTGAAATGCGGGAAATTTCTTGACTAGCTGCAAACCAATTAGCTTCTCAAGAAGGACTCTGCACCATGGAGTAAGTAAGTAAGTAAGTAAGGAAGGAAGGAAGGAAGGAAGGAAGTACTTCACTTAAATTTTAAATTTGATCTGAATAATTTTAGTAACACTATACATCAATTGACTGTTACCAAAAACTAATGTATGTACGTGTACAATTTACCGCCATGCAATATGCTGCTTATGTCTTTATAATACTGTAGCTCACTGATTATGGCTACAAGAGGTAGCTTCAGCAATTATGAGCGTAAACACTACCTTTGTGGCGTAGTTGGGAATAAAACTTGTTTAATGGTCAGAATACTATAACAGGATTACTTGGAGAATAATCTGTTCCAGGGTCGTTCTGCCTACACTGATTGGCATGGAACTGAACCTGGTTCTCCGTGATGACAGGACTGCGATTAACAACCTGGTATGTGGCATGACCTCTTAAATAATGATAAAACCCAAGAGTGGGTTTAGGATATCCGCTTTGCGGTCTGAGATTTTATGTCTAAATCCCCAAAACACAAATCAAAAGTCCTTACCATCACACCACGGTACCCAGGTTATATAAAAAATGATTTTGTTACATGAAATGACCTCTTGGTAAACACATATGAGATGGAAAGACAAATGTGGAATGGATTTTAAGAAATAGGGTGTAAAGATGTGGACAGGATAAGACTGAGTCCGTTAAGCATTGTGCAGATCCTAACGTATCTTCGGGTTCAATAAAAGACAGGATACTTTTTGCTGCAATTGAAGCTCTCACGTGGTGCTCATGACCATTCAGGTCTTCGCGAATATGTCGACTTGCAGTTTGGCGGAAGTCTTCGATTTCACAGTCCGATGCTTCCAGCTGAGAAGTCTGTGATCCTGACTTGAATGAAAACAGACTTCCCAGGATGTTTGAGGGTTGTCTGACCGTGCATCTTTCTCATGAAATAAAGTGAAATGCCAACTTCATGCAACTAGGTAATTTTATTGGTGTGTCCTTTGCTTGACATGTTTCGGGTACATACGCCCATCATCAGGAGCATTAGATGTTTAGTTGCAGCATATGGTTTTCTGCACAGAGTTTTTGGATGGGTGGTGGTCTTGAGAACCGCTGCGTAGGTCGTGTGTGCGGTGCGGATGGTGCCGTGCTCCTGATGATGGGCGTATGTACCCGAAACATGTCGAGCAAAGGACACACCAATAAAATTACCTAGTTGCATGAAGTTGGCATTTCACTTTATTCCCAGGATGTGGCACAATTAATGTTCCTCATTTCTCTCAATTCTTCCGTCTAAATTAGGTCAGTCATGAACTTTATATTCCACGAATCGTGTTAGTTAATGTCCTCCTTGCCAGAAAGGGAAACATATTAATTTGCACTTTAGATGACATGTGATGTATTAAAACAATCTGTCAAGTTTCTGCGTCATGGCGCAAGCCGGGTGGGATATAATTAGTACTTAAATTTCTGCATTTCCCGTACACAACAACAATTAGGAAACTGAGTTCGTTTGCTTATGGCCAATTCCTGTTCCGAATCGAGTCGAGAGATCAGTCAGATTGCTGCGTGTTACTTGAACAAGTAATTAACAAACAAGTATTTGTTACAGTGAAGGTCACCCCGTGACATGCCTATGTGGGCACAGTGCGTAGGCGGCAGTAGAGCTTCAACTCACCCGCACCTCGACTTTAGAATGGGGTGCACAGTCAGCACCACGTCTCGTTGCTTAACTCCAAGAAAGACCCGCTACGCATTGAACAAGAGGCTAGATGGGCCTCGGGGCCTGTCTGGACGGACAAGTAACATCTCGCCCCTACTGGTATTCGACCCCAGGATTTATTACAGTATATTTACATATCTAATAAAATTACAGTTCAAACTTTATTTGTAAACTATACCAAAGAGAGAATTCTTTCAAACAGTCAAGATTCTGGCTTGTGTTTGGCAGCAGCCCGTTTCGAATTATGGCAAGTGTTGGTCCATGTGGCAGCCAGACAGGGTTCTTCTCCGAGTATTTCATCTTTACCGTCTGTTATTATTCCACTGATACAAAACAGTCATACCCTTTCATCTGCTACAGCTTTACATAGTTTGATTGGCGACAACGTCGTTAAACAGACCGTCAACGATCACTCCTTTATATGTTGTTCCTCAATCGCTCTTCCATGGTACTGGGGGTGCACTAATCTCAATATAAGTGTGCCTGCACTACAAATTCAAACTTTTGCCGTCTGGACGTTCTTCCTAATCATTATTATTGTTATACTTGAACACCACACAATATTCGTTTAGATCTACTGCTGCCAAATAACTTGAAACTGGTCAACTCTTATTGAACTGCAACATGTGACACACACACCCAAGGTAAATCAGAACATATTACGTATGTACGTCACTATATACACACAGAGACAACCATAGGATTTACGTTAAAGTGTGAGAAACGTATTTGCACAGAATACCAACACGCCGTTTGCAATAACCCTTTAATGGGCTGTGCAATCATAAAATATATGAGTATGTCACTTGGCTGCAAGTCGAGGAGCTCAATGCTTCGACTAGACACTTCCATTTGGTTCTCAGAATAAAAAAATAGTCTTCATTAGCACTTTTTAGCTGAATTAACATCATAATAAACGTATTGGCCTATATTAGTCACATTATCGTCGACCTTTCAAGGGGTTAACTAATGGTTATAGATAAGGTATATAATGAAGGATCTCTTCTGACTTTAACTACGAATCGAGTGTACATAATGCAAATCGCTTACGTCTCCAAACACCCAAGCATTCTGCATAGCAGACGGTTTCAAAGGTAACGGTTATTCTCACTTTTTATTGTGTGGCACTACACAACTACTGGGGCTTGGCCCGCTTCACTGTTGAAGTGTCTACATCACACTCAAGACACACCACACTCGGTAGGACTCCTCTGGACGGGCAATCGGCCCGTCGCAGAGACATCTACCTGAGAACACAGAACATTCACAAGAAACAGACACCTATGCCCCAACCGGCATTCGAACTCACAATCCTAGCAAGTAAGCGACGGCAGATCTACTCCTAAGACCATGTGGCCATCGGAATGGGCGGTTATTCTCATTGAAAATGTTACATGAAAGGAGAAGTTTGTATGAGCAATACATAAGTGTTCTGCAGTATTACAAGACTGTTCTTTGGCAGTAACATATACGTGTACCTACATAACAGCTTAAAGACGTATGAAACAGAACAGGAACTCACGCATTACAGAAATGGATAAAAAGCAAAAAATAAAAATGTAACAAAACCAAAATTAAAATTCCTGAAAAGGACGTATTTTTCTTCCAGTTTATGCACATGGAAGTCGGAAAGTGGTCATGGCCTATTTCCCGTAGCCAGTCACCGGACATAACAAATTAAGGAACCTCATAGTAATCTACTCAGTTGCTTGGCCCAGATTTTCATCAGAGTCTTCCCGAATATACAGCACGAGTGCCAACAAGCAGCGTCAGTCCGTCTCACAGCTACATATCCTACAAGGGCGGCCCTGAGACCGTAACCTGGCCTACGAAGTAGCCAGCCGAAACCCAACGTCTTATTTAAAGCCTGGGCTGGGAAAAAATTACAATATTCTGGGATGTGACGCCGTTTAGTTTGGTGATTACCACACTTTACCTGCAGGGTAGAAGAACGAGGTGCTATTTTGGTCCCAAATGTTTGTAAGAAAGCAGTTCCGTTACAGGCCTGGAGTGGCCCAGAGGGATCCAGGAAGTTAAGGTTCCCAGTTTACATGACAACGGCACAGGATGGTGGTAAGGTTGTCAGCCTTACGCATCGGCCACTTTTACCCCCCAGGAAATGCTCCTGGTACTCGTTTCTGTTAGAAGCTGAGTCGACCCCATGGCCAGAGTGCGATCGGAAGGATTTTATGTCAATGAAAAATTGCAATGACACCAGCTGGGGTCGAACTAAAGAAACTCCACGGCGTCATTTCCGAACTTGATTATTATTGCCACGAGACTCTCAAATCTTATATGAAGCAGTAAATATTACTCCGAAACACGTTTCCAAGGACTGACAAAAATGAACTCACATAGGACTTCGAAAACTTACTAAATAATGACAGAAATTAGAGTTTCATCGCAACAAGTACAGAAATTCGGTACAAAAGAATGTAACCGTAAATGAAAGCGAGTTATGTCAGTTTGCCTATTATTGCAGAACATCAATAGAGGGACACAAGACGCTCTTCTTCGGTGCTGAACCAAGATGAAGTTGTGCCAACTTCTGTAATTAACAGGCCGAGACCAGCGTCTCAACAGATTAAAATGTGACGCCCATCTCAGATCCAATTATTGGCAGAGCTTGCAACCCGTAAGCCATAAGATGCTGGGAGTACAGTCTAATTAAGAAATCACTACTGGATATATGGTAAGAATAATTTCAGTATTTCCGACGTATATTACATATACATTAATACACATAAAATACACATGTACACCACACACATGATTTTCATAGTTTTGCTGTGCATCTTTATATTACCACTTCTATACATATGCAACTGATTGCACAATTAGATTGTTCTAGAAATGTTAAAACTTACATTCAAATTTACATTAAAATTCATAACGACGTTGTTAACCAACTATTTTAATAATTATAACTTTAGCAAAGCGCGATAATAAGTTCCCTGATGATGATTTGTTAAACCGAAACATGTAGGAGCATTTTAATGTAAATTTGAATGTAAGTTTTAACATTTCTAGAACAATCTAACTATTCAATCAGTTGGATAGATAAAGAAGTGACCACATACATTGTTTAGTAAATTTAGATATTCTGCACAGCATATTTTTAAACATATGTACCATAGCGGTGTTGCCACATCTATCCAACATATTAAAATTAAGATCTTAATGCCGTTTCTTCCTACAAGACAGGAAATGTATGTATAATGTAACATGGAGGCGCGTTCGCGTAATCATTGTTGCCGTGGAAACGCTTACATACTCTGAATGTGTGTATGTAGCCTTAGTTATCCAGCCATCAATGCGCGTGCGCCGTATTATATTTTCATCTGTTGCCTGGCTGACTCTACCACATTTTTCCACGTAATCTCTTGAACTACACGATTTTCCGAAACAGGTTTTGTTTGTTTCGATTACCTCTACGAATTCTGTCTGAAATATTTGTCATTTTTAGAAGAAGTGAGCAACAATTGATCATAAAAGTATATGGCTTTTCATGTAAAATACCCTTATTCTTGTCATGTTTCCACGAAAGCTCCGTTTCCCCGACAGATTCTCGACAAAATATTCAAATTTCAAAATCCGCTCACGGGGAGGCGAATTGTTCCATGCGGACGGAGAGACAGACGGATGGACCCATATATGACGAAGCTAACAGTCGTTTTTCGCAATTTTGCGAACGCGCCAACAAATTTTTTCCACTTTAATTTCAACGGGTGTTATACAGGGCAATGGATAGTTACGGTTTGGATAAATTCAATTCGGATTCCGAAAATTCAGTAATTCTTCCTCCACTCTGCCACAGCTAGCCACAGCGGCTGTGTGACGACACAGCCTCCTATACAATGGGTGTTGGATGGACATTTCCAGGGTGAAATCGGCTGAATCATGAAGCTACCACTTTGTCTGTTCCTTAGGCGTAGACGAATTGAGCTTTATTGGCTTTCCAATTAGCGTCGTACTTCAGTGCAGAAACTAATTTAACTTAATTTTTGTGCATGAAATACTTCTTATCCAAGCTCCACTTTAGATGAGGGATGACAGGCACTGCCTTCTGTAACGCAGCACCACTAACCCTACATGGGGTAAATAGTCAGTGCTGCAGACCAGTGGCGTCACTGGACCGTACACTGAGCCAGGCACATCGAGTTCGCACACTCAGAACTACTCATTAGGTGAGGTTTGAGGTTTCCACTGCAGGGGCTATGGAAGTTAACGTCCGCAGGAGTGTGACAGGCACGGTACAGTTTGTTACAAAAGTATCGACGTTTCAGAGAAACATACTGTTCCACTGTCGTGTTTCAACTTCCGCTGAAATGTCGATAAACTCTTACACAACTATGCTGTTACACAAGCCAGAAATCAGCAGTCTTACTGTCCTGTTAATATCAATTGTACATAATCTTGTTATCTATGTATGTGTATATCAAATTCGTTCTTCCTGTCAGACATTCCTACAGCCAATCTGTATACACTTCATCGGTTCAACAGTTGCTACATGCATCACTAATTTTGACGTTTTTTGACTGTGCATCTCAGTATATTTATCTCAGTATTTAACCAACTTGATGCACAAAATTTGTTCCACAGTAAGTTTTATTTCATGCCTCCACACGTTTCGAGCACATGTGCTCATCATCAGGAGGTCAAAATTGCATTACACAGCCTCTGGTATCATCACACCTATAGGTGGCCGTCTCGTGCACGGGTTAAGAGTCCTCTCTCAATCCGTGCACGAGACGGCCACCTATATGTGTGATGATACCAGAGGCTGTGTAATGCAATTTTGACCTCCTGATGATGAGCACATGTGCTCGAAACGTGTGGAGGCATGAAATAAAACTTACTGTGAAACAAATTTTGTGCATCAAGTTTGTTAAATACTGAGATAAATGCATCACTAATTCTAACCTTCTTGATTATCGTAATCATATTTTATCTTCAGAACAAATTAAAAAACTCCCTTTTAAATAAATTTATTTATCCTCCATTCTTCATCCTCATGTCCAGACACTTTCCCCCTTCTCTGTTCTCAAAAGCTGCACATCTATTTTGAGGTGCGCCATCCCCGTTGTGTGTTTAAACAATACGATGAGGTAAATTCAGTCAAAAACAAACTATGAATATATGGCTATATGATGGCGTTTATTAGCAATAGAAATCTACACGTTTCTGCCTATAGCGGCCATCATCAGGTTGATTATGGCCGAAACATGTAGTTTTCTATTGCTAATAAACACCATCATTTAGCCATATATTCATAGTTGCGTTTTGACTGAATTTACCTCACCTTATACTCCACATCTACGTTTCTCTCTCAGGATGAGAGATCAATTTTCACCCCGTATAAAGAAGAAGTAAGTTATATTTGTGTTTAGCATATTCAGTTGCAGTAATTTTATACAGAAAGAGTGACGATAAAATATTCTGGACTGAACTACAGAAATTACAAATTCAGCCCCTTTGGGGCGAAGCTGATCCGAGTGGCGAGCGTATAAAGTGTAGCTTCTGCCTCAAAGAAAACATTAAACATCAATTAAGGAACTTATTCATCTAGTGGAGGTTCAGGAAAATTACGTTTTTTTTATTCTGAAAAACAAATTAAACTTTACGGACGAAAAATGAGTACTCTAAATGCCAACCAGGTGGTGGATGTAAATACCACTCCCCACTGATAGGCTGAAGCTAAGGTTCAATGACTTTACTGCCTGAGTCAGCATTCAAGAAATCTAGAGTTTGTTTACACAATGTTTCGCAATATATTCAGAAAACAGTAATTATTTTCCTATAAAGCATTAATTAATTGCCCTTTATTCTTGGTAATGGAGAGGGAGTATGTTGTATGTGACGCATATGATAAGATATTACAAGCTGTTTAAACGAATTTCAGGACTGAAGGGATTTTACTTGCCTTGACTAGCTCAGTGCAATGAATTGTGTTTTGTTACTGTTGACCCCATACATTTGGACTTTGTCATGTTGCTGACATTTAAGTGAACAATAGAAACTTCAATCAGCAGAGTCTTAATTTCAATTGAGATCAAAAGCGTGAATATCTCTGATCAGGAATGTGCTGTATGTGCTAACAACCGCACCACGACACTTGGCAGCAAATGAATAGTGTAGAGGGTGTTAATATTTTATACGTTGGTGGCTAATATGAGGGACTGAATGTAGTTACATTCTGATGTGTAACGGATAATTAATATTAAGTATTGTGTTACTGTGATGAGTTAACGGGAAGGGGGGAGGGTGGAGAATACTGCATAATGAAAAGCTTTATGGTCGACACTACTCAGTAAATGTTATTCGGGTGATCAAATATAGGAAAATGAGATGAGCGGGGTAATTGGCACGTATGAGGGAGAGGAGAAGTGTATACAGGGTTTTGGTGCGGAAACCAGACAAAAATAAACAACTTATAGATCTAGACATGGATGGTAGCATAGTAATAAAAAGAAAATTCATGCGAGATTTTGGGCACGGACTCGATTCATCTGATTCAGGACAATGACCGGTGGCGGGTTCTGGTGAAAGCAGTAAGGAATCTCAAGCGGTTCATAAAGTAGGGTTATTTATTGGCTATCTGAGGATCTGTCAGCTTCTCAAGTAGGGATCTGCTTCACAGAGTTAGTTATTACGTCACTATGGGGTAAACATGTAGAGTGCAGATAAATTTAATTTAATAACACTCACGAACTGAAATGTGCAGGAGTGAAAACTAAACCATGCAGGGAGGTAATGTGGTGAAGTTTCTCAGTCGCGGTACTTTGGTTTCCAAGTCTTGCCACAAATGGCGCTAACACCGTAGCTGTGGACAGTGAAGTCTCAAGTGCAGAAAGCAAAGTGTGTGTGTTGGTACCGCGCATCGCAAGCTGCGGTTGCAGTGCTAAGACGGTGTTGTATAGCACTGGAGACGGAACCGCCAAGGAAGAGTCTCGCCTACAAACGGCGTAAGTTTTTGAACGAGGCTGATCTTATCTGTAAAGGGCAGAGAGTCAGCCACTGACCAAGACGCACAAAACTAGAACGGCTTCGGCTTTTGTTCAGAGTCTGAGAAAACCAACAAGACAATTTGCCCCACATTTGCAAAATGCCACACTCGGAAATGCAGAGCAAAATATTTTAAATTTAAAAGCTGAACATTAACAACAGTCCAAGGCAAATTATTGTGTCAAAAATTTGCAGTAACGTTCTTTCAAAACTAGAAGCCGGTGAAAGTTTTACGACCAAAATCGTCAGTGACTTTCCAACCGTTCGTGCGCATTGAACGGCATACCATTAGAACGCACGGGAACAACAACCCGCAAAGAGTGGTAAAAGATACAACCTCGATTTCAATATCGTTGATACATTACTCGTGCCCTTATGTTTCGTCGAAAGAACAGTGACTAATGAAGTGTACCTGAAAATATTGAGGGAAGTCCTCATGCATGTCGTGAAAGAAGAGGGACGCAATAACATGCCTTTCCATCAAGAGAGAGGGTTATCGCATTAAGATTCTGAACTTCCATTATTGAAATTTTGCAAGCAAATTGATTGATAGAGGCGGCCCTTTCCGTTGACAATATCTTTCCTGTAATCTTACTCCACTTGATTTCTTGTTCTGTAACGTATATAAATTATTATATTTACGTACTAATATTCATTATTATTTTGTCGGAACTTGAGGGCAAGAAACGAACTCCTGCCGCTAGAGCTGCAACCGCCACCCTAAAAAATTGCGTAGACTTCAATCAAGATACAATACATTCTCGGCTACTCGCCGTACCTTAACTGAATATTTGATAACCGTTAAGCGTACCTTGCAGTGCGTATCAACTTGATCATACTGCCTACTGAAATACGTACCTTTTCCATTACCTGGCCTCTTACGTCTTTAGCAATATTACATTAAATGTGAACACGTATGGTATGTTCATTCCGTATAACAAGCCTCTGGTAACATGTAACTACCGCTCATCGTCATACTGCGATACATATTGGCTACCATGCAAATAGGTACAGCTTCCCTGTACAGGCCCTTAGGTCTCCAAGAGGTTGAGGCTCCTAGAATCTCTAGATAATCCGCACATGAAGGTAGTAAGGTTGTCAGCCCTACGCACCTCCCGCCCTTACCTTAGTACCCATTTCTATTAGACGCTGAGTTCTGCTGAAGGGATTACGTCAATGAAAAATGTTAACGACCCCCTCGGGAATCTAACCCGCGACCTTCCGGCTTGTAGTATAGTGCCACTACCAACTGCGCCCCCGGCTAACAACGACATTACCATGCAAACTGTTGTATTCTGATAAACTAAAGAATGTCTGGATAAGGATGACGACTCACATAACGACTGCAGTGAAGAGACTCTGAAATGATTGAAACGTTCAACAAGTACCGTACTTGGTTGTGAAGCTGGGGGGACTGAAACTTGTTTTGGAATTTTCGTCAGCTTCAAGTTGCAGAGAACAGCAGTATCTTCATTCAAGCACACAATTTACGAAGCTTATCCCCTAAAAGCATGACCGGCAGTTGTTATTTTGCATTTCCCCCAAAAGTTATTCTAACAAAAGCTGTGTATTTTTTTTCAAGGAGCCTGGGATAGCATAGTCGATATGGTGACTCGCTACGGGCTGGAAGGTCCGGGGATTGAATCCCGGTGGGGGGGAAGATTTTATTTTCCACACTCGTCCAGACTGGCCCTGGGACCCACCCAGCCTCCTACACAATGGGTGCTGAGTCTTTCCCCGCGGGAAAAGTGGCCAAGACGTGTGGCTGACCACCCACCCCCCACCTACAGCCGAGGTTACAGAAAGAGCTATTCCTATACTCTCCGTTTGGGACTCCGTGGTATGTTCTAGCGTGAAATATAGTTTTGCCTTTAATATTATCATACCCTATTTCAAAAGTGAGGCACAATTAACGTTAGCGTCACATCCCTACATCCTGTATTTAGTGTACGTAATTAAAGTGACGAACGTTCAATGACATCCAGTGAAACAACGTTCAGAGCAAGTTAAGCGTCAGTCGGTCAAACTTGCAACGCAGGTACACACACACACACACACACACACAAACACACACATACAGACACACACTCTTACACAGCACGTGGATCACAATGTTTACTCGTTTCTTTTTAGGAAACAAAGCAGGCTAAACATTAGAATTCAACAGAGAACCACAACAACGAACTTCTAACGTAATCTGCACACATTACCATATCGCCCAACGGACATTTCCTCTGGGCTCTGAACTTATCAGCGTTTAACATTTGATCCCACCAATTTCTCAGGGTCGTGACTGATATTCATTCACTTCACACTTTAATCAATGCCAGGGGATGGGGATGGGGATGGGGATGGGGAAGTGAGATAGAAAATGGGGTAAGTTGAGAAGGGCGGACGGTATTAGAGGTTGTGTTAGTTGGAAAATTGAGTGCATATAAAGTAAGCCTGAGCTATTAATCTCAACTTCATCCTCTTCTATCTCCCGCCTCCACGAAAAGCAAACTTTACAAGCTACTAAAATTAAGTGTAGACAAGAAATTATATAACAGAAAGAACAATTTTCCCCGTTTTCTGTGTAATATTCTCACTTATATGCAGGCTATTCCTTTTGCATAACAGGAGCTTACCATTAGGCACTTATTACGACATGAATCTGACACTCTGATTAACTGTTTAAATGAACGATATTTTAATTTGGAACTTTTATGTTGAACTTCATTATTAGATTTCGGGGTTTATATTTGGAAGTATGCACGACAAATAATGCTGCCTACACTGTAGTCTATAAAACTGAGAAAATTAATTTCACAAAGCCCCCAAAAAACGTGAAAAATTAACCTTTTCAAAATTAGATGTAATTAACCTGAAGTGACATACAAGCACCCGTAACACACAAACACACACACACGCCCGCGCCCAAATATACATACGTAAACAAATGCGTTTATTAGAGGCGTTTGTAAATTGCAAAAAGCGACTGTTAACTTCATCATGTCTGTCCGTCCGTTCGCATGGAACAACTCGGCTGCCACTGGACACACTTTCATGAAAATTGATATTTGAGTATTTTTCGAAAATCTGTCTAGAAAAATTTAAGTGTCATTGCAGGAAGGGACAAATACGTGCATTGGACAGGGTGCAAAAGAAAGCAGCTAAATTTGCGTATCATATGAACGAATCGAAATGGAAAAAATATCGCAGCGTAGAAAGATATCACGTATATGTGCTCTCTTCAAATCGTACTCTGGAGAACGGGCGTGGAAGGCTATGGGTGACAGATTGCAACGGCCCAACTATCTGAGCAGGGTTGATCAAGAACGGAAAATCAGGAACAGGAGGCAAAGGACGGATGTCGGGAAATATTCCTTTGTGAATAGGACCATCCGACTCTGGAACCGGTTACCTGCCGAAATTTTAGGGTCTTTGTCCCGTAAAGGTTTAGAAAGAGGGTTAGGACAGTGATTAATGTGGTGAATTGAAGGAAATGTGAGTGGGTTGTAAATTATCTGAAATGTGAAGTGAAGTGAAGTCAAGTGAAGTGCAGTGGAGGGGGGTAAATCGGGGCGTACCGTGAAGGGTATTTATGGTTGATGAAGGGAAGTGAAGTGAAGGTCCTGTTAAAATTGGTGTGCTGTACCTGTGGAGTAACAATATTAGAAACCAGGTACAGTAATTTGTCCCCATTATGTTGCTTTTCCTATGTGCACTGCTGCTAACTGTAGTTGGTCTTTTGTGTATTGTGTTATTATCTTGTATGTATCTTTGTTACCTCATGTGTATTGTTTCACTATGTGTGTTTATTACTGTCTTACATACTTTAGTTGCCGGATTGCTGGCTAGAAGTCAATATCCGGAAGGTCATGCGACCGACCACCCCGGCACAGGTTTTTCTTGGTTTCCTTGTGTCTATAAGCGAATGCTGAGATGGTTCCCAAGACTCCAAGTTGCTACTGCATGCTTCTCATGTAGCCCTCCCGACTTAAATTTCTTAGATCCTTATTTCATATTAATGTACATGCATAATAACCACTGCCACCGGGTGAGAGCCCATTTGCCTTTAAATATATTATTATTATTATAAAATCTGACGAGAATAACATACTTTACATGAAGATCAATATAAGTTTTCGAAATATCGCACAGTTCTTCTTAGAATGAGAAATGTTTCACATAAATTTTGTAGAGAAGACCAAAGCACACATTTTCTGTTCAATAACTTTTTTTTTCGATAATCGTGCCGTTTATGAGATAATGTGAAAAAAAATTCTGTAGAAGCAGGCAGGCCAAAGACGACAGTATCCAGCATGCGCATTGCATGCTGGATATCTAGGGCTACATACACACTGTCAAGAATATGTAATGCTATTTACTTTTCCACTGCAACAAATGTTGCACACACGCGCCTCAAAATTACGTTATACGAAAACTGTCTGTCTTGTTATTACACAGAATATTCTCAGTACGGACCATTGTAAGGGAAATACGTTTTGAAGCAAAGCAAAGCTGAGTATCGCACAGACAGAACAAAAGAGCTGACACTACATACAAGCAATGTGAAGCCACTGACTGGGTCCAGCCGGCTTAAGTGACGTGAAGGGCGAGGGGGGGCTTTTGTGAATGCGGTAACGAAGCCTCAAATTCCATAAGATAACGGCAATTCCTTAAGTCGCTGACGGCTACTAGCTTCTGGAGTCATGGAAATGAATATTGTGTCAGTACCCTGCCAAACAAACAAGTAAACTACGTAATCAGCTGATACGCCGTACATGCGAGGGACACTTACACTACAGCACTACTGCTCTGCAGGGTACGCTGCTGTGAAGTGGGTCTGACATCGAGTCTTGTAACCTTTAAAATTCGCCTTCCGTATGAAAATCAAGATGAAATCAGCAGTTAAGATTGGAAATTGCAAATTCATTGGAACGTGACATAGAATTGCTTCACGACTTCCTGTTGTCGCGAATAACGGAAGGAAATGATTACGTATAAGATAAGACGGAAAAATGCTGTCTAGTGAGAACGTACTGTACTTGACAGGGTGAGGCAGGCAGTGTATTTTTCGTGGCAATTTCGAAAGTATTCTACTTCATAATTAACTACACAAAATGCCCTAATATCGTACAGACGCCTGCCATCAAAGTCGCCTCGTATTATAATGAACTCCTGAATACACAACACCTGAACTTTGACCGAATAAGGTGAATTAATAATAGGTGAATACTGGGCTTGAACACGATTGAGATAGTGAAATATAAAAGGAAGACGCACTGCTTGTGGACCTAAATTGGTAACCAGACGATTATCAAAGATTCTCGAAGGTAAGGAGCCATGCTGCGAAACTCTGTCGGGCGTCTCATTCTTGCCTTCAAAAAAGAGACGCAGTGTGTTCTGGAGAAACCGTTAAGGAATAACGGAAGGTAAACCACATTTTCAAAACAGAAAGTAAAGCTGTCAGTTTTGAGAGTTTTAAAGTCATCTGCATGTGAATTCTCAGTGTATTCAGATGACGTCGGATAGTCTGCCTTCACTTCTGCCGACTCAAATGTAATGAAACGGCTTCACAGTAAATGTGACAGACAGGCAGGCAGTGTACGTATGACGTAACGCTCACGTTTGTTCGTGTAACCATTGTCGCAGAGGAAAAGCAAAAATTATTACGTATTCTGACAGTGTCTTTCTAGTATTAGGTATCCAGTATGCAATGCGCATAAGTTATACTGTCATGTATGGCCTGCCTGGTTCTGTGATAGTTTTCCACATTATCTCACAAACGGCAGAATTCCCGAAAAAAGGTTACTGAATATAAACTGTGTGTTTTGGTTTTCTCTACAACTTTTGTCTGCAACATTCTCATTATAAGAAGAACTGATCGAAAATGTATATTGGTTTTCAAGTAAAGTACCCGTTATTTTTGTCAGATTTTAATGAAACATGAATTTCCGCTATAGATCTTTGAGAAATATTCAAATGGCAAATTTGATGAAAATCTGTCAAGTAGCAGCCGAGTTGTTCCATGCTGCCGAAAGGACAGAGAGACTTGACAAAGCTAATAATCGCTTTTCGTCATTTTGCCAACACGCCTAAAACGGCGGAATTCGGTTGGTTCACTGGAATCCGAAAGCGCACCAAGACAATAATAGGGATAAGGTGAAGATAGAGAACCAACAAGATACAACTAATTCGATGTTTATTATCAAACTTTCTGTCTCAACATGTTTCGGGCATCATTATGCCCATCATCAGGAGAATAAGACCGTGTCCTACTGCATGTGGTGTTCTGCGTGGGTGTGTAGGC
>Ga0131853_10007758_pt1 | contig 19472 bp, 13 predicted proteins | sample TergutLab28metaG_FD_92764 | JGI IMG/M metagenome (GOLD analysis project Ga0131853, IMG submission 92764) | Labiotermes labralis P1 segment gut microbial communities from Petit-Saut dam, French Guiana - Lab288 P1 (version 2) (version 2) | ecosystem: Host-associated > Arthropoda: Insects >... | reverse complement strand
TCCTCCAACATCAAGTCCACTAACTCTAGCATATAGTTGTCCAAGTCGTCTCTTTCCTCTTCCATTCAGATGCAATCCATCTCTGGCGAAGTCCCCGTCCTCTATCCAGCTGTTCGGATCAACGAAGGTAAGTCCCATGGCGTTGGCTATCCAGTCGAATCTATCATTAAGCGCCCCAATACGCCGCCATGACACATCTCTACGTCTCAGCACTCCACTCAAGACAAGTCTGCAGTTCGGTAACTTTTTCTTTGCCGTAGACACCAACGCATACACTTCTCCCATTACAAAATCCAGATTTCTCGTTGTTTTCAAGACATTAGTACCCACGTGAATAATAATCGTATCTGGACTAACTAGATTCCTCTTTTCCATCACTCTGTGTAGCTGTTCGGTTTTTATCCCCGGAAAGCACTCCACATTCATATCTGCACGTTCTGCTCCGACGTTGCGCACTATTGAGTCACCGACCACCAAACACTTTGTAACCTTTTGCTTTGTAGTCATTGTGTCTCTCTCCCCAGTTCCCGCCATTTGTAACTTTGCCTCAAGCTCCTTATTTCTAGCCTTCAGTTCATCAATTTGTCTAAGCGCGTTTTGCAGTTCCTCTTGTAGCATTTTCACCTTTTCCGTCCTACACTTATCACAGTTCCAATTCTCTCTCTTAGCCGCTTGAGCCTTCACGCTTCCACAACTGTAATGATACCATCGTCCACACAGTTCACATTGTATTCCTGGCTTCAGATTCCTGCCGCATCCAGTACATAAACGTCGCACGGTGTTCTCCACTTCCACAACAGGACCAGGATTCTGCTCGACTCCACCAATTACTAGTAATACCGCTAAAACCATGGAACTTCGCACCGTCAAACCCAAGCAGTCACCAGCCGTTCCGTTAGCGTCACCACGCCTAGACACGCCACGCCATGAGAATCTCCCAGCCCAGGTATCAACCCTCGCGCGGTAGTCCTCCAGGCAGCAACCCATTATTATACCCTTACTCAGGAGCTCACAACACACACGTCTCAACTCAACGACACTCAAAACCAGACTGACACTCCAAACCAGACTCATGCACACATATTTAAGAGCAAGGGAGGGGACAGTGTGGGGGAAAGACAATGCTACCATTACGCAACACAACCACACACAGCAGGGAACTTCTGGAGAATTTAACGATCCCCCAAGTATTTTCATTTAAAGTACCAACTAAACGCACTTACAATACTAGCTAAAACACTCACTTCACACGTTTAGGCATATCAATGTCACCTTCAGGGAGTACATAGAGAGCTTAAAACCATCTACAGTAACCAGCAATACGTCTATGAATTTCATAACTTGCACTAGATCTGCTGTTAATACCACTTCGTATAAGGATAAAATGTGGGCCCAGTAGCTCAGTCGGTATAGCGACTGACTACGGGCTGGACGGTCCGGGATCGAACCCCGGTGGGGGCGAGATTTTCCGCCCGTCCAGACCGGCTCTGGGGCCCACCCAGCCTCCTATAAAATGGGTACCGGGTCTTTCCCGGGGGTAAAGTGCGGCCGGGGCGTGCTGCTGACCACTCACCCCCTTCTAGTGCAGCGGTCATGGAAGAGTAGAGCTATATCTCTACCCATCCTCTGGGCCACACCAGGCCTGTAACGGGATCACTTTAGCTTTACATTTATAAGGATAAAATACGTGAGTTTTCTAATATAGCAGAACTCCACTTAACCGGATTAATTGGGACGGCGAGCCATTCTGATATGCACAAAATCCGGATAATTGGATTTTTAGCTGACGAATAAAAAACCAACTAGATGAAACTTGTTACTTTTATTTTACTTCTTAGAAACTCAACACGTTTCGGGCATTAATATGTCCATCTCCAGGAGTTTGCGACTATGCCGGCAGCCTGGATACCACCCTAGCCGAACCGAACCCCAACTGCAGCACAAATCAAATGAAGAACGAAACGGCCAATGTGGTAGTTCAACAACATAGTCGCAAACTCCTGAAGATGGACATATTAATGCCCGAAACGTGTTGAGTCTCTAAGAAGTAAAATAAAAGTAACAAGTGACATCTAGTTGGTTTTTTATTCGTCAGCTATCACAATGGTACACGGTCCAATAAACAGCAGAATTGGGTTTTTCTTTGAAAATAGGCTACATTGGCAGTTTGAAGTTCGGCTGTTACTATTTCCAGTTGATATCTACGTCTAAAACTTTGGCCTACGCCTGATATGAAGTTCTAGAAGCCATAACACTGTACTTGATGCGATAACCGGTATTATAAGACAGAATTTTGTAGAATTCTCGACAAATTTACATGAAGGGCCAAGCCGATCCAATCCGAATAACCGGCGTCCGGGTAAGTGGAGCACTTCAGTATAGTGTAAGAAATCTTGTGTCAGTTACATTATAACGCATTTAAACATAAAATATATTTAAAAAATATATATAATTACAGACGAGAACCTCAGTTGTGGTAATACACAGGATGCTCGTATTCAGGTATCTATTTCACTCCTCAAACCAATGAGGACCGTGTCATGGTGCGACCAATCGAATGGTATGCACAGATGTTGCCTTCTGTGCACATCATTCGACTGTCAAGTCAATGCAAAATGCACGGCGTAAATACTTTTTAAAAAGTGCCTCGAGTACTACAGAAGTTACCCACTTCTTCCGCAACCCGAACACGTTCACGAGCACCCTCCCCTAAAACCTTTCCTGAGCCAGCGAATCCACTCCCCACACTGACAACCTACGTCATCAGCCTCAGCCTTACTAGTATTCTCCCATATGCTCCAAAATCTTACAAGTTCGTCAATCAAAAGTCTGTGTGCTCATCTCTCTCCTGTGCTACATGCCAAGTCCATCTATATCTTCATTGTATTCACCGCATTTCCTATTTGGTGCGACGTGTACTAACACGAAGCCCAGACAACATGAACGAAAGAACCGCTTACACAGGACCTGGGCGTAATGGGACAGAACATCTCAAATGGAACTCAAACATCGTGGAAGATTATAATTGATTCCTTGTTAGTTCAACTTCCTTATGCTAAGATCTGCGCTCTTCTGGAATATTACGCAGCGAGTAGTGGTAAATTCTTCCCGACGTTTCGGGACAACCTATCGGTCCCATCCTCGAGGTTCAAGATTCTTGAACCCATCTTGAACCCTGAGGATGGGACCGAAAGGTTGTCCCGAAACGTTGGCAATAAAGTAACATTACTCACTGCGTAATAGCCCAGAAGAACGCAGTTCTTATCTACTTCGCGGCGGAAGCCTGAAATAACGCACATCCTCGGCTAACTCTGAGTTTAAGACACACTTAAATGCTACTGTGTACGAAATATAGTTCATGCACCGCTGTATGTTAAGGTAAAGATCATTTGAACTAAAACATACAGGACTTCCTTCTGCTTATGACGTAACCACGAGGTAGGCTTACGCATACACCAAGGAGGTTACTCAGGCAAAGCCGAACACTTGTATACATTCTTCCAGGAAGTCGTCGACGCTGCGCATTACCACACCTCGCGGTTTTACTTACAGCCTGCGTTTAGTTTATTTAACGATGCTGCTACTCAGTCTCACTGTATAGCATCAAATGACTCCATGACAATGAAAAATGAAACAAAAAGATATATATTTTCAAGCTTTCACGGCGACTGTATTCAATAATATATTCCCGGGCTGGCAGCCGCATCAGATGGTCCTCGCAACATCGTTTTCTCGCCGTTCAACCACTTGACGCGACCGCTAGCCCGAGGATATTTGTGGAAAATGAAAATAACTCCTAAGGAAGGGATCGCAAAGACCCCAATCACGATGGTAGGTGTCACAGCCGAGGTGTGAGAACGTACTCTCCAGAACGCAGTTAAAAAATGTTACCGAATGGTAAACTCTCTTACAACGTCCCTATAGCATGTGCTGAGTGATTTGTAAGTTCAGTCCATAACATTGTTTGAACTGCAGCAGTTACAAAGCGTGGAATGAGGTTATGTTTAGCGGGTTTGGATTCAGAGAAGCTGCGACGCTGTGAGGCGTCAGGCATCTCGAACCGGTTTCATAAACAACAGGGCGAGGTGTCTGTCCTTAAACAAACAGTTCACTGACGTACGAATTGTGCGAAGCCCAATTTGGATATTTCCACTCCACCGACTATTACTTTAGACTCAAGTGTAATGGTGAAACCATGTCCCTTGGTAAACATCATTCCCTTCAGGAATCTATCGGTTTAATTTCGAAGAAGATGTGTGGGATCAACATTTTCAGGAAGCCTTTATTGCGGGCTAGGATTGCAAGGATTGAACACTTTGCATTTCCATGAATCCTACGTCGATAGCAGATCGAACGCTTAAACGAAACCAACAAGATACAGACACTCCCGACGTAACGTAATTTCAAGTTAAGCAATTTCAGACGTCGTAGTTCAAAAAAAGTAAACAAAATGACATGGCATTCTGAAATGCGCGTCGAATTTTTCCATGTGGGAATGAAAGCGCAATGAGACGAAGGTGGCGGAATACTGCTGGGCGATAACACTGGCGGGGTGGGGAGGAGGTAGCGGGGCAGAGGGGGGGGGGTCATGTTGCAGCCGATCATGTTCCAGTGTTTGAACTTCGACAGGACTCCCTTGTACATACATGCATACACATACATATATATTTGAACATACGAATACTGAATTCCCACATGCGCAAAATTCGACTTGCGCCGAACATTCCGAAACGTGACTGCGCAAGTCGGGGTGCACCTGCGCACATTTCAGAAACATTAATGTTAAATTCCGAGTACGTTTAATGCACTTTAAACGTCTGTGGCAACGATGTGGTATCAAGACATGATCCGTCATCCTAAACGTCTTGTGATTTTCCTCAGTCCCTCCAGGCAAATGTCGGAATAGTAACTCCAATTAGGTCACGGCCTTTACCTCTCACTTCACTTCCAGGTCTCTATTCCTTAATCACCGCTCGCCAGTTACTGGCAATGTCGTTGAACCTTCAATGATGTTGGGATTTAAATCCCAACTACTGGCCAAAACGTACAGGGGTTTAAATTCGTAGTAAACTCCAGTTGAAATGTGATGGCACACGGTGACGCACGGGAGGGGAAGTGAAGGGGAAACTGGCGAATGGAGTATGTAGCCAGTACCCTTCATACTACCTCCGAACATGGTGTATCCAGCATTACTACCGCTGATGCGCACACCTCGGCTGACAATAGTCGGCCGAACTGACGCCCCCGCTGATTTAAATGTACTCGTCCGTTTCGCCGAAAGACGAAATCTGGTTTCTGTGCGTGTGCCATCGCATTTCAACTGGCCTCTACCATAAATGCAGACACGACCGTACAACGGTGGCATGTGCAGAATTAAAGGTCCGTACAGTGCACCGACGCGACTCTGAAAGTTTAAATAAACCATACATCAACCAACATAATTCAATGTCCTACAGTTTTGTTTATATCAGATGAAAGAAGCTTGTCTGAATAAGATCGCCAGTCTCTTTTAACCATGAGCCATGTGTCAGAGATATGAAAAAACTGTAAGTCACGTACAAAGTATGGGTCATATTGGGCCTACGCAGATGAAAATTGAATTATACCGACGGAGTATAATGTACCTTCGTTCAATACCATCAAAATTACACGACGGAGATACGTAGCCAGACACATACGGTCATGGTGCCTAAACACGGACTGACTACTTGTTTTAGGGCGCTATAAATTATGCATAACAGTAATTTTAACGACACAGATTCTGAAATCCAGAAGTTCAGACTCCATTGCAAGTACAACAATTTCCTATAAAATAAGTACACAAACATGCATGCCATAGGAACTTGTAGGCACTACGACAAACTTGTAATTTTTCAAGTTTTCAAAATCCGTTTTGATCAAATGAAGAGTTTGTTGGTTTCGACAACATTTTGAATCGCAAGTCGTTATCGAGTTTTCGTAAAAACGTACTGTCTCCATCTTCAGTACCACTGAATTATATTCAAGTGTATATCAGCGACTGTTTGTTATGACTAACCCCGTTACACTGATCACAAAAAAAAAAATGACGCCAGAAAGTTTAAAAATGAACATTTTAATCATTCTTTATTTTAAAATCTATACAAGAAACATTAAGAAAATGCCACTTATTACACCAAATGGTATGATGTTATTTAAACACCTATCTGCCAATTGAGCACACTCCCGTATGACGGTTTAAAAAATGAAATACGACAGTAAAAAAACGCTTTTTTGACTCAAAATTCACTATACAAAGTTACAGCTTCCTCATAACCGTGACGAGATGCAAAAGTGTGGTATCAGCATATCAGATTTAATTCACTAAGTTTTCTTTCCTTGCACCATAGCAGGATGACCTATGCGATCAAGGCCGTCGTCCGGAAAGAGTGTGGCCCACTGCCATGTTTTCTGCGTCCCTCCAATCCTTGAGGCAGAGGCAATTCCCACCCCCACCAACACCTTATTTCAACCAAATTTCGCCTCGTATAAGGCCAGACTCAGAGTCACTGACACCAATTCCTTACTTTGGAATTTGCCCAGCATTTAAATTTAAAAAAAAAATTACGTTTCGGAAGCCGGCAAGCGTCCGTCTTCAGGCAAAGAAACGCGTAACCTGGTGGACCCCCTAGATCATGTCATTCTAAGTCACTGGGCGACGAACACATTCCAGAACAAGGGAGACTGTGTCAGCGAGTCATACAACATCGTCAAAGCCCTTTAGTGTTCAAGCATCCTCAGGCTGTACAAGTTTGTAAATAAACAGAAAATATACAAGTACATATGTAATATTATTCAAAATTTTCTCTTTATAAAATCTTGTACAGCCTGAGAATGGAAAAATGAGCCGAAACACGTAGCTGCGATTAGGTTTTTAATAAACAAATATTGTATTCGACAGAAATTTATGGGTATCTTTGCACACATAACGCAAAGGGATAAATCACATCAAGTTACAACTGCTGCTGCTATTACTACTACTACTACTACTACTACTACTACTACTACTACCACCACCACCACCACCACAACAACAACAACAACAACAACGACAATGACAACAACAAGAATCGGAGTTAACATTCTCTGCAGATGCGAGTTCAATCCATCAACATTCAATCAAAATGCAACATACAAATGATGTGACGCACGACGTTCTTATCATGGAACACATGCTGAAACGTCGTATGTTTGCCGCAAAAACATGACTCGTTTGGTATGGCAGTTTAACATACGAGAGAACTACATAGTTCCAAGAAATGGAAGGTAGTAAAAATATTTCATAACGGTTGTACGTTCGCTAAAATTGGAACGAGGACGTCCTTGCACTGGCGTTCCACATAAAACACATGGTATGACTTGATATTCTCTGAATATTACGAACACAGAATATCAAAAAACGGGAACAAATTCACAGCTATGTGAGAAAAAGAACATACAGCGTGTAATAGGAAGATGGCTGTACGTGACGGTACATAGATGATGAGGGAACGTTGCTGTCCAATTTAAGATGTCGTTACGCAGCCTTCCCTTACTGTGAGAATAACACGTACCGTTTGATACGTAGTTACGTACACACTATTTCAACCCTTACGTTTTTAGTAACGACACGGGAAGGCGAAAGATTCTAAACTGATGGCAACAAGTATTCCCCAGATTTAGCCTGTTCTGGGGATGTTCCGTATAAACGAACAGTACACAGCACAGTGGAATACTTCGAATTGCTGGTTCAGTGCCAGGCAAAAACAAAATATGGGAACTTGTATTTTCCTCGGATAAGGCATGGTGTACGGAACGTAAACACGCAAAATAACAGATGCAGGTGTTAGGAAAATCCAAATGTAGTTCATGGCGCTTCCTTCACATGGCCTAAAAGTTGCAGTCTGGTGTGCAGTGAGTGCGCGCAGAATTATAACAGAGCCTTCCTTTTTCGAAGAAACAAATTCAGATAATTAATCTTAAATTAATTCCAACACCATTATTCTTGGAATTAACTCGAGAAGCGAAAAAGAAGAATCTACTTTCAATTGAAGAACCGAAGGACAGGTTTCGAAGACAATATTTCAATATAGGAACTTGTAGAACTCGGGTGTCGAGAAACATTTTCAAAAGATCCGTGGCCCGCTTAGGAGGCGGATATCAGCAATTCGAAAACCTGCTATCAAATAAGGCAAACTGAAATACAGGAGGCAAAACAGATTCTAGATTCCAGGCGCAAGCATGCCTCGTGTGTTCGAAAGGTTCTGCGACAGTTACCGTGCCTAAGGAACAGAGCAGTGGTGAGCAACCCTTTGGGCATGACGAACAAATCAAGATAAATACATCCGCGGGCCACATTACAAATAAGACCGACATGTTTTATTAAGTGTACTTAAGTATCGTTGTATATTTAAGTGTCATTAATGATAGTACCCCGCTGTCGTCAATGGTGCCAATATTGGAGAGGTAAAATTTACCTGAAATTAATCTTAAAAATTTTATGTTTATCAACACGTTGTGTTGATTGCAATAAGGAAGAAATCAAACACCGTCAATATTATACACTTTACTGCGGCACTATGTTTCTACATAATTTGGTCATCTTCTGGCGAACAATACATAAAATTCATAAAAAGTATTGTACACAGTTGTATTAAAAGATATTAATAATCTAAATCTCAATTATTACAAATTAAATGTCAGATGCCAAATTTATGAAGGCATAATGTCATATCATTTATAGTGTTCCCACAGTTATCCTTTCAGTCTAGAATGGAAGCCGGAAAACCTCACAAGGATACTTAATAGGCTATGGGCTGGAGGAGTAGAGTTCGGTCTGCCACCTGCCCTGCCCTCAGCCATCTCAATACTGTTCACTTCTGATTATCCTACATGTCTGATATCAACTTTAATATTATTTTCCCTTCTATATATAACTATCTACCTCCACGGGGCGGAATACGCCTTGAACAGCTAACAGTTTTTAGGCTTGTCAAGAAACCTTGAGCATTTAATGGAACTCAAAAGGTTCATTACCGTGTTCACAACAGCCCGCTACTGATCCCTGGCCTGTGACAAATTTAATCCAGTCCAAGCTCTACCACACTTTTGCTTTAAGCACCACTGAATACTATCCTTCCATCCAGGCTTGTATTCAGACATGTCTCTCCACTTCACGTTTCACCACCAAAACCCGGCATGCATTTTCACTATGCGTGCCACATGCCCCTCCCATCTCATCATCCTATCTCACCACTCGAATAATCATGCCTAAGGATAGTTTCTCAAAAGATTTCTTGCTTTCACTGCAGGGACTGGAATTCGTTCCTTGTTCAAGCGGTCCACACCAGCGGTAAGTCTCACGGGGCACCCTAATAACTTCTCATACCAGTGCAAAGCGGTCGGATTGTGAAGGTGACCATTTACCTCCATCCTAAGCTATATTACGAAAGCGTGGATTGTTATTTAACGACACTGTCGGTTTCTAAGGCTATACAATGACAGTGACTGATGCATTAATATGCAGTATTGATGAAATGGTACTGACGTACTATTGAGGTGCGTTCGTGTAACCACTGTTGCCGTGGGAAAGCAGTATGTATGAAATATCCTGAGTGTGTGTCTGCAGCCTTATTTATCCTATCCAGCATGCAAAGCGCATGCGCCGTACTGTAGTGTCATCTGTGACCTGTCCGGCTCTACCTTATCGCTCCACATAATCTCATAAATGACCCCATCTTCGGAAAAAAGTTATTGAACATAAAATCCATGTTTTGAATTTCTCTATAACTTGTGTCCGAAACATCTTATTCTGAGAAGAATTCAGCGAGTTATTATCATAAATGTACATAGGCCTTTACGTTATTCCTGTAATATTTTAATCAAACTGGAATTTTCTAGATTTCATGAAAATCCGTCCAGTCGAAGCCGAATTGTTCCGTGTGGATAGCCGGACTGACATACACACAGACACAGGCAGGAAAACAGACAAGCAGATAGACAGACAAACAGACGTGACGTAGCTAACAGTCGCTTTTCACAAATTTACGAACGCTCCTAACAACCGACGTACTCTGAGAAAAACTTTTCCCAGAGTCCCTTTTCCCTTCGCAAACCCAACATGGAATGGCCCGGAATTGAACCCGTGTCTCCGCGTGAGAGGCCGGCGACTAACCGCCTGAGCCTTTGCACGGCCAAGAATGCGTGGAGCTATGTCTCAACCCTCCGTTTTCATGACGTGATGATTAAGGCATGAGGGCATCTTCGAGATCACGACGTACGAAATTCGCTGCTATACGGAGTGCAAACGCAAGGCGCTATGTTATTGCGCTCCTTGAACCATGATGAAAGCTGTAAAACGAAAGAACTCATATACGCCAATTCTGTGGTCTGCCAGCTTGGCTGGGGGCATCGATTTTCGATAAATGACTGTCATTTTGCTCATGCTGCAGACAGAAACGGATACTGCATGTGTACTTCTGAATGAAAGAGTGGCAAAAGAAATTTCCGCTACAACAGATGGCATTTCAAGGATAACGAAGTAGAACACAGACATGGAGATCTACTACAGCAACGACGGACCTAATAAAGACACATAACAAGTTACAGATTCGAAATGAAACTCACGGTAAAGGACACTGTGTAGCTCAGAAGAACACAGTTCATACATTAAAGAACATTTCCGATTCCCTAATGACAACACATTCAAATTTGAAACATTTATATCCACTATTACTTAAGACCCAGGCGTAGATGAGAGGATAATATTAAAATGGATCTTCAGGAAGTGGGATGTGGGAAGCGTGAACTGGATCGAGCTGGCTCAGGAAAGGGACAGGTGGCGGGCACTTGTGACTGCGGTAATGAGCATTTGGGTTCCATAAAATGCGGGGAATTTCTTGACTAGATGAGAACCGGTTAGCTTCTCAAGAAGGACTCTGCTCTATGGAGTAAGTAAGTAAGTAAGTAAGTGATTAACCCTTTAACCCCCGAATTGTATCGCACCTGCCATTTGCTGGCATTATTAGGAGATCACCATATTCTCCACGTTAGCAGGATAAGGGTTACGTAAGCAAGTAAGTAAGAAAGTATTATTTAGATGTGACAAAAAAACTTGCACAGAACCAACAAGACAAGCTATGTACGTACAAGGAAACAACGAGGCGCATTTTTGCAACCACTGCCGCAGTGTAAAAGCAATAACTATTACATATTCTAAGAGCTGGGTTTGAAGCCCTGTGAATCCAGCATGCAATGCTCACGCGTCATATTAGCACCTGTAGCCTTCCCAGTTCTACCATATTTTTCCACATTATCTCATAAACGGCACAATTAAAAAAATAAAAAATTACAGAACGTGAAATGTCTGTTGTGATTTCTTCTACAAATTTTCTCCGAATCACTTTCCATTCTAAGAAGAACAAAGAAAGATATGGTCATAAATATATATTTGCCTTCTCGTACAGTGTCTATTATTCTTGTCAGGTTTAATCGACCTTGAATTTTCTCGACATATTTTCGAAAAATACTCAAATATCAAACTTTATGAAAATACGACGAAGCTAACGGTCGCTTTTCGAAATTTTGCGAAAGCGCCTAAACCTGCCCATAACCCTTGAGATTATGTTATAAAGTTTTACTATTGCTAGTTGGGTTGCCGTCACTCACATACCAACTTTCACGGAAATGTGTCAATATTACTCAACGAACAAAGAACGAATAAACAAGTCATATTTCGTTGACAGAACGCCTTACAACGTTGATCTATCTTCATTAGTTCCTACGAAATCAATTTTGTCGTCACTACATGCATAATGGCGTCACAGATTCCATTACGTTCAGCTAACACATAACGGCTTTTAAGAAAGTGACAAGATAGGTTATTGACTGACATACCAGCTTTACATTTTAAATGGTAGCAAAGGAACTGGTAGTCCTACGGCTTAGATCCCTTTAGGCCCACTCAAGAGATTCTTCTACCTTTACTTAATAAAATAACTTTTTTAAAAAATGTAATTCAGGTCTGAGGGAAAAATTACTATTAAGTTCCTGAAAACTCAAGTTTATTTACAAATTTGAAACTGCACCGATACGTACTGTTTCATTACAAAAATAAATACTTCCCTTAAAAAAGCATTAAACAAAATTGCGAGAATTTAGCCCCCAACCCCCCCCCCCCCCGTCCTCTTACTATGTGCAAAAATATACAAACATATATATACATACAGATACATACATACATGCATGCATACATACATACGAACAGATACATACATACATAATACACGCATGCATAAATAAATACATACATACAAACATACATACATACAAACATACATACATACAAACATACATACATACAAACAAACATACATACACACATAACTATATGAAGCAGAGGTGTTCTTCAGAAGCTAACAGTTCCTCAGCGAGAAGAGAAATTCCCCGTATTTAATAGAACCAGAAGGTCCATTGCAGTGTTCACTACAGTCCACCAACTGTCCCTGTCATGGGCCAGATTAATCCATTCCAGGCTCTCCTAGTGTTTCTATATATATATATATACTATGTATATATAGTCACTATTTATTTTTTTAAACATAAACATAATTTTGGAAACATTTTGGGAGCCATTCGCACATTTTGAAGATCACCAAAATAAATACGAGTACAACTCATTTAAGTCATACAAAAAGCCAGCGCAGTATATTAAAACAGACCACAATCGACCTCTAACATATTACATTCATTTTACAAAACACAAAGAATTCTTATTCGATTACACAGCAATTGAAAAGAGACGGCAGTTGCACTGAAAATAATTAATTTGTTATCACAGAACACGTCACAGTTCGCACTTTATTCTCAATTAGTGATAAGGCTACTAGCTTGCAAGCAAAAGTCACAACTGCTGCGTAAGAGCATCACTAAACAAATAATCGCAAAACTTGTTAAAAACTGGCCCGTCTGTGAAAGTTTCAGGGTGTATTCGTACAAGGTTAGACACTGAAAAATTTTTTATGACAATAAAATCACCCGCTCTTTACTACTGTTGTGACATTAAAATCAGTGTAGCAAATACATTACATCAAACTATAAAAGTAAGCCTTATAAACTATTGCGTCAGTCTTTATGAATGCTGCCATAACCTATATAGCTGATACACAAACGTACTTCTCTATCACGACATTTAATGGCGCTCTTACGCACTGTTAAATGAAGCAATAAACATACAATATGTACGATAAACGACAGAATAGCCCCCCCCCCCCTACTGAAGTTCACTGATTTAACAACACATCCCAACTTCGTCATTAACGTGGTGTCAACTGGAAAAATTACTGTGACTGCTGAGAAGGTACTAGCTTACGGACCGAATATGATAAAAATCCTCAAGATAATAAAACTATGAGCTGTGTTTCGAACTCTAAATCGTCCTAAATAAGAAGGATAGTTTTACCATCGCAAAGAGACGTTAAGTTCAAGGAAGGATATAAAAGAAAGCTGTGGTCTTCTATGTCAAGGGACTAACACGGCACGACACCAATACATCTGAGGTTACCATGTACAGATTGGAGAAAAGGTCACTTGACAAACGTTTACACGTTGTTTTTAGTGTCAAATTACTTTTGCGGCAACCGTTACATTTTCCAAAACCCGTTTGGGGTTTTGCATTAATTGCAGAAACAAACACGTTCCTAAAACACTAATAACTTGTAACATTTTACGTAGATATTCACTGTATCAAATACATCGGGCACAGAAATCCAGTACCAAATTTAACAGCAATCCGTTCAGTCTACGACAGATACAACACGCAGACATCGAACTGCGGTACAGCAAGTAGCAACATCGCTTCTTATTCGTGAATCTCCGGGTACAAATCTTGGTTCGGAGGTGGAGTATTCTGGCAGGGTATTCACTGTTCCCTTCGGTTCAGCCGTACAGTATTTTAGGACAGCGCCCCCTATTAAGCAATGGCCGATTGCTTTCTCAAATTTTCCAGTTCCTTATCTACCGATCGCCCTACCTTTCGACGCTAAGCACATGTCAGGGGCAGCCAGCCAGATGAACTTCGGGAACCACCCTTGTAAATAATTCAGGCACGAGGCACGCATTAATAAAACAAAACACAATAAAATACAATACAATAAAATACGCCTTATTTGATGGATTCATATATCGGCGTGTCTACAATATGTTAATTTCAGTTAGTTAAGAGTCTTCCTTCGTTTCGAAAATCTTTTTTTAACACTGTTCATGGTCAACTTCATGTGCATGTACACAAGGTTTTTACTCAGTACACGAAACACACACACAGACACAGACAACAGTACGCGCTCAACCCATATTGGGCTTCGAGAATATCTCTGGATATTCTGTGGCAACTAGCGAGGTTTATAAAGCCACCAACCACAGTCTAAAAGTGACCGACGGAACACCTTTTTTTTCTAGTTTTTTTAAAATTTGTTTTAAATATTCACGCGTTTGAAAAGTATTTAAGAATATGCACAAGTGTGTAACTGTGAATTCGTTCAGTTATCACACAACGTACCATCTGACAGCGTTAGATAACAACTACAAAGACTCCTTGATGATGGCACGTGTGGTATGCCGAAACACGTCGGAAAATTGATAACGTATGAAGAATAAAATTAGTGCATGTACAGTTGGTTCTACATACTAACCATCATACGATACGCGGAACATACAATATTAAAATAATTTGACTACCTGAATAGTACTCGTATTGTTCACCGGCAGCTTGCACGAGTTGCACCAGTGACGAAGAGCGCGGGCCGTCGTGCCCACCATAGCACATACACTCAGCCATCGCTTTTCGCGGATTCGTACTTTGGGGTTTGCAAATTCGCGGGGTCGCCCCAAAGATAAAAATACACTCGGACCCTCCAATGGATAAGACCATCAAAATTATTCGACAACTCGAGCAAGTCTTGGAGACATTCGCATGATGTTCAAGGATTTGAGGGGGGTGGGGGTGGGGGTGGAGGGGAAGCAATGGCTCCACATCACGCTGTTTCTGCAAAGAAAATAAAAGCACTATAAAATACTAAAACATCTTCTTTCGAAGGGGCGGTCAATTATTCGCGGATTTTTTGCTTTTGGCGATGGGTCTTGAAACCTAACCACCCCGAAAAGCGAGTGATGAATGTATATTGACAGTGTCGTTAAACAAACACACTGCAACACGCGCACGGATTGCTACGATCATTCCACAATACGTTAATATTATAAGTAACGTCTAATGATTCCGCCACCAGAGTCTTCTGAAGAAAGTGTGTGTGCGCGGTGCGGATGGTGCACGGCACCATCCGCACCGTACACACGAACTAAGCAGCGGCTCTCAAGACCACCACCCATCCAAAAACTCGATGCAGAAACCTCAACATCTAATGCTCCTGATGATGGGCGTATGTACCTGAAACATGTCGAGCTAAGAATACATCAATAAAATTACCTAGTTGAATCACGTTGGCATTTCACTTTATTTCATGAGGAAGATGCACGGCCAAACAACCCTCAAGTTGCCACTTGAGTCCTTTTAACATACAGTTACTGACTCCAGTGAGTGCAGAAGAAGGGCGGGCGAGGATTATTTTGGATTCTCAAGTTTCCTTTCTTTTATAATACTGCGGCGGGTTACACCAGACAGGCGTACATTTTCATATCCTACGATTTGTCTCTTTTCATTCCACTACATGACGTCTTTCGAGGATCCAACGCTAAGGTTTGAATTGTGGAGTGACGCTCGAAGACCATACAATGAACACAAACAATGCGAGACCTGAAGTTCTCACTGCGATATTGTTGAGGCTCCAGACTTTCTGGTACGCTAACACTGTGCCACACAATAAACAATACCGTGGCTACAGAAATAAACTTCACAACTCATGTATTACAATAAATCAAGCACAGTACACAACACACTACAAAATACAGAAATACAGTAAGTTAAGAATAATGTACGTCGAACACAACTAGTTTATTAGCAGGGTGTTAATGAAACAACATGTTCCGGTCTACTCGGAGTCCATCATCAGGCTTACAATGTTGGATCTAAGAGACAAATAATAATGTGAGTAGCGGATGTTGAGATCTCATCATCATGCTTTACAAAGTATACATGGGAAAAGACTGTGTGTATGAGGGTGTTGAAATGTGGTGACTGGAGTCGCCTAAGCAGATAAGGCGGGGGGCGTGCGTGTTGTTGTGTGTGTAGTTGGTATGTAGTATCCTAGGCGGCGTTCGTCGTCTTTGGGCTCTGTTTGCCCACCGCTGTTGGCGTTGGAGGGAGGGGGACTCAGATAGCTCTTGGAGCCAACATTGTAAACCTGATGTTGGCCTTCGAGTAGACCGAAACATGTTGTTTCATTGACACCCTGCTAATAAACTAGTTGTGTTCGACCTACATTATCCTTAACTTATTGTTACATACACAATGGGGATGCCGCAACTTAAGATTAACAAAAATACAGCATTAAAATCTGCTCCCACAAGTTTCGGGCCGCGATAGCTCAGTCGGTATAGCGACTCGCTACGGGCCGGAGTGCCCGGGGATCCAAACCCGCTGAAGGGCGAATTTTCCGCACCCGTCCAGACCGGGCCTGGGGCCCACCCAGACTCCTATACAATGGGTACCGAGTCTCAGTCCCGGGGTAATGCGGCCGTAACGTGGTGTTGACCACCCACCACCATCTAGCGCCGAGGTTAAAGAAAGAATACAGTCATACCTCTGAGCCCCCTCTGGAACTTAATAACCAGTTCTAGGGTTAAGTTTTTTTCCTTTTTTACTTTACCTCTACCCAACATGATTCGGGCAATCCTCACACTGCTAGTGATGGTTATACTTCATTACGACTAGCAACGTAAAGGCTTCTGTACTCTCCAAGAAGTATAGATTGCCTCCCCCCCCCCCACAATGTATGACTTGCACTCGAGGTATACAAAAAAATTACGTCATGGCAGTATTACTTAGTAACGTAATCTTGTTTTGAGGGAAAAATGTGAACCCCTCAAGTGTTCAATAATAAGATGTCCGAAAGGTGAAGTGGAATAAGAGTGCCCAAGTACGTGGGCACCTCATGATATTACAAAACAGAGTTCAGCAGCTTCTGCGCGACAAATGGTGGGCCTAGGTCATGAAACGAGGCCAGTTATAAGCTGCACGACTGGGATTCGACTCCAGGAAGAAGTGCAGACTTTTCTCTTTACAACTACGTCCAGATTGGGTCTGGGACTCGCACAATAACGCATTCAAAGGAACAAAAGCGACCGACGCATGAAGTTTCTCCCCTCCAGAATGTGCAAACGTAAACCTCATCTTCCCGACACGTCTTCACGGTTTCGCGCAAAAACGAAACTTTAATCACAGATAATCGGTAGCTGCCAACACTTCGAAGCAAACAGGGTTATGGATTCCAGAAATTACCACTAAGGTACAGAAGTAACGTCTGCCTGAAGGTATGACGTACCAGGTCCTTGTAGGGAAAACGTCGGTAACGATTTAACGCTAAATGACGAAGTTATAACATGATGAAACTGGGTCAACTGCAGACCGCCATCACAGGTGTTCAGCCTGGCTCTAGCGAAAAGAAGAAGACTGTATTCCAAATACGAGCGCACGTATTTTACAAATGCAGTCCTGCATACGCATATGTCAGTCTCGTTAGCTCGGACTTTTTTTTTTTGGGGGGGGGGCAGGTTAACCACAAAAATATAGCTTCGAAGCTAGCACATTACAGACGCATGAAATTTGCAGACCTTGTCCCCAACAAAACATTTACCAAAATGCATTAATTAATTCGGAGATGCCATGACTATTCCACTTATTAATCCTTTTTATGCGTTCTTTTTACAAAGAACGTACACACAATTATAATAAATAATGCCCAATAATTGAGCCCGGTCTTGTGCCGAAAACCGTTCTGCTATCCAAAAGATGACGGAAAACATCCCATGTCTGTGCGTGTTTCGAAAATATCACATGCCCATTACCTTTGCATTGATTTACAGTATACGATTTATTTCAAATGTACGGTTTACGTCCAAGCTGAAAATACGTATCAGAATATGTGTCTGTGTGTGCGAGGGCGCGTGAGTGTGTTTAAGATTATGCGACATGAACGTACCTACAAAAAAAGGGACGTGCACACACGTGTATTTATATAACAAACACATGTAGATCTGGAAATGGAAGTCCAGGAGATGATCCCCGCGAAAGGGCGTGTTTGGTGCGATGCGGGCAGTGTTGCATAGCGGACAGTCACTCGTGGGAGCGACAGTGTTCTGCTACTACATACACACTGAAAACAACAAACGTTCGAGCAGCGTATACACTCCCAGACTTAGCTATTTCATGTTACGTAATTTCAGGCTTACATTATTTTTACAAAAGTGAAAAAATTAAAAGAAAAAGCATTTTTGACACGCGTGCCGAATTTTTCATTCCGGGAATCAAGGCGCAAAGAGACTAAGGTGGCGGAAGAAAAATGCTGGGCGATAACGCAGACGGCCGAGCGGTAATGTTGTGGCCAATGAAGTTCCACTGTGTTGGGGGTTTCTATTTCAACTGGATTCCCTTGTACATATGTATAGTTTACCACATGCAGACCCAATGCCGACTTGTCCCGAAACTTCCGTAACGTAACTAATGCCTAAGTCAAGTAGTGTGTGTGGAGTGACTGAGGATGGGTGGTAGTCAATCATCAGTCATAAAATCTTGCGCACGCGCATCCATCACATTCCTAAGAGGGATTACCTCCCTGACAGTGGAGTAGGCCCATTCTTCGACATATAATCGCAAGTAAACCACGTTCCAAAAGAAACAGCATTCAAGCTAGATGGCCATGTTATGTTTCAACGTTCAGTCTGTACATGTGTTATTAATTTTCGTTTATTTAACCATTTTTCCAATAGCTTATACAGGGTGGCAAGGAGCCGACTGACACATTTCAAATTTGAATATTGCGCCGGCGCGATAGCTTGTCGTGGTTGGCGGGAAGGGGAACGGTAGAGGAGAGTACGCCATTTCATATGGTCAGTGGCAATGGAGCGTTGTAACGTGCAGCAACGTGTTACCTGTGTTCGTAGTTTCGGCGACATCGCTTGGTCTGCTCGGTCGCCCGACCTTACTGCACCAGATTTTTTCCTGCGGGGGTTCCTAAAAAGACCGTGTGTTCCGGAGGCGCATCATGTCCATTCAAGAACTCAAACAAGCCATTGTTGACGAAGTTGCGACTATTGATGAGGACCTACCGAGGCGTGTGTACGGCAACTTCCAGACACGCTTGCAACAATGCATTGATGTAAACGGGGGCCATCTGCCTGATGTTCAGAAAATAAGCTTGTAATTTGTGGGTAATAAATAGCATACTTGGACGTATTTATAGACGGTTTCGCTTATTTTTCCCTGTTTCCATATATTATCTATGACCATTTGAAATGTGTCAGTCGGC